>FTIX01000300.1_pt8 | contig 10452 bp, 9 predicted proteins | sample 1658561 | NCBI WGS metagenome assembly FTIX01 (sample SAMEA3914836, study PRJEB12502) | metagenome | biome: forest; material: soil | place: Canada | collected 2011-07-03 | depth 0.3 m | reverse complement strand
TTCTTTATTTGATTTGAAGAAATGATTATAAACCTTTTATTTATTAAAAACAAGTAGGAGTGGTATGAAAAAAAATATATTATAAAAGTAACAAGATATGCAGGATAAAGAAAGACTTATAAATGGTCTTTATCCCCTTAAAAACGAAGGTCGAAGAAGAGAATAGACCCTGTTGTTAGAGTTTGATTTTTATGCCTATTCTCTGCTACGATTTACAGCAGGGTCGACCTTGTATAAGAAAATAAATGTGAAAAGGAATGTTATGCATAAAGAGAAAGAACGTACCCTCTCCATCATTAAACCCGATGCAGTAGGCAAAAACCATATTGGCTCCATCATCTCTCGTTTTGAAGAAGCGGGATTGCGTGTCGTAGCAGCTCGAATGACCCATCTTACCAAGCATCAAGCTGAAGAATTTTATTCTGTCCACAAAGAGAGACCTTTTTTTCACGACCTCGTTCATTTTATGGTAACAGGTCCTACTTTGATTATGGTATTAGAAGGGGCAAATGCCATTTTAAAAAATCGGGAAGTCATGGGCGCAACGGATCCTAAAAAAGCAGCTCCAGGAACAATTCGGGCAGACTTTGCGGCTTCCATCGATGAAAATGCAGTCCATGGATCTGATTCTGCTGAAAATGCTGCAAAGGAGATCGCGTTTTTCTTTAAGCCGCATGAAATTCATGAGAGAACTCGTTAAAAAACTCACCCTAAGCGCCGTGAGCGGCACTTAGGGTGAATTAAAAAGGATCGTGATGTTGTATTCGTTAATTTGCACGCTATGTATTTTTCTTCCATGTCTTACCCTGATGGGAGAAGTGGTTTCACAAGCTGATACCTACACTTTGACAATTGTGAAGCCAGACGCAGTTGCTAAAGATCATATCGGAGATCTGATTGCCCGCTTTGAACAAGCAGGTCTTCATGTCGCTGGAATTAAAATGGTCCAGCTATCACAGCAACAAGCTGAACAATTTTATGTCGTACATAAGGATCGCCCGTTTTATGGAGACCTTGTTCGTTTTATGACTTCAGGACCTGTCGTTGCTGTCACATTAAAAGGTCACGATGCTGTTCAAAAGGCACGGCAAGTGATGGGGAGCACTGACCCTAAGCAAGCACTGCCAGGAACGATCAGGCACGATTTTGGGGAATCACTCCAACGGAATGCCGTCCATGGTTCCGATGCCCCAGAGACTGCAAAAACAGAGGTTGCGTTCTTTTTTTCTCCTAGTGAACTCATCAAATAACGTAAGCGGTCTCCCTCGTGACCGCTTACTAAGGATTTAAGTTATTTTAAACTTAAACCCTAAACCTCAAAGGCTGTAATGAAGGAAAATCTGAGAGTCGCGCGTCTTTTTATCACAAAGGTAGCCAGAGTGCTCTGGGCCTCCGCCTATGCATTTGTTCAAAATCAAGATGCGCTCAAAGCCTCTGCGCTCACCCTATACTCTCTGATGTCGCTTGTTCCCTTCCTTGCAGTTGCGTTTGGAATTGCAGCAGGCTTTGGCTTTGAAGATTATCTAGAAGTCGAACTGAAAAACTTGTTTCAAGAGCAAAAAACCGCAATGGGCTATGCCATTGAATTCGCCAGGCACTCTCTGCAAACAGCTAAAGGGAGTGTCATTGCTGGGGTAGGTCTGTTAGCACTGCTTTGGGCAAATCTTTCGATGTTCAGCAGCATTGAAAACGCCCTTAACGAGATCTGGTGGGTCAAGCAACCAAGAACATGGTCTAAACGGTTCACAGACTATATTGCGGTGATGATTATCTGTCCGATCTTTTTCGTAGTTTCCAGTAGCCTAAGCGTATACCTCATTACTCAACTCACAGAAACGGCACGTGACAATCGATTCCTCGAGTGGGTGAGTCCTTATATCCTTCTTCTGTTAAGGGCAGGCCCCTATTGCCTAAGCATTTTACTCTTCATGGTTATCTATACATTCCTTCCGAATGTTAAAGTGCGCCTTTTCCCTCGTTTAATCACAGCGATCTTAGCTGGCGCAGCCTTTCAACTGTGGCAATGGATTTACATTCGCTTCCAAGTGGAAATTTCAGCCTATGGAGCGATCTATGGAACATTAGCTGCACTGCCTTTATTTTTAATATGGCTTCAAGTTAGCTGGATGATTGTTCTGGGAGGGGCAGAAATTGCCGCTCATTTTGAAAATGAATGGATCTCTGTGTACGGTCCAAACCAAAACTTTCGAGAAGTCTCTTATAAAAAACTAGGTTTGCTGATTCTACAAAACTCCATCCATTCCTTTTACATGGGAGAACCCCCTACAACAGCTCAAAAAATCGTAGGCATCTTCGGAATCTCGCTCTTAACCGCTCAACGAACTCTCGACTTGCTAGAAGAGAGTGGTCTTCTCGTAGAAGTCACTGGAAAAAGCCGCTATCTCGGGTACCACCCCAGCAAAGATGCCCGCCTCTTCACCCTCAAAGATGTTTGTAACGCATTAGAAGAAAAAGTCGGCTGGAAAGTGACAATCAAAGACACTCCCGAGCTAGCCGTTATCGAATCCTCACTCCAAGAGTTTGATCAACTCGCCCGCACCTCCAGCCAAAACTTTGATCTTGGCCAACTCAACGTTTCACGCAGCCACGATGTTGGTTGAGGACTCCTACAGTTAAAGTGTGGGTTGAGCGAAGTTGACGAAATGATCGAGAATGTTTGTGAAAAAAAAGTTCTCTGTGCTTCCTCGGCTTTGCGGCTCTCCGGTTTACTTCCAATATAAACTAATCTCAAAGTAGGTAACCGCAGAGCCGCAAAGAGCGCTGAGGAAGCGCAGAGGAGACTTTAATGACCAAGTAAAAAGATGCAGTAGCATGGAATTGAGACTACGGCCATTGTATATAAGCTCCCTAATCACGGCAACCTTCATTTTTAATTGCACTCCTCCTTAAAGTCCGGAATAATACATTGGGATGCAAACACGTGCTGTGGTATGATGCTTGAAAAAATGTGGAGTGGAATGTGGCTTCTTTACTAAAGCTTGCGGTTGTAGGGCGCCCGAATGTGGGTAAGTCTGCCCTCTTTAATTGTATCTGCAAAAAGAAAATAGCGATTGTGGATGAGGCCGAGGGGATTACGAGGGACAGGCTGTATGCGAATAGCGAGCTGTTCGGCTTTCCTTTCCAGGTAATTGATACGGGAGGAATTCACCCGTGGTCGAAAGCGCCGTTCAACGAGCAGATTAAGCAGCAAGCGGAGATTGCGATTGAGGAAGCGGATACATTAGTCATGGTTGTGGATTCGATTGTGGGATTGACTGACTTAGACTATGAGCTAGCGCGCCTTCTGTTACGTACAAAAAAGCCACTATGTTTAGCTGTGAACAAGGTAGACGATCTTTCAAAGCTTTCCCTTCTTCATCAGTTTTATGCGCTTGGTATTCAGAGAATGGTTCCGATTTCTGCAGCGCAAAATTGGCATATTGCGGAGTTGCTGGAAACTGCGTTGCAAGATTTTCCTCGAGGGGAAACACAAGTCATCGAAGACCCTTCTATTAAAATTGCGGTTGTAGGTCGTCCGAACGTAGGAAAATCTTCGTTGATTAATTATCTGCTATCAGAGGAACGCTGTATTGTCAGCCCAATCCCAGGAACCACCCGAGATAGTATCGACATTTCTTTTGTGCACAATGATCAGCAATACACATTAATTGATACCGCAGGGATTCGACGCAAGCAAGCCGAGCATGAGGTTGTAGATAAATTTGCAGCTATTCGAACGGAGCGAGCGATTGAACGCGCAGATATCTGCATCTTGATGCTGGATGCACAAGAAGGAATGACCACGCAAGAGAAAAAGATAGCCAATACGATTGAAGAGGCCGGGAAAGGTTGTCTTCTGCTTTTCAATAAATGGGATCTGGTAAAAGGGTTTAGGATGGAGCACTGCTTTAAGAGTATTGAAGAAGAAGTGCCATTTTTAAGCCATTGCCCTAAACATTTCATTTCTGCAAAAACTGGACGGAATGTAGAGAAGATCTTTGCTCCTATTTTAGAGATCCGTCACGCATCCCAATGGCGAGTCTCTACGCATCAGCTCAATAACTTCATTGAAGGTGTTCTACAAAGAAGACACCCGCCGATGCTGACCGGAAAGCGTCTCAGAATTTATTACATGGCGCAAGTGGCAATAGAACCACCTCAATTTGTTCTTTTTGTAAACAACCCAAAGCTTATGACAGATAGCTACAAGAAGTACATTTATAATCAGCTGCGTGAAGTCTATCCTTTTACTGGTGTCCCCATCCGCCTTTATATGAAAGGAAAAAAACAACGCACAGAACGCCCAGCTCCAGCAACTCAAACAGTTCATCCTTTAGCTAAAATAGAAGAGTTAGATGAAGAGTTCGACGAAGATTTAGAAGAATAAGAGTTTATGTTATGAGAATTGTATTTTTTTATTTAATGTTGTTATTTTGTTCTGTAGACTCAAGCATATTTGGCGTAAATGCTTCAACGTTGCCTGAAAGTGACATAAAAGAAATACAGTATTATGCCGGGTTAGCTGAGATGCTCACATCAGTGGTAAAACAAATGCCCTTTGTCGATGATTCTACGGTAGAACTGAGCATATCGGATGTCACCCATCTGCCCGAGCATGCTATTGTTCGAATCCGAATTAACAAAAGTAATCTAAAAAAAACATGTGCCGAAGCATCTAAGCGTAAGGTTACTCAAAAAGATTTAAAAGAATTCATTAAAGAATTTAAAGAAAAAATCACTAATTTTGTGGCGACAGCCTGTGAGATCAGTGAAGAAAAGGTAGATATAAAAATCTCTACAAGCTCTGTGAATTAACTTTATAGTTTTAATGTATTAGAAGTTTTTCCAAGGTCGGAGAAAGCGTTTTCTTCCAAGACTATTGTGCGTCGACCCAGCGATTGTGCTGTTTAATGAGAGCGATGAGGCGATCGTCGGCATCATCGAAGCTGATATCTTTCTCGACGCATTCTTTACCCACATAAAGATCGATTTTTCCTGGTTTGGAGCCGACGTAACCGAAGTCGGCGTCGGCCATTTCGCCAGGACCGTTAACGACGCAACCCATGATTGCGATTTTAACACCTGGAAGATGGGAAGTACGCATGCGGATACGTTTGGAAACTTCTTGTAAATCGAACAAGGTACGCCCGCAGCTTGGGCAGGAGATGAAATCTGTTTTTGAACTCCTCATTCTAGTAGCTTGCAGGATGTTGAAACTTAGGTTGCGTAGGAAGTCTATGCTTTGCGGAGCATGAATCAAGATTCCATCTCCAAGGCCATCGCATAGAAGAGCGCCGAGTTCGGCGGCGGCTTGAATGATTAGATCGTCTGAGGAGCAAGTATATTGAAAGCCTAGGATGACGGGTGCCTCTATTTGATTTGCTTGCAGCCAGTCGAAAAATTGCCTGGAATAGTGAAGGCGGTTTTTACTTGGAGAAAGGATGATGAGTGGTGGATTGAATTTTTCAAGGGCTGCCCATGTTGCTGGAGGTTCATCCTGAATGAGGATGGCTGCAGAGAGTTTTTGGAGAGGGGTTGTGATCAGAAATTGCTCTTTTTGATCCAGAGCTACCGCCTCTTTGAGAGTTTGTAGGGGGATCTCTTTATTTTTTTGTGTTGTTGAAAAGAGAGAGGTTCCCAAATGATGGTTTAGTTTTTCTAACGATTCTGAAAGTGTGGATTTGGAGGGATTGTTGAGGATGATTCCATCGGCGCTAGAAGTTTTTAGTTTTGGAAGTCCGAACTGCATCTCGTAACCAAGTGCTTTATAGAGGCTTTCTGTGGATTGGAAATTTTCCATTGTCAAGTCGACAAAGACCGATCCATCACGGTGGAGAGAGAGGTTTTTTGGAAGCGTCACTGAACGTCGTTTAATGGTGCGGATATCACGGTGGGATTCTTCAAAGGGCTCCACACCCGTCCCTTCATAGGTTGTGGCTAGGGCAATTAAGCGTTTACAAGGATCAATCTCATTCCAGGCGTCTTCCGTTAGGGATACGCGAATTGTATCCCCAATTCCATCTAAGAGTAGGGAGCCGATTCCCATCGCAGATTTGATCCGGCCATCTTCTCCTTCTCCGGCTTCTGTCACACCTAGGTGTAGAGGATAGTCCCATCCAAGGGAAATCATCTCGGCTACGAGTAATCGATAGGCGTGGATCATCACTTGGGGATTGGAGGATTTCATAGAGAACATGAAGTCGTGATAATCCTGCTGACGACAAATTCTAGCAAACTCTAAAGCCGATTCCAGCATGCCTTTTGGAGTATCTCCATATCGGTTCATGATTCGATCCGAAAGGGATCCATGGTTAGTTCCGATGCGCATTGCCTTTTTTAAACGCTTGCATTTTTCTACAAGGGGAATAAACTTTTCTTCGATTTTTTCAATTTCTTGGGCATAAGAAGTGTCGTTATATTCGATCACTTTGAATGAAGCTCTCTTATCCACATAATTCCCTGGATTGATGCGGATCTTATCAACAAAATCAACAACACGCATTGCTGCTGGTGGATAGAAATGAATATCTGCAACAAGAGGAACTGTATAACCACGCTGTAAAAGACCATTTTTGATCCCTTCACATGCGTCCGCCTCTTTGATTCCTTGGACTGTCATCCTTACGATTTCGCATCCTGCATCTGCCAGCCGTATCACCTGTTCAATCGTGGCATCGACATCGCGAGTATTTGAAGTCGTCATGGACTGGATGCGAATGGGATTGTGACCTCCGACACCTAGGTTGCCCACCAACACTTCACGTGTTTTCCATCGCTTTGTTTTGAAGACAGATTCACAATACTTAAGCATGACGATCACCGGAAAAGGAAATTTAAATCTTCTTCTGTCAATTGCGGAGTTTCAAACTCACCCTCCACAAGGCTATCAACAATAATACGCTTAGCTTCTTTAAGTTTCATTATTTTTTCTTCGATAGTTTCCAATGCGATATATCGTTTAGCCACCACTTTTTCTTCCCGGCCTATTCGGTGAGCACGGTGGATGGCTTGTGCTTCGGCAGCTGTGTTCCACCAAGGATCATACAAGAACACATAGTCTGCTGCTGTGAGATTAAGACCAACTCCCCCGGCCTTGAGGCTGATCAGAAAAAGGGAAATCTCGGGACAATTTTGGAAACGTTGAACTGCCTCTTCACGGTTTCGAGTCGCTCCATCTAAGTAGGCATATTGCCAGCCTTTGATTTGTACAGCTTTTTTGATTAGAGCAAGCATGCTGGTGAACTGGCTATATATTAATACTTTAGCACCCTCATCAATGGCGGTTTCGATATCATTGATTAACGCATCCAGCTTACTACTGCCTGGAGGTTCAGTTTCTTCTATTTGAGACAAGAGAAGGGGGTGGCAACAGATCTGTCTTAAGCGTAAAATGGCTTCGAAGACCTCCATGCGGTGCTTGCCAAGACCATCCTCACGAACTTTTTTTATCAGACCTGATCGCATCTGAGCCAGTGTGCTTTCATAAAACGCTCGCTGCTCGGGGGACAATTCTACCCAGACAGTTTGCTCGATGCATTCTGGAAGCTCTTTAGCCACTTCCGTTTTTTTTCGGCGCAGCATAAAGGGAGCTATTTTTTTTCGAATCTTGGTTAAATATCGGGAGTCTACAGCAGCAGCCTGGATATCGGCTATAAACTGTTGACGCGTTCCCAGAATTTCAGGCATGAGAAAATGAAATTGCGACCAAATATCCTCAGGGCGATTTTCGATAGGGGTACCAGTAATAGAAAGACGAAAACGCGCGGATAGAGTAAATACAGCTTGCGAAACTTGCGCATCGGGGTTTTTGATCGCTTGTGCCTCATCCAAGATGACACATTCAAAGAAGAGAGGCATAAAAAGCTCAATGTCTTGGCGCAGGGTAGCGTAAGAGGTGAGGAAGATCCCTTTTTTTGGCAGACCATTAACCTCTTGAATACGCTGAGTCCCATGATGCTTGTATATCATTGCGTCCGGCAAAAATTTTTCCAACTCCCGTTCCCAGTTGAAAAGCAAAGAAAAGGGAATGACGATAAGGATTTTTGTATCTTCTGGAAGAAGAGAAAGAAAAGCGATCGCTTGAATCGTTTTTCCCAATCCCATGTCATCTGCCAGGATTCCGTGAAACTGATGGGCGTAGAGTTTTCCTAACCAGTTAAGGCCTTCTTGTTGATAAGGACGCAGTTCGCCTTTAAATCTTGGAGACGGGAGGGTAGGAAGATCAAGCGCTCCTTGAGAGTTTTTCCATCGTGTCAATGTCTCATCTAGGGAAACGAGTGGATGATCCAATAAAGATGCGCAGATTCCTATTGCGCTCCGTTTCAATCGAACTTCGCGACCGATCAGTTCTCCTTCTTGTGTAACGTCCAATAGGTTGTTCATTACAGTGCTCTCTGGAAGTAGTCCCACTGTCCCAGAGGATAGCTGTACAAACCGTTCTCGACGATTAAAAGCTCCAATGACTTCTCCTAAGTCTGCCTCATATTGGCCATACTGGACCTTCCCAGAAATTTGAATGTGAAATTCACTGCTGGTTAAAGAGAGACTCGGAGCTTTGGCGTTCATGACGATACAACTGTTGTAATCGATCACTTGCCAGCCAAGTTCAAGTAAAAAACTCAAGCTTTTGCCCACTTTATCAAGGGGACAGTAGTAATGGGAAGACCCTACGACTTTACGAACAAAATCCGTTTCAAGGAGATCTCGTTCCCAAAAAACTTCTAAATCTCTTTGGCGAAGAGATTGGTTGGGAGTATGGCGCGAGTGGTTGTGCAGAGCGACTTTTCCCCCTTTTCCATAATCCATCCATAAGTCAGCAAAGGCCCCTGTTCGGTCGTGGAGTACAAGGCAGGGAGTCGGCTGATGAGCTTGAAGCAAACGTTCTTTACTATTACCGCGGAAAATGATTTCTGGCGCTTCCTCCTCTTCTTCGAGTTCTTGAATGACCTCAGGAGTTAATGTGGAATAGGCAGCAAGGTGTAGGAGGGTGCGGTCCAGATCAGAAGAAATAAAGTAGAGTTGAGCTTCTTTGATGACCCAGGGATCTCTTCCGAAAGAGAAGAATTCGACTTCTGCTAGAGAGAAGTCGCTGTTATTTGTTCTAAGGCGTCCTGATACTTTAAGCGTTGCCCCTTCCTCCTCGATAAGAAGGTAAAAATGGGTTTTTCCGTACAATTGAATTGTCAATGGACGATGATTAAAAAAAATCAGAGGACTCTGTGTGAGGAGCTCTAGTAATCGGCGGGAGTCGTTCCAGTTCACATGAAGCGTTCGAAATAGGAAAGGAGAGAGAGGTCCTTGCTTTCCTTGTAGTTTGATTTCAGCTTCCAAGCACCATTCAAGTTCTTTATAAAGATCTAGAGGAAGCAATTTACGCAGACGTTCACGTGTAAAGCCGGTGGTTTTGTGAAATAGATATACGATGCCTTTGGATTCAAGCTCTTCTAAAGTAATGGTAAGAAAACCGCTCTCTTTGGATGCGGTTTTATCGATATTAAATCCAATGTCTGGCATCTTTAAAACCTGTCTTCATATAATGATGAAAAGCTACATTTTAATAGGAATAGAGGAAATGAGTAAATTGAAACTTTGGGATGCGCATGCCTCTTGGGAGGAAGCGTCTCAGGCGTGGGATAGCCGCTCCGAAGAAGCTGCAAAAATAAAGCCATTAAAAGGATTGAAGCAGCTTCCTAATATGGAAGGAATTACGGCAGAAACAGCCCGTCATTTAAAGTGGAAAAGCTTTAAATGGATGATCACTCAAGACCATACAAAAGAAGTGCTCCGTGGTTTTTTGCGTCATCCGATTAAGTATGGGTGGCAATTTTTGAAATCAATTTTTCGAAAGAGTTCTTATTTGAGAGAGGGGGATTTTTTCCTTTACGGCGTTAACTCTATTTCCGAATTTAACCAATTGCTTAAGCAGGAACAAACGCTTCTTGTCGTGGGTTTTTCTTATTGCCACAAGCCCTTTGAATGCCCTTCAGGGCGTTTCACTCCCGATTGTATCCATGAACTGAGTAATCCAGTATGCCAGCAGTGTTTTATTGGAAAAGTGATGCACGCCCTTCCAAATCAAGAAACAGTTCCCCTCATCATTCCGACGATCCATTATATCGGAGCTAGGATCTTTGAATTACTTCATAAAAATCCAAAAAAACGACTCATTTTTATCATCACAGCCTGTGAAATGACCCTTAAGATGTTTGGTGACTGGGGGAACATGACTAAAATAAAGGGAATCGGTGTACGTTTGGATGGTCGTATTTGCAACACGATGAAAGCGTTTGAGCTTTCTGAAAAAGGAATCAAGCCAGGGCTAACAGTGGTGTTAGAAAAAACGCAGGAGCAAATTTTAACTCTTATCCGCTGTCGTCGAGAAGCAGAGAGTGATAAATGTTTATGAATTAAATTTTTCTTTTGAAATTCTTTCGCCAATTTTTGGGATGATTT
>FTIX01000165.1_pt1 | contig 10577 bp, 9 predicted proteins | sample 1658561 | NCBI WGS metagenome assembly FTIX01 (sample SAMEA3914836, study PRJEB12502) | metagenome | biome: forest; material: soil | place: Canada | collected 2011-07-03 | depth 0.3 m | reverse complement strand
AGACGCGCTGGATTTAGGTTCCAGTAGGTTATCCTGTGAGAGTTCGAGTCTCTCCTCTCGCACCAATGTTTTTTCTTTTGAGGTTAATACATGCAAGTTAATGTTGAAGTGCTGAATGGCTTGAATCGCAAAATTGTCGTTACGGTCCCGGCAGAGGGGATTGATCAAGAAATCGAGAAACGAATTAAGGAATTGACACCCCGTGCTAAAATTGCTGGCTTCCGCGAAGGGAAAGTGCCGATTGCCATGGTGCGCCAACGTTTTGGGGATTCAGTGCGTAATGAAGTGCTCACAGAAATATTGCAGGATACCTATCGTCAGGCTTTGCAGCAGGAAAAACTGGTGCCGGTGGGGATGCCGAACATGAATCTGATTGATTCTGAGTCAGGCAAGCCTTTGCAGTATGAGGCAACATTTGAAATATATCCAAGTATTGAACTCAAAGATGTGAGCAGTTTCAGTTTAGATAGCTATACCGTCGAAATCGCCGAGCAAGATGTGGATGAGATGTTGGAACGCCTGAAGAAACAATTAATTCAGTGGGATCCTGTGGAGCGTCCGGCGCAGATGGGCGACCAGGTATTGATTGATTTTGAAGGCCGTATGGATAATCAACCCTTTCCGGAAGGCACAGGTAAGCAGGCATTATTGGAATTGGGCAGCAATTCAGCTATTCCTGGGTTTGAGGCTGGCTTGGTTGGCGCTAAAGCCGGGGAGAATGTGGTATTAAATCTAACTTTCCCCGAAAATTATGCGCGCCAGGAATTTGCGAGTAAGGCGGTAGAAATTAAGGTGACTCTGCATAAGATATCTGAACCCAAACTGCCAGAATTAAATGAGGAATTTGCGGAAAAATTTGGAATTAAAGAAGGTGGCTTGCCCGCACTACGATTGCAAGTACGGAAAAATATGGAAGTAGACATACACAGAGTCATAAAGAATCATTTACGCAGTCAGTTGGTGGATAAATTATTGCAGGGTAACCCAATAGAACTGCCACAAAGTTTGGTGATGGCTGAAGTAGAAAAACTCAAGCAACAAGCCAGGCAGCAATTAACACAAATGGGCAAAACCTTTGATGAAGAAAAATCGCAGGAGCGTTTTGTTCAAATTGCTAATCAGCGAGTCGGTCTTGGCCTGTTATTGGGCGAATATATTCGTAAATATGCAATTAAAGTGGATTCTGCCCGCGTTCAGGCTATGTTGGAGCAGGCAGCTGCTTCCTACCAGGATCCTGCTAGCGTGATTGCCTACTACCGCAGTAATAAAGACCAAATGGCTGGCATTGAAAACATGGTGTTAGAAGAGCAGGTAGTGGAAGAGCTGCTAAAGCAGGTGAAGGTGAAAGAGCAACCTGTAAGCTATATGGATTTTATTTCTAGTAATATTGCTGCTACATCGCCAGAGGAATCTGAAGTTTAAGTGAAACTCCCCACAAGGTAAAACTTTATGTATTATGAAAAATCGATTAGCCGTTCCGAGCCACGAGCGCAGCTAGTGCCAATGGTAGTTGAACAAACTCCCCGAGGCGAGCGAGCCTATGATATCTACTCACGTCTGCTAAAGGACCGGGTGGTATTTCTCGTCGGAGAAATTGAACAGCATATGGCCAATTTGGTCGTAGCTCAATTGCTATTTTTAGAAGCTGAAAATCCTGATAAAGATATCTCCCTGTATATCAACTCTCCTGGGGGCTCTGTCACTGCGGCACTGTCTATTTATGACACTATGCAATTCATCAAGCCGGATGTCAGCACTTTATGTATTGGGTTGGCTGCTAGCGCTGGTGCGTTATTGCTTGCCTCAGGCTCAGCCAAAAAACGTTATTGCCTGCCTCACTCTACGGTAATGATCCATCAGGTATTGGGCGGCTTCCAAGGCCAGGCCGCTGACATCGAAATTCATGCCAAGGAAACTTTGCGCGTAGGCCATGTAATCAATGAAATTCTGGCCAAACACACCGGTAAAACTTTAGATCAGCTCAAGAAAGACACAGATCGGGATTATTTCATGCCTGCTGAAGTTGCAGTGGCTTATGGACTTGTAGATGAAGTCATAGAAACCCGTAAGTGATTTTTCCAGTAGTTATAGTCATTTTCGCCGAAGATCCCGGCAAACTTGCTGTCTTTTAGAGCTTCACCAGGTCCTGTTCGCAAGATCAGGCCTGGTTAGAAGTCTAACTTCTCATTTGAAATATAATAATCAACCCCCATCTACTATAATTGTTACTATAAATAAGAATCTTTGAGGTAAGCCAATGCCAAACGATAAAGGGAAATCCCCGCACTGCTCCTTTTGTGGAAAAGCCAAGGAAGAGGTACAAAAACTCATCTCAGGTCCTTCAGTTTATGTCTGTAATGAATGTGTCAAATTATGTAATGACATTATTCATGAGGAAGAACATAAAGTAGGGGCGGAAGAAACTGAAATGAAGGTGCCCACTCCCGAGGAGATAAAAACCTTTCTGGATGCTTATGTGATTGGCCAAACAGCGGCAAAGAAAACCTTAGCTGTGGCTGTCCATAATCATTACAAACGTCTGCATAGTCATCTGAAAAGTGATGATGTCGAATTAGGGAAGAGTAACATCTTATTAATTGGTCCCACGGGTAGCGGTAAAACTTTATTAGCCGAGAGCTTAGCCCGATTTTTACATGTTCCCTTCGCCATTGCGGATGCCACCACTCTAACAGAGGCTGGCTATGTGGGTGAAGACGTTGAAAATATCATTCACAAATTATTACAGAATTGTGACTATAAAGTTGAAAAAGCCCAAATGGGTATCATCTATATTGATGAAATCGATAAAATCTCACGTAAGTCTGAAAATCCTTCCATTACTCGCGATGTGTCAGGTGAAGGTGTGCAGCAGGCTTTGCTGAAATTAATAGAAGGTACGATTTCTTCCATTCCACCCCAAGGCGGTCGAAAACATCCCCAGCAAGAATTCTTGCAAGTCAATACCGCCAATATCTTATTCATCTGCGGCGGTGCTTTTGCTGATTTAGACCGGGTTATCCTCACTCGTACTGAAAAAAGCGGTATCGGATTCTCTGCGGAGGTCCGCAGTAAGGAAAACAGGCGGGCCATCAGTGAGATCATTAATTTAGTGGAGCCCGAGGATTTAATTAAATTTGGCTTGATCCCAGAGTTTGTGGGCAGATTGCCAGTGGTTGCTACGCTGGAAGAATTGGATGAAGCGCATCTGGTGAACATCCTCACTCAACCAAAAAATGCATTGACTAAGCAATATGCGAAGTTAATTGGCATGGAAGGCGCTGAGCTTGAATTTACTGAAGCCGCCCTGCATGCTGTAGCCAAAAAAGCTATGACTCGCAAAGCGGGCGCCAGGGGGTTACGTTCGATTTTAGAACATGTACTATTGGGCGTGATGTATGACCTGCCTTCTTTATCGAAGGTGGCCCGAGTAGTCATAGATGAACCGGTTATTTTAGGTGAGTCGCAGCCTCTGTTGATCTATAAAGAAGATGAGCCTACCCAAGCGGCTTAGAGCTTCTAACTCTAGTATTGTTGCTATTTCTATTCCTCTCTCCTGTATGCGAGAGAGGGGAATACTGATTTTTTTCATAAAACTGTCTGGATGAATAATTTATGACGACTTTGCCATCGCAAGAACGAGCAGTCTTAATGCCTGTTTTACCGTTACGAGATGTTGTGGTTTATCCCAATATGGTTATCCCCTTATTTGTGGGCCGTCAAAAATCAGTGAAAGCCCTGAAGGCGGCCATGGAAGAAAATAAACAAGTTTTTCTAGTCGCACAAAAAGACGCCAGTGTCGAAAACCCTCAGCCTGCTGATTTTTATGAAATAGGCACAGTGGCCACTATTTTACAATTACTGGAATTACCGGACGGAACGATTAAAGTACTGGTGGAAGGAAACCGCCGGGGGATAACCCGGGAATTCATGGCCATTGAAGAATTTTTCCAAGCACTGGTTGAAATAATCGAAGAAACCCAACCGCCACAGGGTTCACAAGCAGAAATTTTAGCTCGTTCTGTCCTGTCGCAGTTTGAACAATACGTTAAGTTGAATAAAAAGATTCCACCCGAAATTGTCACCACCGTGTCGGGCATTGAGGAACACAGTCGTTTAGTAGATACCATCGCTGCGCACATGTCGCTTAAGGTTGAGAGTAAACAACAGATCTTAGAAAAAGAAAATATCATGGAGCGCATGGAATTCGTTCACAGTTTATTGGGCGAAGAAATTGAATTGCTGCAGATGGAGAAAAAAATCCAGACCCGGGTTAAGCGGCAGATGGAAAAGAGCCAGCGTGAGTATTATCTGGGTGAAAAAATGAAAGCTATTCAAAAGGAATTAGGCGATCATGCCCCGGATGAAATGCTCAAAGAAAAAATCGAAAAATCGGGTATGTCACGGGAAGCAAAAGAAAAAGCGATGGCTGAGCTCAATAAATTAAAAATGATGCCACCCATGTCTGCTGAAGCCACGGTTTACCGAAATTATCTGGATTGGTTATTAGCGATTCCTTGGAAAAAGCGCAGCAAGGTCAGTCATAATTTACCCCAAGCTCAGGAAGTGTTGGATAAAGAGCATTATGGCTTGGAAAAAGTTAAGGAGCGCATTATTGAGTTTTTAGCGGTGCAGATGCGCGTCAAAAAAGTCAAGGGCCCTATATTATGTTTGGTAGGCCCGCCGGGTGTAGGTAAAACTTCATTAGGTCAGTCTATTGCTAATGCCACTGGACGCAAGTTTATCCGTATGTCCTTGGGCGGGGTGCGTGATGAGGCTGAAATTCGCGGCCATCGCCGTACCTATATTGGCTCAATGCCGGGTCGTATTATCCAGAAACTGGCGAAAGTAAAAGTGCGCAATCCGCTATTTATGCTAGATGAAGTAGACAAAATGGCCATGGATTTTCGCGGTGATCCAGCAGCAGCTTTGTTAGAAGTGCTCGATCCTGAACAAAATAATACCTTTAACGATCACTATCTAGACGTGGATTATGATTTATCGGATGTGATGTTTATTGCGACAGCCAATTCTTTGGATATCCCAGCACCTTTGCTGGATCGCATGGAAGTGATTCGTATCCCTGGTTATACCGAAGACGAAAAGCTTAATATTGCTCTGCGCTATTTAGTGCCAAAGCAAATACAGGAAGCTGGTTTAAAACCGCAGGAAGCAAAAATAGCATCAGAAGCAATCCGCGATATCATTCGTTACTATACCCGCGAAGCTGGCGTCAGAAATTTGGAGCGGGAGATTTCAAAAATTTCTCGTAAGATCGTTAAAGCTATCTTGATAAAGCCCACTAAAAAAGCCATTACGGTCAATAGCGCAAACCTCGAGGAGTATTTAGGAGTAAGGAAATTTCGTTATGGTTTGGCTGAAGAACACGATCAAGTAGGGCAGGTAACTGGATTAGCCTGGACTGAGGTCGGCGGTGAGTTATTGAAAATCGAGGCGACTGTTATGCCAGGTAAAGGCAAATCCACCATCACCGGTCGTTTGGGCGATGTGATGCAGGAATCAATTCAAGCGGCCATTACTGTGGTGAGAAGCCGTTGCCGGATCTTAGGTATCCAAGAAGATTTCTATCAGAATAAAGATATACATATCCATGTGCCGGAAGGGGCAACCCCCAAAGATGGTCCTAGTGCGGGTATTGGCATGTGTACCGCTCTAGTATCAGCACTTAGCGGTATTCCAGTGAAAGCTGATGTGGCTATGACTGGGGAAATCACGCTCCGAGGTGAGGTATTGCCAATTGGTGGTCTAAAGGAAAAATTGTTGGCTGCTCTACGCGGTGGTATCAAAACTGTGATTATTCCAGCGGAAAATGAAAAAGATTTGAAAGAAATTCCCAAAAATGTCACCGAAGATATGAGTATCCGCTGTGTGCGTTGGATAGATCAGGTTTTGGGGATTGCTCTCCAACATATGCCGGAACCTCTCCCTGAGGAAGATCCCACTCAAGCTGCAATCGTGGTGAGTAACATCAAGTCAAAGAAAAAGCCGGAAGAGACTAGTACGCATTAAGGATTAATCTCTTGGTTTGGGTGCCAAAATCCGCCCGCTGATTAGTTTAGAACCGAGGGTTGGGAGGCAACTGATGAAGGACGCCGTGAATACATCCATGTAGGCTCGGAATTGACATCCATGTCAATTAGTGCCCCTCATCAGTTGCCTCCCAACCCTCGGTTCTAAACTAATCAGCGGGCTACCTTAGTTCCATTTTTTCCAAGATAATCTCCTAGAGATCTCTGTAAGGTATGAAATTTACTTTACGTCGTCCCTCTGTGGACGCTCCGGACAGCCTTCCACCGGTCTACTAGGAACTAAAGATCTATCATAAAGAGAGGAGTTTTGAAAAGTTTTTACCCCAAAACCTTTACAAATTAGCCAGAATCCCTATACTGAAGGATTCTATTTTTCAGAAATAAACTTGCTATGAATAAACCTGCTCCGTTTCGTCCCGAGAATCACGTCGAGCTCAAGACCATTGTCTCCTCATTATTGCATGATGCCAAGCAATTGGGCGCTACCCAAGCGGATGTCATGCTTGCCCAGGAAAGCGGTTTCTCTGTTGCCGTCCGTATGGGCGAAACTGAGACCCTCGAACATAATCGTGGCAAGAGTTTGAGCGTGACTATCTATTTTGATAAGCGCGCTGGTAGTGCAACCACCTCTGATTTTAGCGATATTGCCCTGCGTGCTGTGTTGGAAAAAGCGGCGAGTATCGCCCGTTATACCGAAAGTGATCCTCATTCAGGCTTGGCGGATGCTGATGTTATTGCCTACGAATACCCCGATTTAGATCTTCATCATCCCTGGCACATAACTCCAGAACAAGGCATAGAATTGGCTAAAGAATGTGAAGATCTCGCGCGTAATAGCGATAAACTGATTACTAATTCCGAAGGCGCCTATGTAAATACCCATAATCACTATTACGTCCATGGCAACAGCCATGAATTTATGGGTGATTACTCCACCAGCTATCATTCCATTAATTGTGCGCTCATCGCCCAGCGTGGCTATGAGATGGAAAGTGATTCTGACTATACCTGCGCTCGTGACCCCGTTGATTTATTAGCAATTCCGCTACTGGCAAAAAATGTGGCGCAACGTACTGTGCAACGTTTGGGGGCAAGGAAAATTTCTACCCGGCAATCGCCAGTTATTTTTTCAGCTGAAACTGCCCGAGGGTTATTAGGACATTTTCTTTCAGCGATCAGTGGCAGCAATTTATACCGCAAATCATCCTTTCTGTTAGATTGCCTGGGTAAACCGGTATTTCCCAAATATATCCAAATCACGGAAAATCCCCATTTATTAAAAGGATTTGGCAGCGCACCCTTTGATTTTGAAGGTGTAAAATCGAAAGCGCGCAATTTGATTAAAGATGGTATATTAGAAGGTTACCTGCTCTCCAGCTATTCTGCACGGAGGCTGGGGATGAAAACGACAGGTAATGCGGGTGGTGCGCATAATATCTTTATAGCGCCGGGGGAACAGGATTTTCCTATGCTGCTCAAAACGATGGGGACGGGTCTACTGGTCACCGGCCTCATGGGGCAAGGTGTGAATATGGTCACTGGCGATTATTCCCGTGGCGCTTATGGTTACTGGGTAGAAGGCGGAGAGATCCAATATCCGGTACATGAAATTACCGTTGCCGGCAATTTAAAGGAAATATACGCTAATTTGGCGAGTGTGGCGAAAGATGTTGATCACCGCGGCAATGTGCACACTGGCTCGGTTCTGGTTGAATCGATGATGATTGCGGGTGAGTGAGAGTAGAAGGGCGGGCGGTGCTCGTCTCTGCGGAATTATAAATATAATGGGAGAAAACCTTTGACTGAACGTACATTATCTATATTAAAACCTGATGCAGTGGCTAAGAACGTGATTGGGGAGATTAACCAGCGTTTTGAAAAAGCTGGTCTAAAAATTGTCGCTGCGAAAATGCTATCTCTATCAAAAAATCAGGCTGAACAATTTTACATCGTACATAAGGATCGTCCTTTTTATGCAGATTTGGTAAAATTCATGAGTTCTGGCCCCGTATTAGTGCAGGTGCTTGAAGGTAAAGACGCCATCGCTAAGAACCGCGAATTAATGGGTGCCACTAATCCAAAAGATGCGGCAAAAGGCAGCATACGTGCTGATTTTGCTAATTCCATCGATGAAAATGCGGTCCATGGTTCAGATGGTCCTGATACCGCTTCCTGGGAAATCTCATTTTTCTTTAAGCCCGAAGAAATACATAGCCGTTAACATCAATCCCATGACCACAGCCAGTGCCAAAACCAATCTTCTCAACTTGGATCGCCCAGGTATGCAGCGTTTTTTCCATGAATTAGGAGAAAAACCGTTTCGTGCGGATCAAACCTTGAAATGGATTCATCAACACGGCATAACCGATTGGTCACAGATGACTAATCTGGGAAAAGATTTACGAGCGCGCCTGGAACAAATGTGCTGCCTGGAATTGCCAGAAATCATCACGGAAAAAGTTTCCAGCGATGGTACGCATAAGTGGTTGCTGCGTTTGGCTGATGGCAATTCTGTGGAAACGGTGTTTATTCCTGAAACCCGCCGTGGGACGCTATGTATTTCCTCACAAGTGGGTTGTGCGTTGAATTGCAGTTTTTGTTCAACGGCTAAACAGGGCTTTAGCCGCAATTTGACAGCGGCCGAAATTATTGGCCAGGTATGGGTGGCATGGCGCCGTCTGGGGCCTTATTATATGGCTGACAGCAAACCCATCACTAATGTCGTTTTAATGGGCATGGGCGAGCCACTCCTCAATTTAGATAATGTCATCCCTGCCATGAATATTATGATGGATGATTTGGCGTATGGCTTATCTAAATATCGGGTAACTTTAAGCACTTCCGGGGTTATTCCGGCAATGCAAGAATTACAGGCGATTAGCCAGGTATCTCTAGCCGTGTCATTGCATGCACCTAATGATGCCTTACGTAATGTATTAGTTCCAATTAACAAGAAATACCCCCTCAAGGAATTGCTGGCAGTTTGCCGGGAATATTTTAAAGGTCAGGCAAAAAGAGTGGTTACCTTCGAATATGTGATGCTGAAGGATGTGAATGACTCTTTGGAACATGCTGCTCAACTGGTAGATTGCCTACGGGATGTCCCTTGTAAGCTTAATCTGATTCCCTTTAATCCCTTTCCTTTTACTGAGTATGAGTGCTCGACACCAGCGGTTATTAAGCAGTTCCAAGCCCATATTCAGACTAGCGGTATCCATACCACCATCCGCAAAACCCGCGGTGATGATATTGATGCGGCTTGCGGCCAATTAGTGGGTAACTTTAATGACCGCACCCGCCGCAAAGCAAAATGGTTGAAAAATACGCTGCAAACTATTCCGATACATGTGGAAAATTTGTAAAATGTGCACCCCCCGATCGACTGGAGACAACTATGACTATGACTGAAAATCACACAGAGGCAAGCAAATTGGTAGAAACAGCCGGGGTTAAATCGCTTGGGCCGGGGCAGCGTTTACGCACTGAGCGTCTTGCGCGTAATCTAGAATTTGAAGATGTGGCTAAACATTTGCGCCTAAGCTTTCAACGGCTGTCCTTAATTGAGGCCGATGATTATGCTGATATGGGGGCCAGCGCGTTTGCTCGTGGCTATTTGCGTAGTTACGCACGCTTCTTAAATGTCTCTGAAAGCGAGATTATGCAAAGTTTTGATGACCTAGGGCTCGGCTCGGATATCCATTCCAATACTCCAAAATTAATCAATGAAAGAATGACACAGCATGTCAGCCATCCCGTGGCTCGGCGGCTGGGTTACCTGTTGTTTTTAGCCGTTGTAGTAGTGGGTGGATTCTGGTGGCATAACCACGTTAATGCCGATAAAGCTACGGCGGCAACCGAAGATAAATCCGCCGCTGCCACATCGGAATTAAATGCGCAGGGCATTTCGCAGGTGTCCGATCCACTGCTTGGCGATGCTGGCAAAGATGCTGCTGCGCAGCAAGTACCAGGGTTGCAAATGGCCGCTCCTGAAAATGGCAAACCAAGCGTAGACACTAGTGCTGCCACTACCACTTCATCTGCTACAGCGCCAGACAGTCCTGTCACTAAGAGTTCAAGAAGAGCCAGAAATGCTTATTCCAGCGATCCTGGTAGAAATGGAACTAATGAGTAAGTTTCATAAATGCTTTTTTAAGAATCTTTCCCCTCTCCCGCTCCCGGGAGAGAGGAAATTGCCAGAAAAAATATTTATGCATGAACCCTAATAGGAACATACTTTTGTCTAATGCAATTCAAGCCATCCGGGGAATGAATGATTTCCTCCCCCCACAAACCCGTTACTGGTCTTTTTTGGAAAACACCCTGAAAGAATTAGTAGCCAGTTATGGCTATCAAGAAATTCGTTTCCCTATAGTAGAACAGACCGCATTATTCCAGCGCAGTATTGGGGAAGCCACCGATATCGTTGAAAAAGAAATGTATACTTTTGAAGATCGTAATGGCGGCAGCCTGACTTTACGCCCTGAAGGAACAGCGGTATGCGTCCGTGCTGGAATTGAACATGGCTTACTT
>FTIX01000817.1_pt1 | contig 10604 bp, 6 predicted proteins | sample 1658561 | NCBI WGS metagenome assembly FTIX01 (sample SAMEA3914836, study PRJEB12502) | metagenome | biome: forest; material: soil | place: Canada | collected 2011-07-03 | depth 0.3 m | reverse complement strand
AAAATGACATAAGGTGGCACGTTCTGTGCCCGCGCAAGTTCGAGACGTTTGTTTTTTAATGCCTGCCATAATTCATCCGCTGGTGTCATTGTTTTTCCGGGTTCTCTGCTGGTATTTACCTTAGTTTTTTTCTTGATCTCGGGGTCAGTGCGTAGCGCGATGGTTTGTTCACCGCGTAGTAGAGGATAACTTTTTTCGGTCAGGCGTAAACTGCCATAGCTACTCATATCAACGGTTAATAAATGCGCGGCAGCGAGTTGGCGAAAAATACTTTGCCACTGTAATTGGCTATAGTCCTGGCCGATGCCGAATGTCGAAATTCTGTGATGCTGGCAGCGCTGCACCTGCGGGGTGTCTTTGCCCAGTAAGACATCGATTAAATGTTTTACTCCAAAGCGCTGACCGGTGCGATAAATACAGGACAATGCCATTTGCGCGGCGATTTTGCCGTCCCAGGTGGCGACGGGGTTCAGGCAATTGTCGCAATTATTGCAGGGGCTGGTATAGGCTTCGCCAAAATAATTTAACATGACTTGGCGACGGCATAAGGTGGTTTCACAAAAACCGAGTAAGGCTTCTAATTTACGCTGCTCCAGCCGTTTATGCTGTTCATTGGCTTCGGAAGCGTTCAACATATGCCGTAAAGTGATGACGTCACCGAGGCCATAGCTCAGCCAGGCATTGGCTGGCAAATTGTCACGGCCGCAGCGACCGGTCTCTTGGTAATAGCCTTCCATCGATTTCGGTAAATCCAGATGGGCGACAAAACGGACGTTGGATTTGTCAATGCCCATGCCAAAGGCAATTGTGGCGACGATGATCACGCCTTCTTCTCGCAAAAAGCGTTGCTGATTTTTCTGGCGGACGGTATTGCTTAAACCGGCGTGATAGGGGAATGCGCGCCAGCCTTTTTCGCTGAGCCACTCTGCGATTTCTTCGACGCGTTTGCGCGATAGGCAATAGATGATGCCTGCATCGTTCGCATGTTCTTTTTCTAAAAATTGATGTAATTGTTCGCGCGGGTTTTGTTTTTGGACGATGTGATAGCGGATATTGGGGCGGTCAAAACTTGAAATGAATTGTCGGGCCTGCGCCAAGCCGAGTCGTTCTTTAATCTCTATGCGGGTGGGTTGATCGGCGGTGGCGGTGAGGGCAATGCGTGGTACCTGGGGAAACCGTTCGTGCAATAGGGAAAGCTGTACATATTCTGGGCGGAAGTCATGTCCCCATTGTGAGACGCAATGGGCTTCATCGATTGCAAATAAAGCGATTTGAATAAGTTCTAATAGTTGTAGGAATCGGGGTGTCAGTAATCGTTCTGGGGCGACATAGAGTAGATCTAGTTTACCGTTGATGAGTTCTTGTTCGACTTTGGCGGCGCTATTGCTATCCAGGCTGGAGTTTAGAAAAGCGGCTTTTACTCCGAGTTGGAGTAGGGTGTCGACTTGGTCCTGCATGAGGGCAATGAGGGGGGATATGACGATGCCGGTGCCGGGTCTGACGATGGCGGGAATTTGATAGCATAGTGATTTGCCGCCACCCGTAGGCATTAGGACCAGGGCATCGTTGCCGGCGACCAGGTGTTCGATGATGTCCCCTTGCTGATCACGGAATTGCGCATAGCCAAATAGGGTGTCTAGTATTTTCTGTGCTGCCGTCACGCTGCGGTGTCCTTGTCTTTTGGTGTTTTTTGTTTATTTTACGTAACTCTGCAGTATATTGAAATAAGCGTGTTATAGCTTTTTTAGTTCAGGATGGTCCGGTGAAAGTCCGTGCGGAGCTTGAGCAGAAGGTTGAGAGATTGTTAAAGAGGGAGGCCGTGAATCCGTCCATGGAGACTCGGAATCGACATCCATGTCGATTAACGCCCTCTTTAGCAATCTCTCAACCTTCTGCTCAAGCTCCGCATAGCCTTTCACCTCAGTGCCTCAATATGATTTATTTTTTATTCGATTTTAAACCATTTTCCCTTTTCTCCCTTCCCCCCTTTCCCTCTGGGCCGTCTTTGCGAGGAGCTTGGACAAAGCAATCCAGTAAGGCCTCAGCATTCTGGATTGCTTTGTCCAAGCTCCTCGCAAAGACGGCCCAGAGGGAAAGGGGAAATGGCTAGCAGTGTTACTTTTCAGCAATGTTTTTTTGAGGTGTGCAGGGATATTTTCCTGGGATGGGCGTCACATCGATAGTGCAGCTGGGTTCGATAGTGGTTTTATAACCGAATACTTGGCAGTCGGTTTGGCCTTCGCTGGTTTGCACGAAATAGGTTCCAGAGAGGGCTTGTCCTTCGTGGATGATTTGGATGTCACTATTCTGTTGGTTTGGGTCTTTGGAAATATGATCGAGGACGGCATTAATTCTTGCCACAGAGCCCCCCAGTGCGGTCATTTTACAGGCTAAGACATTGCTGCTGAAAATTGTTAGAATGACAAAACTGGCGATGAGGCAATATTTTTTCATAATAATTTCCTTATAAATCGAATAATAAATTCAGTGTAACAAAAATATATTTATGAGGGAATATGCATCAATGTTTAAAGACGAAAAAAGCGAAAATAGTTAAATAAATATTTTATCTTTTAATGCTAACAAGGCAATTTTTTCGATGGGGAGTAATAAGGTATTGGGTGCACCAGGCACGGTAGCCATATTGCTGTAACCGGGGTTTAATTTACGCATGGCTTTTTCGCTGATTCCTGTGGATTCTGCGATTTGTTTTAGGTCGACATGCGCGCCTACTTTAACCGAAGCTAAATGTGGGCCGTTGGCGATGGAAGGTAGTTTAATATTATAACGTTCTGGATTTTGAATCATATCCGCTAAAGCTAATAGTTTAGGAACATAGATTTTAGTTTCTGTTGGTAGTCTGGGTAAATTCCAGAAACTCGAACTCTCGGCAGCACGGTTTTGGCGTTTTACAACGCCAGCAATATTACCGGGACCCCAGTTATAAGCAGCTAATGCTAATTGCCAATTACCTAATGTTTGGTGTAAGTCGCGTAAATAATTTAAAGCGGCATTGGTGGATGCTACAATATCACGTCGTCCGTCATAGCCGCGATGATTTCGTAATCCTAATTCAGAAGCGGTTCCGGGCATAATTTGCCAGATGCCGGTTGCGCCTCGGTTGGAGCGATTATTGGGATTGAATTCACTTTCGATGATGGGTAGCAATGCCAATTCTGCAGGCAGACCGCGTTTTTGTGTTTGTTCATAAACATAGGAAATATAGGGCGCTGCAACTCTTAAAGTTTCATATAAATCTTTTTTATTTCTGCGCCATTTAGCAATTTGCGCATTCACTTCGGGCCGATTAATATTGTGATCTAATGAGAAATCTTCGCTCATATTGGACCAAATAGAATCTTGAGTGGGTGGTTTGGAAAATATATTTTTACTATATTGATCCAAAGATAAAATTGGACTGATACTCAACGCAATGGGATTGAAAATTAATGGAGAAATATTTAATTTATTTAGATTTTTTTCTTGCGTGGGTAAAGTTTGCTGTTCAGGTAAGTCATTGATGTTTGCACGTGCTGCTCTTAAGGATTTAAGTGAAGCAATTTGAACTATATTAGTATTTTCTGTATTAGAATGATGCGAACGAGTTTTGCTACTACCCGATCGGACCGGAACTTTATACGCAAGTCGCGGAGGAAAGGGTGTGGTAGATAAACTAACGCTTTGCTGCTGTATTGGCTTCAAAATTAAGGTAGTTCCTAAACCACTACCTATCGTTAATAAGCTTGCAGAAAAGACGACACAACGTGTAAATTGACTAACATTTTTAAAGCACATTTAGCGATTCTAATATATTTACTGGCAATAAGTCAAGCCTGGCGCAAATTTGCATTTTGTATTAGGCATGATGTATGTAAAGAATCACACAATTATATTCAGAGTATTAATATTATATTAATATCAATACTCTGAGCATTTAATATTTAGGTATTAGAATGATTCAGTTATAACAAAAACCAAACGATAGAATATAAAAACCAATAAACACAAAAAAAGGGGCTAATATGTCAGGACTACAAAAACATGAACTATCTGATAAAAAAAATTCTATAGAAACTCTCTATAAAAGACAGGCTAGTATTATTTCTGCCATCAAGCAGTTGAAAAAATTTACTGAAAAGCAAGGTCGATCTTTCAATTCTTTTGAAGAATTAGCTCAAGCTTGGAGCGCCGCGCAAAATAGTGAACAAGCAGATCAAAAGAATAAACCCGAGCGCAAAACTTCTGGAACTACTGGAGCTACATCCTACCAATCAATGACATCTACATTTGCGGACACTCCGAAAGAAAAGAAAGATGTAAAACAGAAGGAAAAGATAGACCCTACATTCTCTGATATGCAAGATCCAATTACAACGATTAGAGAAATTCCAGCTCTATTGGCAGAATATCAGGAACAGACATTAACAGAGTTTACATTTATCAAAGATGAGCGTTTTATAAATACTTTTTTTGTCGGTGGATTTCTTCCCAGCATGCTTCGCAATCATATAGCCAATGTGATGCAGACTCAAAAACCTGATTCAGGTGTAGAATCACTCATTATATATAGTTGTATTGATAGTATTCTCGTGGAATATAATTCCCTATTTACTGGAAACAGCGATCTTTTGCCAGACCGCGAGAGAAAATTAGAATCTAAAACAGAATCGTCACCCAAATCTTTGCCATCCTACGAACGACCCGAAAATTATTTAGAAGCCTGCAACAATGCTGTGCGTGAAATAAAAAGTATTCAGACGCAATTAGAGGCTGAACAAGTAACTGACACTCAGGTCTCGGTATTATTAGAAAACTTACTTTCTTATTGTCGCAGATGCAATATCGGAATATTGGACTATTTGCCGGAGACAGTATCCATTTCCTGTGGATTAACTCCCATTGATGACGCTATTGAATCATGGCAAAGAGCACTTCATGGTAAATTGGGGCCAACTCCAATTACCAGGACCTACCTCCCGGATCAAATGTTACCGGAAAATCTTCAAACAGATGAATTTGCGGAATTAACCAAAAAATCAAATTGGGAGCAATTAGGTAATATTCTCACAGCGCTTATAGATTTAAAAGACGCCATAATAGATGTTAGGAATTGTTTTGACAAAATTATTGAATCTAATGTGGATATTCTATATCACTCGATTTTAAAAAATAGTTTAACTATTGAAAATAGACCAGACAATATGATCATGTTCGCTCTTTACAAAAAAGCTATAACCGCAAATAATGGCGATTTAGTTTTCAAGCTGTTGAATTACATGTTAGAAATCTATTGTCATATAGCCCAAGATAATCTGATGAAAAATACCAGTTCAAGTTCGCTCCCACATTTAACACAAATAAGCTCTGCAGGTGCTAGTGATAATCAATTGGCGCAACAAATAGCGGCTATTCAAAACATATTTAGATATGCGAGGAATTTGGAGCCAACTAACGAAACTGCGCAAGCAATTATTTCTTTCATAAGACCACCTGCTCAATTTCAAGAATTATCTGAAAAGCTAAGTTCCATGAGTTCTGGTAGTTATAGCACTAATAGCAGTTCTAGCACGACTACAAGTAGTAACCCCGAGTTGATTCATGTCTCTGCAATCCAAAGAGAAGCACAGAAAAAAGAATCTTCAACTCAGACAAAGCAAATTGAAGTAAAACAATCCATAGCGGAGCAACCCCAGATGGGACAAGCCGAATCGGAGCCAGCCATTAGTGAAAATGGTCGGCTGACTCCACATGGCATAAAGAAATTAGAGGAAGAATTGAATGGAGAAAATAGACCAGGGGCTGTAAGGGAACTTTTTAAAGACGTAGATACGCTGGTTCCTAAAGACTACAGATCTTATAAAATTTCGCTCGATTCACTGGCGTCTCATTTGAAGGATAGTCATCGATCGTTTAAGATCGATTTATCCAATGAAGCACATTTTTTCGATCTGAGAACGCTAACAAAGCCACTTACAGAACTTTCAGTGTCAGTGCTAAATTTTCATAATACCAGGCTTTCTGCGGATAGAATTGATTGGCTAACATCTTTGCTACCAAACATGCACGATATAATAGAATTAGACCTTTCTTCTAAAGAGTTGGAGGTTGACCTGTGCCATGCAAGTGAGGAGAGGAGCATGAAAGAATTTATCAAGATGTTAACTCAGCATCGCACACTTAAAAATTTAGCTATTCTTGATAACCGTCTCATGATTCCCGCTCTGAGAATGTTGATTAATGCCATTCCTCAGCTTAAATTACGAGTGTTTAAAATTTCTCCCTGCCTTAATCTTTCGCTACGAAATGACCATTCGGAATTAGGGTTATGGGAACTAATCGCAGAGAAACTAAAAGAAAATACAACCATAGTAGATATGGGTTTGCCAATAAAAGCATCGGATAGATGGGTGGAAGGGGCACTTGCAAAGATTCGACCGCGACTTAAGGAGAATCAGGTGAATCTATTAGCAAAAGTTGGGGAGTCTAAAAGTGAATTATCTCCTGAAAAATCTTCTTCTACTACAATATATTGTGAAACTGCTCATAACTTTTTTAGTGGGGCTTCTTCAACGTCGTCATCTAACTCTACGTCTTCATCTTCATCGACAGAACAATTAAGTACTCCACCTGATGATTCGATGAAATCATCACCATCCAGTACTAGCTCATTATCTGTTGTTACCAGTAATAATTAGTCGTTATCTGGGCCTCTTCGCTGTTACCCTAAGCCTCCTTCGCTGCGGGAAGAAATGACAGCGAGGGGTGCTTAGATTTGATATAAGTTATATGTAAATATACTTTCGAATTAAAGTTGCAACTTTCTGTTGATCTTCGTTACCCAGTATGCCAATTTTTTTTATAATCAGTCGGCTGTCAATGGTGAATATTTTCTGACGAATAATCGATGCTATGTTAAGTCCCGCTGAAGCTAAATCAATAATAAAATGATCATCATACCAATGACTGGATTTTGCAGTAGTTACCATTAATAAACTGACATGACCAGTTTTACTTTGATGATGTTCTGAACTGATGACTAGTGCAGGGCGTTTTTTAGTTTGAGATGAATCAGTAAATGGGAATGGCACAGCAATTATTGTATAAGGTTTATAAGTCATTGAAAGCTTCATCATCTTCTTTGGAACTCCATTCCGACAAAGTGCTTTCCAAAGCTTTATGATATTGGTAGTCAAAAGGCGAAATTTTTGTGATTACAATCTTATCTTTAATCACTTCAAATGCAACACTGTCCCCTGAATGTAAATCCAATTGCTGCCTGATGGCTGCAGGAATAGTAGTTTGACCTTTTTGAGTTAACTTTGAAACATGCATGTTAATACCTCTTATGTAAGTATGTAATACCCATTACTTACTTACAGTATAGCGCAATTAATTCTATTTTTCTAATTCCTAAAAATAGACTTTATTCCCGGAATTCACCGCCACCCGCTCTCCCGGAACAATAATCCCCTGCAAATTCAACGGATCCACTGCACTCACGCTCAATGGTTCATGATTAGATTCACGTTTGCGCATACTACGTAATGACTCAATCACATAAGGCAGTGCAAATTGCTCGCCACTAAATCCGCTCACGAAACGTCCTCCTCTCACTTCGCCACGGTCTTCTAAACGTCGAAATGTCAGCAGCAACTCTCGCCAACGTGGCAGCAAATTTTCTCGTGCTAGTAAATCTCGGAACACCAGACCATAGCGTTTTAATAACATCCAACAAACAGCCTCCAATTGCTGTGCTTGCTCTTTAGGTTCTGGAGGATAGAGCAGGGACCAACGACCACTGCTGAATCTGGGCCTGGCATGGCGATAGCGGTTTTGACCCGCACGACGACGCGGGTCGATGAGTGCACGCAGATTGTCAAAACCATCAGCTGTGGCCAGACCTGCTGTCACTAACTCCCATAAACCGTTTTCAACTTCAGCTTCCAGATGCCCGCTGCCGCGCACAATATCCGTAAAAAAACTGGCGCCGCGTTGTTGGAGATAATGATAAATTTTCTGCGCAGGATGGCTTAAACGGCTGAAATCTATGTGCTGATGGAGATCAGTCTGTGTCGGCATCCAGTCCATATGTTCACGGACAAAAAAAGTAATTGGGGCGATACTGCTGGGTTTGACTCGTTTTATTTTAGCAGTCTCACCTGGATCTGCTTGGGACTGAGATGATAATAAACTATGGGAGGATAACCGTCCCCAACCGATCGCTCCAGTCAAGCAGAGCCGATCAAGCATTCCAGAATCATAATCATTGACTCGCGCTGCCAGTACTTGCCGTTCCCAGGCATTTGCCGGGATTTCAAAACCTTGCAGCTGGGTTATCGCTTCTAACAGACCACGCTCCCCACGCAGTTGAGTGCTGGGTGTTACATGTTGCCAGGTTAACAGCCAATACATAAATTGTGCCGGGGTGACGGGCTCTATTTCCTTGCGTAACCTGCCTAAAGTGAGGCGATGGATCCGTGCCAATAATCTGCGCTCGCACCATTGACCTTCTGCCGGTATTTCCATAAGAAAACGGCCGCGCAAAATCAGACCTGAGCTTTCCAATGCAAGCATGGCTTGAGTCACTTCAATGCTAGCCAGACTTAAAGTCTGACTGAGGCTATGTTCAGTCGTAGGACCCAAATGGAATAGCCACGCCCGCAGTAACTGCAAGATCGCTTCCTCTCGACTGATTGATGCTTCGGGAATTTCAACTAAGGACTGCTGGAAAATAGCATCAGGATAGATAGTGGCAAAGGTTTTAGTTTTTTCAGCTGCCACCCAGAATGTTCTGCCATTAGAAATAGCTGTTCCTGCGCGGCCGTTTGCCTGCAGTTGAGTTAATAATTCCTGCCATAAGGGTGTTAGCTGTCGTGCTTCACCCAGATCGAGATCGATAGGCAGAGCGATGAAGGTCTGTAGAGCATCGTGCATTTCATCGACGTTTCTGACGTCGGGCCAGGCTTGCTGCTGTACATCGGTAATAGCTGCAGGATCAAGGCGTCCAACCTCTTGCAATACTGAATCAGGTAGAGTGCGACGCATTTCAACGGCTCGTGCTCGGCGTTCTTCCAAAGGCGCATCATCTAAAAAAGCATAGGGATTGGCATTGAGGATTTCGTGGGAAAATGGCGAAGGGACAGGGGTATCCACGGCCAGACATTGAATACTGCCCGTCATAATATCTTGAATCACCGTGGTGAGGCCTTCGAGATCCAGGGCTTCATGTAACACATCTTTCATTGTTTCGATGATCAGCGGGTGATCAGGTAACTCAATATCCCGTCCACCCAGGTTATCCTGGCAGGCAGCAGCATCAGGAAATACCGCAGCCAAGAGGTCATCCGCCAACATCCGTTGGATATTAGGGGGTAGTTTCTTACCGTTACGAAAACGCACCAGGGCTAAAGCTCGGGTGGCATCCCAACGCCAGCGTGTCGGAAATAAAGGTGATTGTAATACAGCCTGGCTTAGAACTTCTTTTAAAGTGTTAGGATGTAAGAAGTTAAAAACATCGGCGAGTGGAAAACTATGTTGCTCAGCGAGGGAAATATTGAGGCCATTGTCGGTAGCTGCCGCCTGGAGTTCAAAATTAAAAGAACGGCAAAAACGTTTACGCAGTGCCAAGCCCCAGGCTTTATTAATGCGTGCGCCAAATGGGGCATGAATGATTAGCTGCATACCACCGCCTTCGTCAAAAAAACGCTCGGCGATAAGGGTTTTTTGGGTAGGTACTGCGCCTAAGATAGCTCGACCTTGCAGTAGATATTCCAATAATTGCTGAGCAGCAAAATCATCGAGCCCGCAATGTGTCTTTAACCATTCTGCTGCCTTTATTACCGCTGGCTGGTGTTGCCATTCGCCGACAGGTGTAATGTCAGTCAGCATAACACTGAGCCTTTCTCGTAGATCTGAAACTTGTGCGGACAGTTCAATGGTTCGGGCAGGGGCTTCACCTCGCCAAAAAGGAACACTGGGTGGGGCGCCATGAGCATCTTCAACAATCACACGACCACTATTACTTTCAACCCGCTTGATTTGCCAGGAAGTGGTTCCCAGTAAAATAATATCGCCGCGATTACTCTCGATGGCGAAATCCTCATCTAAAGTACCGACGGTAATCCCCTCGGGTTCGGCGATCATCGTAAACAAGCCATTATCAGGGATGGCACCGCCGCTGGTAATCGCAGTTAACCGGCTGCCGCGACGCCCTCGCACCACGCCATGCACGCGATCACGGAATAAATAGGCGCTATAGCGACCACGAGAACCGACAATGCCTTCAGATAGCATTTCCAAAATGCTGGAAAATGTCTCTAGATCTAAATTGGCATAAGGATAAGCGCTTTTGACTAATGCAAATAGATCCTTTTCCTGCCAGTCGGCAGTGGCGCAGCTAGCAATGATTTGCTGAGCTAAAATATCCAGCGGTTGTTCCGGGATAATCAATTGATCCAGATCACCGCTTCGTATGGCATAAATCAGTGCTGCACATTCTAATAATTCATCGCGGGTAGTGGCAAAAAAGCGTCCTTTGGAAACAGCTCCCCGCCAGTGACCCGCGCGTCCAACCCGCTGCAAAGCCACGGCAATGGCCCTAGGAG
>FTIX01000625.1_pt2 | contig 10641 bp, 5 predicted proteins | sample 1658561 | NCBI WGS metagenome assembly FTIX01 (sample SAMEA3914836, study PRJEB12502) | metagenome | biome: forest; material: soil | place: Canada | collected 2011-07-03 | depth 0.3 m | reverse complement strand
CGTGGTCGGTAATTGCTGGGGAGCTATTTCCTGGTTTGAGCCTGGTCATCGTCATTAACTGGATATTGCTGGGCAGCTTTCAGAAAAAAATAAAGCTGGCAGTGCAGCAGATTGGCAACACCACCCCACTCATAGATAAATATACGGGCATGCTATCAGAAGTGGCGAGTGCTGATTTTACTACCCCCTGGCTGCAAACTTTGAGCCAAAATGCGAAAACTTCGTTAAAGGAAATAGTGCGGTTCAAAAAGCAGGTACATCTTTTCGACAGCCGCAGCAATGGAATGGTAGGTCCGCTGATGAACACCTTTTTCCTGTTCGATTTTTACTGCCTGCTTCAGCTTGAAGGCTGGCGAAAAAAACACAGCTCCCTGCTGCTTAAAGCTATTGATGAAATGATAACCGCCGATGTATACGTAAGTTGTGCCGTTTACGCCTTTAATCACCCGGACAATGTATACCCGGAAATAAATACTGCGGACACAGAGATATATGCAAGAGGCCTGAAACACCCACTGCTGCCGCAGTATATTGCAGTAGGCAATGATACCAGCATAGGCAAGACTGAACAGTTTTACCTGCTCACCGGCGCCAATATGACCGGCAAAAGCACCTTTATCCGCACCATAGGCGTCAGTAATGTTCTGGCCAATCTCGGGGTGCCCTTGCCTGCACAGCAGTTTTCGCTACCTCTGCTCGACCTATATACCTCTATGCGGATTACTGATTCGGTACAGGATGATATCTCTTACTTTCGCGCAGAGCTGAATCGCATCAAGTCTATTATGGACAAAGTACGAGCCTCTGAACAGCATTATCTCGTGCTGCTAGATGAGCCGCTGCGCGGCACTAACTCCACTGATAAGCAACAAGGCACCCGCGCCATTGTTGAAAACCTCCTTACCTATAAGGCGATAGGCATTGTCGCTACACACGATACCGGCCTTTGCGATATGGAAGACAACTATACTGGCAGCGTACGCAACTACCATTTTGAAAGTACGGTAGAGGCTGGTGGATTATCCTTCGATTTCAAGCTAAAGCCCGGAGCATCTACCTCTAACAATGCTACTATCCTCATGCGGCAAATGGGCATTGTCAAATAGAAGGGCATCCCACTTATACCATTTGTTCGACCTTTTCTTAAAATAAAAACAGGCACCATGAAAGTTGCCTGTTTACTAGTAGCGGGAAGGTTAAAATATCTAACCTAATGCCTGATTATTACATTATCATTGAACTGTATGATTCTTTATTCGTGCAGGTGTAAGTTAATACGTGATCACCCGTTTTATATTGCTGTATTTTTTACCATGCAGATATTCAGTTCGTTCCACCCAATTCCCTTTATCATCGTATTTGTACTTATTTTTAGTATGAGTATCGTCACACCTGCAATAGCTCCTTTCTTCAATAAGATTCATTCTATCATTATATCGGCGTATCGTTTTTCGTTCACGATCAGGAATCGTATCGATCGTATGTTCTTCTGAATAGTGATAATTGCCACTATACTTATAGATCGTCTGATCAGTAACTTGATCCCGATGGTAATCTTTTTGTATGATATGCCCGCCGCTATCGTACTTGAAAATGTTTTTTACCGTATCAAATCGATCATCCAGAGCATTTAAGTGATAATACACATCCTTTTCTATTACATTTCCCTGCTTATCATAGAGGTAATCGGTCTTTGTATAATGCTGAGAAGAATGCCTATCCAGCGATGTACTAACTTCTTCACTCAGTCTACCGTTATCGTTATACTGATAAGCAATTAAATAGCATGTACTATCATTTTCAAGATAATTGCCATGTGTATTCGTTTTTTGAATATGATGACATTCGATGAGTTTATCTTTGTCAAATTTGAAAATATCTCTGAAAATATATCTTGTACTATCACCTTGATAATGATATACATTCTCTTGCTTCATTTCTTCATCGTATGTATAAATGGCTATCGGGAAAGGAACCCTGTTTCGATTTCTGTGTCCCAAAAAACTATACTCATATTCCACCATCTTTTTTACGTTCCCATTTAATTTATCACCTTTAGCATCCACTCTTATCTGGGCAGACGATACGAAGGGTATCCAAAGTAAAAAAATGAAAAAGTGTTTCATCAATTGCAGGCAATTTACATAAATAAAAAAAGGAAAGTTAGTGAAGAATACTAACTTTCCTTGTGCCTGTAGTCAGAACGGGGGAGATATCTAACTTAGTTCTTGTGGAAATGCTCGATTTTATCGAGACAATTAAAGGAATAGCTGCCTAGTACAAATATCGAAGTCGCGACTGAACTTTTTGAAAAGATTGATTGAGCCTTTTCCGCATCTATGAAAAGATGTAACGAACAGGCAGACTTCGGACAATGACCATTTTGTTACGTTTGGGATGAAATTAATCCACAACAAACTTTCTCACAACCCATTGTGTCTGGCTATCTACAAATTTAATAAAATACACACCTCTCGCCCATAAATAAGCAGGGAGGTCAGCCTGACCATTTATGGTGCCCTTCCATTCACATCGCCCGATCGAGTTGAATACCTCAGCTTCAAGCACTCCTGAGTTTTCAATAGCAATGTGCAGTTTGCTATTTGCGGGTATGGGGTATATATGAATAGCAGATTCAAGATTCCTCTCAACTCTGAAGTATGTACTGTTAACATTAAAAAAAACATTGCCGGTACCTTTGATTTTAAACCTTGCTGCAGGTATCGATGTATCCGGGTTGGGGATATTAATTGTTGTCGACCCAGTATTAGGAACTGTCCCTATGTGATATGTCCATGTTTGACCACTATCTGCCGACATGTAGATGTCTACAGTCGATGCGTTAACCGGTGCTGCATCAGTGTGTGCAACATTCCAGGTGATATTCTGCAATGTATTTCCAAGATATGTTATCCCTTCAGTATTCTGGCTTGTTATACTGAATCCGCTACCGGTATTAACAGCATCTAATAGAATGCTATCAGTTGGCTGTATAAAACACCCATTGCCATTGTATATATCTCTGATTGTAAGCCGAAAAACCAGCTTTCGTGGTACATCAGGGACTTTTTCTCCAGAAGCATTTTCTATCCCCGCATTACTCAAAGTACCCGTGAGCACCATTTTAATATTTGGAAAGATTCTTGTCGTGGATACAGTAGGAGGGTAAGAACGGAAAATAGGCCCGGCTACATGTGTATTGGAAAGGCTCTTGCCAAAATCACCTAAATCCCACTCTTCCCAGCAGTAAGTTACGGATGTATCATTTACAGAATCAATAGCCGTAGGAGCAGTAAGTTCAAATGGCGTCTGACAGGGAATATAATATTGGGTGCTAAACGTTGGCAAATTTACCAGCTTATTATTTGTGAGGCTTTTTATCGGGCACCCGTCAGCGGAAGCGGTAATATATTTCTGCATCTGAATGAGACTCATACCAGAAAAATAAGAATCGCTATGCGGCTGTAGATCATCTGAATTGCAAATACCCGCATAGCACATGATTGTTGATCCGCTGCCTGGCTCAATTGCACATTCCTCAACGGCATTACCACGACATGCCACACTTGTATTATCGTTGAATGTATGTTGCGCTCCGAATTCATGGCCAATTTCGTGAGCTACATAATCTACATCAAACCCATCCCCGGTAGGCATAGAACTACCTGTAACACTTTGTGCTTTAAGCTTGGTTCCACATACCACGCCCAATTGTGATAAACCACCTGCTCCTGTAGTGAAAATATGACCGATATCATAATTTGAATTACCAATAAATGAATCAACGATTATCTGGTTCATGGCAAGCGATCCTGAAGCATCATCATTGGTTTTACTAAATGGATCTCCCATTTCAGATGGGAAAATAAGGGTATCTTCATTAGGTACAAAGACCATGTTGAGTGATAGTTCACGTTCATATATGCCATTCACCCTATTCAATGTAGTAGTCATTTTGCTCAGCACCTGTGCTTTTGATGGATTTGATATGCCAGTTACTGCCTGGGCGTACTGATGGTCGCAGGAAAGGGCTAATCTATACGATCGGAATACATACCCGTTACTAATATGTTGTAAACCTCCGGAACTACTTTTTTGAACAGGCAATATATTATCAATGTTTGCACTATCAAAATGCAGCAGGCAATTCATTTTGAAGTCTTGTTGGCGTTGTTCATCTCTTTTGTAATGCACCGTGTAATATCCATCACGAAAATTACTATATGGATCAACAAAAGAAATATCCACTCCGTCAAATATCATTGCGTGAAAACCATATACGGTAAAATCCAATTTTGCCGTTACATTGGGATTGTCTACCGCCACCCCGTTATAGGTTTCTAACTCTGGGTACTTATCCGCAAGTTGTCGGGGCAATAATGATGTACGCCAAATTTTAAAAGTTCTGAAAGTGCCGTTAGGCAGTGGGAGTTCAACCATTTGTTCGGCAATTCCTTTTGAAAAAACATTGAACTTGTCTTTCAGCATCGATTCATCCGCAATATATACAATGTACCAAGCGGGGTGAAGCGGTAAAACATCGCCCGCGGTTTGTCTTGAATAGACCCTATGCCAAACACTGTCTGCCCTTACCGGGCAAAAACCGCACAAACAAATGAATAAAAATAAAACGGCTTTTTGTTTTTTCATCATTAAAACCATTTTTATTGAAAAGATCCAAACCACTAAATCTGTCTCCATTATCTTATGTCGTTCCCTGACGAAAAAAGTTAACGAAGTTTTGATATAAACATGGCCGCTAGTGCATCAAACAATTACTTTCAAATTTACGATTATTTTATCATGAATAAAAAATATTTATCCATATAATCTAAGCGTAAGATATTCCCTTACTTAACCCCAATTTGAGAGATCGCTTCGTTTTTACTCTTAATAATTATACTAAGAACCCAAGATTCCTTTTTAGCTTTACGTCTAATATATTGAATAACCCACTGTGAAAGGTGGTTTATGGAAATATGCTCAATGTAATGAGGCGTTAATAAATATCCAGGGATTTTCTCCGACATTTATTTTGTCAGATAAACTACGCAGAAGTTATAAAAATACAGGAGGAATAACATCTTACCCGGTAAAAACAGTTGGTATGAAGCTAAAAGTCTCTCTAATAATATTCATTTTTCATTCTGCTCTATGCAGTGGACAATATTTATGGACGGCGCTTCCTACCGCACCAGTAAGTTTGCGATTTGACGATTTTTATTTTACCAACCCTGATACCGGCTGGGCGATAAACCCCAATTACAGTTTTTATACTGCTGCTCCGCAATATGGGAGAATATTCAGAACGTATGATGGCGGCAATACATGGACGAAACTAAAAGATGGCTCTAATACTTTTTACAGGTCTGTCGGTTTTGCTGATGCTTTGACCGGATGGATAGGTAATATCGCTGATACAGCGCTGCATACCACCTATCGCTACACAACTGATACAATTCCATTATACCGCACAGATGACGGCGGAGTCACATGGAACCCGGCAAACCTGCCACAGCCTCACCCACTGGGTATTTGCGGGATATCTGTGTTATCTGACTCTGTGGTATATGCTTATGGCAGATACTTCGGACCGGCGGCATATCTGAAAACCATAGATAAAGGCGCTTCATGGATCTCTGTGAATCTCGACACCCTTGCCGTTGGGCTTATTGACGGACACTTTTTCAATAAGGATACAGGGTTTATTACGGCTATGGGCGCAGACCATAAGGCAGCGATATTGTATACCGACAATGGAGGCGCATCATGGCGGTACAGCTATCATTCCATTCGTACCGATTCTGACAGAGTATGGAAAATATACTTCCCCAGTCGAAATGTAGGGTATGCCAGTATAGAATATGGTGGTACGAACTCTGGGGTATTTAATACTTACTTTGTAAAGACAACTAATGGCGGCAACACCTGGACGGAGCACCCATTTATCGCCTCTTATAATGAGGAAGGCATTGGTTTTGCCAATGATAGCGTAGGCTGGATAGGTGGCGATGGCACCCGAGGCACATACATTACTACCGATGGCGGCAATACATGGAATACCGATGAATCTTTCGGTCTTGTCACTCCACCCTATACTTCGGCGGGCACTGCGGGCTTTCATATGAACCGCTTCAGGTCTTTCGGCGACACGCTAATGTATGCAAGTGGCAATACGATCTATAAGCTCAAGACGGCAACCACCGGGATAAAAAATGTCGATCCCGGAGTGCATAGTATTAAAAGTGTTCCGAATCCCTTTAGTAACGAAACTCTGATCTCTTATTCCCTACCGGGTGATGCAGAAGATTTAATAATGGAAGTATTTACAGCAACCGGCTCCAATATACTAACTAACCATTTAGGCCGACAGTCCAAAGGGGACCACGAAGTGGTGTTTAAGGAAATATTGCCCATGGGTATTTATTACTGTGTTGTGAGAAGCGATCAGTTCAGGCTTGTTGGTAAAATGGTTGTTATACGGTGAACTTTAAAAGACTCACGGCATGAAGAAGAAAGCGTATCTCTTAGTATTAATCCAGGCCATCGCATATTTCGCTTCGGGTCAGATCCTTACGACTATCGCCGGAAACAATACTGTCGGATACAGTGGCGATGGCGGAATAGCGGCATTAGCTGTTTTGAACGCGCCCCAGGGTACCGTCAGCGACCATTCAGGCAATCTTTTTTTTGCGGACGCAAATAATAATTGTGTCCGCAAGATCAGCATTACAGGAATAATAACCACGGTAGCAGGGAACGGAACCGCCGGTTACAGCGGAGATGGTGGCCCTGCTACGGATGCCCAATTATTTATACCCCTATCTGTTGCCATAGACACATCGGGAAATATATTCATTGTGGAAAATAAAAACCATTGCATCAGAAAAGTGGATGCAATGGGTATGATAAGTACTATTGCTGGCAATGGAACTTCGGGATTTTCCGGAGACGGCGGACCAGCCAGCGATGCTCTTTTGCATAGGCCAACGGGAATAGCAGCAGACAAGTTAGGCAATATCTATTTCAACGATGCCGGAAATGCACGTATGCGTAAAATAGATGACGTTGGCATCATAACCACAATTGCAGGTACAGGCATTATTGGCTATAGCGGTGATGGAGGCCAGGCTACTGCGGCAACATTACGTGGGCCATATGGTATCTGCTTTGATGGAACGGGGAATATTTATTTTGCCGATGGAGGAAATAATGTCGTTAGAAAAATAGAGACAACGGGGCTTATTAGCACGATTGCGGGAAACGGCGTGTACAGCTTTGGTGGAGACGATAGTGCAGCCACATCAGCCAGGTTTGCAAATCCGCAACACATCGCGATAGACAATTCGGGGAACTTGTATATTGCCGACTATGGCAATAATCGTATCAGGAAAGTGGATGGCGCTGGCGTTATAACTACTGTGGCTGGAGATGGAATACCAGGCTATAACGGGGACGGCCCGGCTACTTCAAAAGAGCTTTTTCGCCCTAATGGCATCGCGGTTGGTGCGATGGGAGAAATATTTATAGCTGACCAGGGAAATAATAGGATAAGGCACGTAATGTCACCCCTTATAGTTACCCCATTAGGTAATACCGAGGCATATGTAAGCGTTTACCCCAGCCCCGTAAAGAATGTACTTACGGTATCTTGTTCCAGTATTGTTACCAGCGTGGCAATATATAATGCAGCAGGCCAAATTGTGTATGCTCAGAAATATAATGCCCCAACTATTAAAATTGATGTAAGCCAATTACCGTGCGGTTTATACTTACTTCAAGTGAATGGTGCAAGCATTCAGAAATTTCAGAGATAATAGCGATGTGAGGTGGTCGTGTTAAATTAGTAAAAAGCTAAAAATAATTGCAGATTAGATCTGAATATTGATTTAATTTTGTATCTATTCAATTCAACGCTTTTAAATAAATAGTCGTATGAAAACAAAATATCTTTTTCTATTGATTGCGATAGCCTGCTTCGCAAGCCGGGCTTCTGCGCAAAGGTGCGCAACCGACGAGATGCACCAGGAATATAAAAGGCAACATCCAGAAATTGCGGTCTATGAAAAGCAAATGTCAGAAGATATTGCCAACTTTATGCAAAATGCAAAAACATCAAAGCCTCTTATCGGTGCAAAAACAACGGAGTCTGTCCATTCCGATACGGATTACTATGATATTCCTGTTGTAATTCACGTAATGCATACCTATGGTAATGATGTGATTTCTGACAATGAAATATATAAGCTCATTGCCAACATGAATACGTTTTACAACGCGCAGAATGATTTGTCTGCTGTTATACAGCCGTTCAAAAAATATATCGGTAAGGCAAAATTCAGATTCCACCTTGCGTCAATCGACCCTACCGGTAAACCGACAAAGGGGATTACGCATAGGTACACTTACCTGTCCCTGGGTGGCGACGACCAGGTAAAAATGGACCTTTGGCCACCGCAGAGCTACTACAATATTTGGTTTGAAAATTATATTGGTAAAGCTATCAGTGGAGGAACGGTATTGGCATACGCAACCTTCCCTACAGCATCCGCTTCCAATCCATTTTATGATGGTGTAATCGCCGGCTACCAGTACATTAATGATGACACACATACCATACAGCATGAGACCGGCCATTATTTCAGCCTGGAGCATCCGTGGAATAGCAGCGGTGAGGGCGCGGGTGTTTCGTGCGGAGACGACGAAGTTGACGATACCCCGCCAACAACGGGTCACTTCAGCACTTGTCCCCTGTATGATGGTGAGTGTGCTGTGAATTATTATAAAATATATACCAGCGCGGCCGGAACCGATTCTCTTGAGAATTATCCGGACACAACCAATGTACAGAACGTAATGGATTACTCCAGCTGCACCAATATGCTGACCAAAGGACAGGTTCAGCGCATGAGAGCTGCGTTGAACAGCACTATTGCCAGCAGGAATAACCTGTGGGATAGCACTAACCTGGCTATTACCGGAGCATCGCAACCTTATCCAGATTTACCGCCGGTAACGGATTATGTTGCAAAAATAAGCAACGCTTCGACTATAGTAAGCTTTTTCACTTTCCCCGGTACCGCCCTATCTTTTTCAAGCAAGAGCTGGGGCGACACAATCACAAGTGTACAATGGACTTTTGATCACAGCGCAACGCCTGCAACATCTACCCAGAACACTCCTTTAACAGTTACTCAGTCCTTCCCTGTTAGTTTTGCAGACCCAGGATGGGTGAGCATGACTATGGCCGTTTCCGGCAACAATACCGGTACGACAACTACAACATATCCTCACGCAGTATTTGTTGCAGACGCTACAGGTGTTGATGCGAATACTTACAGGCAGGATTTCAACCCGTCTGGAGACAGGGACAAATGGCCTACGTTTAACTACTTTAACAATGAATTTAAATGGCAACTGAACGATAACGTTGGCTTTTATGATCATAGCTGTATGATGTATCTGGGTTTTGATAGCAGGATTATTCCTTTTGTCAATACATTCCCGCTTACAGGCACACCTATGGGTGATTATGATGACTTTTTTACTGTTCCTATCAATCTTAGCACTTTCACCGATGCATGTAACCTGAATTTTTATTATTCTTCGGCATCACGTTCAAGCATACCTACAGAAATCAATGATACATTGCTGATCGACTATTCTACCGACAAGAGCATAGGCTGGACAAACCTGGCAGTTCTTGCAAAAGGTAACCTGATTAGCACCGGGGCATATTATTACTACTATACTCCTACATCTGCAAGTGATTGGAGTCCGAAAACAATCGCTCTCCCGGCGTCAGCTCGTAAGGACTATACTGTATTCCGTTTCCGTTACAAACCAGGTGCAAGCACTAATACTGATAATCTGCACAGCACTGGTAACAACTTCTACCTGGATGGTCTGCATTTTAGCCGTCTTCCTGCAGAAGCCAGCAATATACGTTTTGACAATTCGAATATTGCAGTTGTGCCGAATCCGACACAGGGCGATGCATACGTAGTGGTAAAGGATGCAAACAACACTACAGCGCAAATAGTTGTGACTGACATTACCGGCAAGGTGGTTTATAAGACTAGCCAGAATATCAACGGCGAAGCGCGTATTATTATCCCGCATGCTGCAATAGCCACTCAAGGTGTCTATCTTGTGCAGACATCAACAGGTGGGCAGGTAAATACCCAGAAGCTTGTAGTTGAATAATCTAACTGATTCATTTTAAAAAATGGCTGTTCCCTCGTGGCGCAGCCTTTTTTTTATTTAGGTACCGCTGGTATGCGATGAATAAGTATCAGTATTTGGCCTGATCTTAGCCCAGGTGGGTCTCTGGTATCCTGATCATCTGTTGCCAGTGATATATACACTGCAATGAGCAGGAAATAACACGAGTATTTTTTTTTGTGTAAAACCAAAGATTGGCTGATTATTTTACGTCAATATTAACAGACGTACATCTTTTATTTTATCGGCTTAAAGACTGGAAATGATTAATCGCATCATAATGTGAAACTGGATATTTGTGCTTTTTAAAAAAATAACACACATTTAGTTTATTGTTTAACTTTACCAGTTCATAATTACATAGCAAATGAAAAAAAACTATTTTCTTTTAATGATGGCAATTGCGTCATTGGCAGG
>FTIX01000114.1_pt6 | contig 10751 bp, 9 predicted proteins | sample 1658561 | NCBI WGS metagenome assembly FTIX01 (sample SAMEA3914836, study PRJEB12502) | metagenome | biome: forest; material: soil | place: Canada | collected 2011-07-03 | depth 0.3 m | reverse complement strand
CACACAAATCACCCGATCGAGGTGATAAGGAAAAGATCTTAGATAAAAGAACTAAACTTTTTCCTTAACGCCAAAAAACCTATAAATTCTCTATTTTTAATTCGAACTTTTTATAATAAAATCATGGAAAATAAGAAGGAGGAACTATGCTAACAATCAGTAGATATTGGTGGTTGTCTTTCATTTTTCTAACAACAACAGGAATGGAGACAAAGCAAGAGGAAGAAGTGCGGTGGGATGTTCCAATAGGAGTAGGCGTATTGCTCATCAAAGAAGATCAGGTATTCTTGGTGAAACGAGCCTATAAAGATTGGGGGTTCGGCGCCGTAGCTGGAGAATTGAATAAAGGAGAAACGCTTCGTCAAGCTGCAGCTCGCCATGTAGAAAAAGAGGTCGGAGTCACAATCGGAGACTCTGATTTGCAGTTTGTTTGTGTGGTTCATTACAAAACAACAGATGAAAAAGAAGCCCCTTTAGTTTTCTTTTTTTCCACTCAAAGTTGGACGGGAGAGATTTTCAACAAAGAACCTGGAAGGCACAGCGAGGCGGGATGGTTTAGCCTAGACCGCTTACCCGGTCACTTAGCTCCAGGGGAAGATCTCGTTTTTCGTAATTATAAACATTCTGGATCACATCAAAATGCTTACTTAGAACGCGGTTGGAAAACAGGTTTGTAGAGAGTAGACTTCTTTCAAAAAATTAAAAGCGGTCAAATAAAAAATATGATTTTGTTCTTTGTGTCTTTGTGTTGCCTTGCGCTCTACTTACTTCTGGTTAAGGCGATTAAACACACGAAGGCACGAAGAAGTCTAAAGCATGCCTTTTTACGTAAAAAGCTCCAAAATTCACCAAAAATCCTAATTTTTCATTGAGATCACCCTCTTGATCATAAGTCTCGTGCACGACTGTTCACTTCATGAAAAGGTCCGAAAGTTACTGACAAAGATTCGCCAAAAACGACATGTTATGATCTAATATGAACAAGTTGCCAACAAGGAAGCGACGTAGCGCATTTCCACAGGTTATGAACATTCCAACACGCTAAGAAGAAGAAGAAGAAAGAGATAATTCTTAGAAAGTGGTTGTTTTCGGCTGTGGAAATCTGTTCACAACTTTTTCCCGCTATTGCTCTTTTCCTAAAAGGAACTCCATTTACGATAAGGCTTTTCCATGCAAAAACTATCGCCGCACTACTTCTTTGACCTCCAATCCTTTCCCCACGAAATTCTTTTCTCTGCTCCGCTTGTGTGGGACGCGCTGACGCATCTTGCGGAATACCTGGCTTCTCTTCCCCTAGGGAAGATCGAAGTCGAGCTTCCTCCAACGGTCTTCTTAGAAAATCGAGACACAATATCGATTGGCAAAGGAACCATTGTGGAAGCCGGAGCTTTCATTCGGGGGCCTTGCTTCATAGGAAATAATTGTTCCATTCGGCATGGCGCGTATATTCGCGGAAATGTTCTGACTGGAGATGGATGTGTCATAGGACATGACACAGAAGCAAAGAATGCGATTCTACTCAACAGGGCGCATGCAGCTCATTTTGCTTACTTGGGAGATACAATTTTAGGAAACGATGTGAATTTAGGAGCTGGAACGATTTGTGCAAATTTAAAATTTGATCGATCTCAAGTGGAATTTGTTTTGGATGGGGAGCGGTTCCAGACGGGAAAAATAAAATTGGGAGCAATTTTAGGAGATCGGGTACAAACAGGCTGCCACACCGTGTTGAATCCAGGGACTCTAGTCGGAAAAGAAAGTTACTGTTATCCTTGTGTAAATATTTCCGGGTTTGTCCCAGAAAAATCGTTAATAAAACCGCAAATGCAGCCCAAAATCATTTCAAAAGCGTAGAAAAATGCTCCTAGCAGGATTAGCCCCTTTTCTTGAGCCGTACCGGAAGAAGATTGATCGACAAATTTCTTTCTGCAGGGATCGCTTCGGTTCACCTTCTCCCTTGCAAGAGGCGTGTTTATCAGCCTTACAAAATGGAGGAAAGCGGTTTCGTCCTGCTTTGGTTTGGATCATTGCCGACTCCTTAGGCAAACAAGCGGATGTTGCAGAGGCTGCTTTGGCAGTAGAGTTTTTCCACACCGCTTCTTTAATTGCCGACGATCTTCCTTGTATGGACAATGATGATGAGCGACGCAACATGCCGGCAACGCACAAGGTATATGGAGAATCTGTAGCTCTTCTTGCGACCTACGCGTTAATTTCTGCTGGATATCATAGTTTGGCAAGAAATGCGCAGGAGCTCTCTAGAACTACGCACTCTTTTGCGCATAAAAGTCATGAAATCTGCACCCTTGCTTTGGAAAATGCGACGCATAATACAGGGGTTTATGGGGCTACAGGAGGGCAGTTTTTAGATCTTTTTTCAAAAGATTTTAACCTTGAAATTTGTAAAGATTTGATTCAGAAAAAAACCTCCTCCTTATTCGAACTTTCATTTGTACTGGGGTGGTTGTACGGGGGTGGGGAAATCGCTTATTTGGAAAATGTGAAAAAAGCAGCAGCTCATTTTGGGATGGCATTTCAATTGGCTGATGATTTAGAAGATATACAGCAAGATGAAATGGCGGGAAAAAAAGTAAATCTTGCGAGCTTGCTAGGATTAGAACAAACGCACCTCCTTTTTCAAGAAGAGATCAACCATTTTTTAAAGTTAATCAAGACACTTGGAATTGACGAATCCCCTTTAAAAAAATTTGCAGAGATTGTAAAAACCTGTCTTAGGAGGTAAAAATGAAGAAAAAATCAACGCCTGGAGCAGCTCCCCTCGCTCCGTCTCTTCAGCAACTCTTAGCAGATAGCTACCTTCTCTACCTGAAAACGCAGAATTTTCATTGGAATGTCGAAGATCCCCGGTTTTCGTCTCTGCATAAACTTTTTGAAGAGCAGTACGAAGAGCTTGCGGAAGCCGTTGATCTCATTGCAGAGCGGTTACGCGGTCTAGGCGTAAAAGCACCCGCTTCAATGCGGCAATTTCTTGCTCTTTCCACCTTGCGAGAGGCAGAAGGAGAATATAGCGGGGATGAAATGTTGCGGCAATTGGCGGAGGATCATGCAGCGATTGCGGCTGGCTTGCCTGCAAGCATTGAGCAGGCGACGCGCGCGCATGATGAAGGAACCGGAGATCTGTTCATTGAAAGACTACGCGTTCACCAGAAGACCGCTTGGATGCTTCGCAGCCATTTCCCAAACGCAACGAAATAACACTAAGGAACTATAGGCAAAATTTTAGACAGAAAGAAAATAATTGTCAGGGAGATTTCGGGAAATAACCCGGCTTGTAACTACAGATCTTCGCCCTCGCTTTCTCCCTCATCTTCCAATTCAGGTTCTGGCTCAAAGTCTTGAAGGGCGGCAGCTTTTTTACCGAGAATCATCCGAACGATAGCAAAGATCCAAGCGATGACGACATAGGACCAAGCAACGGCAACAAAAACAACGCTGAAATGTTGCATGAGCCCATAAAAAACGATAAAAACGGTGAAGATGACTGTAAGAAGTACTTCTCGAAAAGATCGGATGCGAATTCGTAACGTTTTTAAACTAAGGAATTTCCAGCGGCTGACCATGAAAAATCCCAAAATCAACATTTGGACAAATAAAATCCACGCCCGAGCTTCCGGAGAGAGTTCCCAGACCCTTTTCAGTTCATCGGAAACTAGGAAAAGGTTGCTTGAGATGAGGGCAGCGCAAGCCGCAGGGATGGGAAGGCCTGTGAATGTTTTTTTTGCTTCAAGAAGAGCTTCCGCTTCTACCGTGCGAAGAGAGGATACATTAAAGCGTACAAGACGCAAGATTCCGCAAGCTGCATAGACCATGGCACTCGTGGTGACCAGATAAAAGAGGTCGCTGGTTGGAGAGATCGCCAGGCTTTTTAAAACGATGACGGCAGGAGCGACTCCAAAGGTAATCCCATCCGCCATAGAGTCGAAGAAGCTGCCAAACTCGCTTTCAGCCTTAATCACTCTCGCGATGGCCCCATCCAATAAATCTGCAAAGGCTCCGAGCAGGACAATGACTGTCGCAAGAGTGAGCAGCTCTCGATTGATTGCTTCAGGAGGAGTGGTGGTCATCTTAAAAATAACAAACAAGCCGCAGCATAAGCCAAAAGAGGTGATGACATTTGGAAGTAAGTTGATCTTTCTTTTAATTTTCATAACCTCAGTATACTCAAAATCGCTCTATTCTACAAATGACAAAAAGAAGTTCATTCTTCATCAGGAGAGAGGGGTTATGTCTCTAATCTTAGCAGTTGATCAGTCTGTTGGCAGAAGATTTTTAGTCAGAGAAGGAGAGAACAAGCAAGGGAACTCCTCGAAGAACATTTTATAGATTTTAGCAACCAAATAAATAACAGGAGGAGGCAGGATTTAGAGGATAAAGACCGTTTATAAATTTTTATTTATCCTGTTTACCATACATATCTTGTTATTTTCTACTAATGTTCTCCTTAAACATAAGAGGAAAATAATTTTTCCTATTGATAATAATGATAGGTTGTTTTATAATTTAATTATTATGAGTAGTCGTATTTCAAGTTTATTACATCCTGGTTTTTGTTTTCGCTCCCTAGAAGAGCTGAAGGATTTAGGCAAAGCAAAGCTGACACCTAGAATAGAGAAGGTGAGTCGTATTGCTTTGACCCTACTTATTCCGCTGGCTCTTGTGGGAGATGTGGTCATGACCTCTCTGGGTGCACTTATGATCGTTCCCCTTTGTTACTATGGAAGCAAACTGTTAAAACAGGTCGCGACTTCTTGGTTGTTACTCGCAGGGACCCCAATCGTCATGCTCCTTTATATACTTAAAGGAAAAGTTTTTGATCATCAAGCCCCACCTGCAGAAAAGCCAAGTGGGTCGAGAGGAGATTCTCTTGTTATAGACTATGTAGGTGATTTGGCAACCTTTCCTAAAACCTCCGCCTATCCAGACACGCCGCTTCATAAGTTAATTATTTCTGCTAGCGGGAGCGCGACATGGATCCGCGTGCGTGATGAACTTATCTCTAAAAAAGCAAAGCAAGAGGATCTTCAAGAGAAATTCAACATAACATGGAATGGCCAATCTTTATCCATAACCCTGTTAGATTTTATTATTCTTTCTACCTTTGCTAAGGGAGGGATTCATTCGAGGGAACGGCACGAGTTGACCAAGTGTCTATCTGAATTTGGGTCTTGGCAAGCATCTCCTTCTCTTCCTTCCACAGCTCGTGATGGCTTTGTGATCATTCTTCTAAGAAGCCTTGTTGCCGACTCGTACTACTTTAGTCAATACTCCCTAAAACTCACACAATGGAATATCATTCAGGCGCTGCAAGGAAGTTCTCTAAACAAATTTCCCGAAATTTTTTTAGAAGCCCTAGAAGTAGCTAGCCAAAAAATAAAGAATGAATCGAATGCAAACAGAATCGTTCCTTTGAGTGAAAACTTAAAAAAGAACCAGATAGATTCTTACAAAGAGCTATTGAGAATGGAACTCGATTTTATGCCAAATGTACTTAGAGATGTGATTATAGAATATGTTTATTCGGAAGACCCTCTCAAGACGAAAGAAGACGTCTCTTGAGGCCTCTCAGGATGTGTGATCTGCCTTACAGATCATGAACCTATCTCTCTAAAATATATTTGTTCTATTTAAACATAGAGAGAAAATTGTTTTCATTGCAATTAATGATAATTTATTTTATAATTGTTTTATTATGATTAGTCGTTTTTCAAATTTATTACGCCCTGGTTTTTGCTTTCGCTCTCTAGAAGAACTGAAGGATTTAGGCAAAGCAAAGCTGACACCTAGAATAGAGAAGGTGAGTCGTATTGCCTTGACCCTGCTCGCTCCTTTGGCCCTTGTGGGAGATGTGGTCATGACCTCTCTGGGTGCACTTATGATCGTTCCCCTCTGCTACTACGGAAGTAACCTGTTAAAACAGGTAGGAACCTCTTGGTTGCTACTCGCAGGGACACCAATCGTCATGCTCCTTTATTTATTTAAAGGAAAAGTTTTTGATCAAGCCCCACCTGCAGGAAAGCTAAGTGGGTCGAGAGGAGGTTCTCTCGTTCCAGACTATGCAGGTGGTTTGACCCCCTTTCCTAAACCTTCCGCTTATCCAGATACACCACTCCATAATGCAATTATTTCTAATGACTGGATTTTCGTGCGCGCGGAACTTCTCTGTAAAAAAGGAAGGAGAGAGGATCTTCAAGAGAGATTCGACGTGGTATGGGATGGCCAGTTTTTGTCCGTAACTCTTTTGGATTTTATGATTCTTGCTACCCTTGCTAGTGTTGGCATTCATTCGCATGTGGGGCACGAGTTGACCGAGAGTCTCTCTGAATTTGGGTCTTGGCAAGTATCTTCTTCCCTCCCCCTCACACTTCGTGATCTCTTTGTGATTATTCTTCTTAGAAGCATAGGCGAAATAGAGGAAATTACGAGATATGGCCTATGTCAAAAGCAATTGAGCATCGCGCAGGCGCTGCAAGAAAGTTCTCCAAATAGATTTCACGAAACTTTTTTAGAGATCTTAGAAAAAGTTAGAAAAAAAATGGCGAAAGCCTCTCACTGTACGGGTAATCTAATGAGTGTAGAATGGGTTCCTTTTTTTTGTGACAACTTAAAAAAGAACCAGATAGAGTCTTACAAACAGCTATTGAGAACGGAATTCGGGTTTATGCCAAATGTACTTAGAGATATGATTATAAAATATGCTTATTCGGAAGAGCACCTTACGACAGAAAGTGACAACTCAATCCCTTCGGAAACTGCTCAGAATGGGTGATGCGAAGCCATATCCATTTTTCCATTTAAAAAAAACAAATATTTTTCTCTTTAAATTAATTATAATTATTATTATAATAGCTATATTATGAGCCGTCCCATTTCAAATTTATTACGCCCTGGTTTTTGTTTTCGCTCTCTAGAAGAGCTGAAGGATTTAGGCAAAACAAAGCTTACACCTAAAATAGAGCAGGTGAGTCGTATTGCTTTGACCCTATTCGTTCCTTTGGCCATTGTGGCAGATGTGGTCATGACCACTCTTGGCGTACTCACGATCATTCCTCTCTGCTACCATGGAAGCAAACTTTTAAAACAGGCAGGATCGTCTTGGATGTTACTTGTAGGGACACCCATCTTCATGCTCCTTTATCTGTGTAAAGAAAGAATTTTCAACCCAGCTTCTGTACCACAATTTTCCATGAAAGAAAGAACTTCTGCACCCCCCCTTATCCTTGGAGAGCCTGGAGGGCTCATAGGGGATTGGTCTCTTCTTACATTTCCTCCACCCGCCGGTTACTTGGATACGCGGCTACATCGGTACATTGTTTCTGATAACTGGGTGCAGGTGCGTAATGAACTTCACTGTAAAAAGGCAAGAGGAGAGAATCTTCAAGAGAGATTCTATGTGACTTGGAATGACCAATCTTTATCTGTCACCTTGTTGGATTTTATGATGCTTGCGACCGTTGCTAAGACGGGTATTCATTCTTATGCACGGCACGAATTGACTCAATGTTTGTCTGAATTTGGGTCTTGGCAAGCCTCTTCTTTCCTTTCCGATATGGTGCGTGATGCCTTTGTCATCATTCTTCTTAGAAGCATGATCAAAGGAAGCTATATGTCCGACGATTTATGCCACAAACAGTTGAGTATTATTCAGGGGTTACAGGGAAATTCTGCAAACAATTTCCACGAAATCTTTTTAGAACTTTTAGAAGAAGTTAATAAAAAAAGAGAAAAATGTTATTTATGTGACAACTTAAAAAAGAACCAGATAAAGTTCTATAGACAAGTGTTGAGCGAGCCGCTCAACGAGCTCATGCCAAGCGTACTGAGTGGTATTGTGATAGGCTATGTTTGTACCGAAAGGGTTATTCAAGAATCAGAGACGGTAGTGAATAACCAAAAATAAAAAATTAAATTAAAAGCGCAACAATTTTTTTATGAGCAAGATCGGTTCAAATTTATTAAATCCTGGCTTTTGTTTTCGCTCTCTAGAAGAGCTGAAAAAGTTAAGCCAAGAAAAGCTTACGCCAGAAGTAGAGAAGATTAGTCGCCTTGCATTGACCTTTCTTGTTCCTTTAGCTCTTGTGGCAGATCTGGTCACGACCTCTCTTGCTGTATTGACCATTGTCCCCTTTTATTACTATGGAAGCGAATTGTTAAAACAGGCAGCAACGTCTTGGCTGTTACTCGCAGGGACCCCTATCGTTATGCTTCTTTATCTCTGTAAAGAAAACGTGTTTGATCGAGTTTCTGAATCCCATCCTCTAACAAAGCCGGAGGAGGCAATAACAAGTCTTCCTATTCCAGACAATGTAACCCCTCCTAAATTTTCTAAACCCTCTGTCTATCCCGATACAGAGCTGCATCGGTTAATTATTTCTAATGATTGGGCTTCAGTACGCACCGAGCTTATCAGTAAAAAAGCAAAGAGGGAGGATCTTGAAGAAAAATTCGATGTGACATGGAATGGCCAAGTTTTATCCATCACATGGTTCGATTTTATTATTCTTGCGACTGCGGTCGAAGCGGTTGATTACCCGTGGCAAGAGTTGACCGAGTGTCTATCTGAATTTGGGTCTTGGCAGGTCTCTTCTTCCATTCCCCCTACTGTTCGTGATGGCTTTGTGGTTATTCTTCTTGAGAGTATCACTGATCCGAATCAAATGACGAGATATGGGATATCACACAAGCGGTTGAGCATCATTCGGGGATTACAAGGAAAGTCTGTAAACAGTTTCCACGAAGCTTTCTTGACAGCCCTAGAAAAAGTCAGGGAAGCGATAGAGAAAGCACATCATTGTACAATGAATGCAGGGAGTGCAATGTGGATCGGTCCTTTGCATGACAATTTAAAAAAGAACCAGATAGAGGCTTGTAAACAGTTGTTGAAAAGACAACTCAACGGGCTTATGCCAAGTGTATTGAGTGATATCGTGACGGGGTATATAGGCGCCTGGACTGTTGTACCAGCATCGAAGTTTAGTGGACTTGGGTTTGACCCTTTTAGTTAAGGACAAAAGGACTCTAAAGACCAGCAGGAGTGAAAAGTCGACCGCCTTTCCTATGCCTTGTTGGCGTCCTTGTCCTTCCCTCTTCTTTTCATCCTTTACCTCCTTTTCTCTCTCCTTTATAGTGATGTAAATGACAGAAAAAGGCGCATATGGAAATTGAGAAAGAGGAATTTAATCATCCGGGGCATAGATATAAAGATTTTCTGGTTACTCACGCCCTTGAGGTCAAAGAACTGCAGTGCTATTTAAGAGAGCTAACGCATATCCCGACGGGAGCTCAGATCATGCATCTAGCAAATAATGATCCTGAAAATCTGTTCTGTCTCTCTTTCCGGACTCTTCCATACAACTCCAACGGAGTTGCGCACATTTTAGAACATACAGTTCTCTGTGGATCTGCAAAGTTCCCTGTCAAAGATCCATTTTTTGGCATGGGACGCCGAAGTCTAAACACTTTCATGAATGCCTTAACGGGCTCTGATTTTACTTGTTATCCGGCGGCATCTCAGGTCCCAAAAGACTTTTACAATCTTCTAGAAGTGTATTTAGATGCGGTGTTCCATCCGAGGTTGGCAAAATTAAGTTTTTTGCAGGAAGGGTGCAGAATGGAGTTTGCCGTTCCAACTGACCCGACGACTCCATTGGTCTTTAAGGGAGTGGTCTATAATGAGATGAAAGGATGTTTAGCATCCCCTTCAACACGATTAGGGGACATTTTGCATCACTCAATGTTTCCAGATCTTCCTTATGGGTTCAATTTTGGAGGGTCCCCAAAAGAAATTCCAAGTTTGACGCATCAGCAATTGTTAGAATTTCATAAAAAGTACTACCACCCAAGCCACTGTCTTTTTTTCTTTTACGGGAACATGCCTTTGGAAAAGCATTTGGATTTTATTCAAAAGCACGCACTGAACGGGGTTCAGCAGGCAGCAGCGATCCTTCCGATTCCATTACAGCCACGCTTTTTGGCGCCGCACTATCTGACGGTCGAGTATCCAGTTGCTCTTTCTGAGGAGGAAAATGACAAAACATACATTGCTTTTGGGTGGTTAACCGCTCATATCCTGCAGCAGCAGGAGGTGTTAGGCTTATGTGTTTTGGAAATTGTGTTGATGGATACAGATGGATCGCCTTTAAAGTTGGCACTCTTAAAATCAGGCCTCTGTAAATTGGCTTCGGCTTCCATCGATATCGAAATGAGTGAAATACCTGTTGTGATTGCCCTAAGAGGATGTGAGCCGGAAAATGCTGACGCTTTGGAAAAGGTCCTAACAGAGACATTGCAGGGCCTTTGCCAAAAAGGGATTCCGCAAGAAATGATTGATAACGCGTTTCATCAGTTGGAAATTCACCGCAGTGAAATTACAGGCAACCATTCTCCATTTGGTCTTTCGCTTTTTATGCGTTCGGCTTTGCTAAAACAGCATGGAGGGCATGCAGAAAATGGATTAGTGATTCATGAACTGTTCGATCAGTTGCGCCACGAATATGCGCAAAACCCGCGGTATTTTACGAAGCTTATCCAGCGTTATTTTTTGAATAATCCCCATCGAGTGCGGATTGTCATGAAGCCAAGTAAAGAGCTTGCGTCTGCGGAAGCGCAAGAAGAAAAAGTGCTTCTTGAGGAAAAGCGACAAGAGATGGGTGAAGAAAAAGTCGCAGAGGTGATTCGGCAGTCTGAGGAGCTCGTGGCCTTCCAGCGAGCGCAAGAAGAGGAAGATTTAGATG
>FTIX01324024.1_pt1 | contig 10852 bp, 7 predicted proteins | sample 1658561 | NCBI WGS metagenome assembly FTIX01 (sample SAMEA3914836, study PRJEB12502) | metagenome | biome: forest; material: soil | place: Canada | collected 2011-07-03 | depth 0.3 m | reverse complement strand
ATTAAGGAATAAGGCACTGAAAGAAGGCTCAAGTCCTTTATAGCCTGCGTCGTGAAATATCCCAAACATTTTACTTTGCACGCCGGCATATTGGGCTGCTCCCGAAAGTGCTTTGAACTCAACCCCCGTCTGTTTCCGCAATTCCGATCTTTCCAAATCGGCAGCTAATTGATCAGACAGTTCTTGGCGGCGTGTTTGTACTGCGAAGTATTTTTGAGCTTGTGCAATTTCAGGCTTGCGTGGATCACCGTTTTGGGCAATAAGGTAGCAGGCGAAGCGAGAAAGGTGGAAGTCAGGTACCTCACGGATGCTGCTTGAGCCCAGGCTGACCATTTTGCCGGCGCCGGCAAAATGGTGACTGGAGTTATTTCCTGATTGTTCGCAGGAGGTTATGGCGCGTGTTATAGCTTGTTCAAAACGTCGCCATTGGCTATAGCCAAGAAGTGGCTGCAAATCACGTGCGCTCCAATATTCTGCGCCATGGGGATTAATATACTTGAGGTTTTCAAATGATATATTGTTATAGCTGGACATTGATTTGTCGCTCATGTGACTTCCTGCTGGCGAGGTCGCTACTAGTAAAGACAGTATTCTATAATGTGTAAGTCTATCCCAACCGCTCAGAGAGATAAAACTGATTTTTTATTAAACAAAAACTATTTAAGTTGGCTAGAACAACTGATTAAAATTCAGATGGCTGAGTCCCGCAAAAGTCCCGCAAGGATTTTTGAAGGTTTCTTGCGCTGGATATAATCTATTGATTATATTGAATTATATGGTGCCGAAAAGAGGAGTCGAACCTCCGACCTACTGATTACGAATCAGTTGCTCTACCAACTGAGCTATTTCGGCATATTGCAGATTTATAAATCACTTTACGGTTGAAAAGCCTATGGGGTTTTAATTTTTACAGCAAGGTGCAGAGTATAATTGCACAGGGTTGGTATTGCAATTTAGACGGGGGTGTTTTAGGGCTTGGGGTTGGTAAATTACGGGGTAGTTTTTTATTGTTGCGAGCGTAGAATGTCAGATCTGCGGTTGGGTGTTTGCATGTTCCTTTGGTTAACAGAAACGATTCTTTTCACTGTGCTTAATTTTATAAGGTGGCTTGGGCTGGGGTGTTTGTGGATGGTGACGAAAATCTGTTAGGACGAGGGGAAATGAAATTTTGACTTTCTGATGCCCTCTTATGAGGGCATGTTTTCCTCTTCAACAGCAATTCGCTAGTTATCCACAGAAGCTGTGGATAACTTTGTGGATAGATAGTTGTTTCGGGTGGTTGATGCCCGATTTTATGGGGGGGTTGTCAGATTGTTTAGGAATTAAACAGTTTCGTAATTCCATTTTAAATCATGTGGTTACAATGATTTTCTCAGTAGAAGTTCGGTTTATTTTCTAAGTGGTTCATAGAAAAGAAATTGCGGTGCTGGCTGTGTATAACTGACTTTGCAGAGTGGTATTTTTGGTGATGTTTTTGGCAGTTTTAAAATATTTTCGTTCCAGAACAGTGGAGTGGGAGTGACTCTTATCCTTAAATGAGAACTTTGGCGATGATGAGAAAATCGGTCGTTTGGGGTAACTATCTACTGTTGCTGGGGATAGGGGTTATTTGGGGTTCGCAATTTGTTTTTAATGAGATTGCCCTTCGGTCCTTGCCACCATTGACGATTGCGGCGGTTCGGATTGTGATTGGTATGTTTACTCTCTATATATTAGCGGGATTGTTTTCACGAGGTGGAGCAGCGGTGACGTCCTCGGCCGTACCAACAAGAAAATTATGGGTCGATTATGCGGTGATTAGTTTTTTTGAAGCGATTCTGCCGTTTTTCTTGGTAGTGTGGGGGCAGCGGCAGGTGGATAGTAGTATTGCCGCCATTTTGCTGGGGACGATTCCTATCTTCACTTTAGTTTTTACCAGGAGTTTTGTCAGAGATGAAGCCTGGACTGGGGCAGTGGTGTTGAGTGTGCTGCTGGGTTTTTTGGGAGTGATCGTGTTATTGGCGCCGAATGTTCATGGTGCAGCCCCTTCCAGCCTTTGGGGAGAATTAGCTATATTGGGTGGCGCGATGTCTTTTGCGATTGGGATTATTTTACTTAAAAAGTTACCCGCGGTATCGGCTATAAAATCAGTCCGTAATATATTTTTCATCGCGGCCTTGCCTATGGTGGTGCTGGCATTTTGGGTGGATCGGCCTTGGCAGTTGGAGTTTACTTGGTCAGCGGCACTGGCCCTGTTAGTGTTGGGGGTGTTTTGTGCGGGTATTGTCTATTTAATGTATTTGGTGTTGATTCATCGTGCAGGGTCAACGTTTGCATCCTTGACTAATTACCTGGTGCCCGTGGTTGGAGTGATTATTGGGGTCATATTTGCGGGCGAGCACATGAGCGGGCATGAATGGTTGGCTTTGGTGATGATTTTGGCTGCCTTAGGTATTTATCAGTTCAAGCGGGGTGGGGCTTAAGGTCTATATTTCCTGGATTTAATAATGATGTTCATCTCTGACCTTGCCTCGAAATACCCAATAAGAATGCATGGTGTAGATTAAAATAACCGGCAGGAGAAATAATACACCGGTGAGCAGAAACAGTTGGGATTCTGGAGGGGAAGCGGCATCCCAGATCGTCATGACGCGGGGGACAATATAAGGCCAGAGACTAATGGCCAGGCCACTGTATGACAGGATGAACACCCCAATGCTGGCTAAAAACGGCATATACTCCGATTTGCGTCTTAATCCGAGATAAAGGGTGACGAAAAGAATGGCGGTATAAAAAGGAACTGGGGAGAAATACAGGATATTAGGGAATGAGAACCAGCGTGCTGCGATGGCGGGTTGGGTAAATGGGGTCCAGAGGCTGACCAGGATAAGGAAAAATAACAGGAAAAACATCAGCTTAAACGCTATTTTTCGACACCATGTCTGCAGTGCGCCTTCGGTCTTCATAATCAACCAGCAGGCACCTAATAATGCATAACCACATAACAGGGCGAGTGCTGTCATCACGCTAAACGGTGTGAGCCATTGGAAATGAACATGCGTATTAAGGTCATTGCCTATGGGGAAGCCTTCCACAAAACGACCGAGAACAATTCCTTGCATGGCCGTGGCCAGGATTGAACCGCCGGCGAAAGCGATGTCCCATAGATATTGATATTTACTGGCCTTGAAGCGAAATTCAAACGAGACGCCACGCAAAATCAGCCCGGCAAGAAAGAAGATGAGAGGTAGATAAAGCGCTGGTAGAATGGTGGCATAAGCTTTGGGGAAGGCGCCAAATAATGCCGCGCCACCCAGGACCAACCAGGTTTCGTTGCCGTCCCACACCGGAACAATGCTATTCATCATCATGTCTTTATCGCCGCTATCTTTAATGAACGGGAATAAAATGCCTATACCCAGGTCAAAGCCGTCGAGGATGACGTACATGATGATTCCAAAACCAATAATGGCTGCCCAGATGAGTGGAAGGTCTATATTCATGGTTTTTCCTCCTCCAGCCAAGCGGTGAGTTTGTCGGGTTGTGGGAGATGATGGGGTATTGCCTGCGGCCCCTTGCGTACTAATCGCAAGAGGTAAAAGATGAATGTTGTAATTAGAGATAGATAGAGCACAATGAAAATAATAAGACTGGTGAGAACGGTGCTCGCTGGCAATGCGGAAGCCATGTCGACCGTGCGTATTTGATTATAGACAATCCAGGGTTGCCGCCCGGTTTCTGTGGTGAACCATCCGGCGATAACGGCGACAAAACCCAAGGGGGATGCAAACACGCATAAACGCTGGAACCAATTAGCACTGTAGAGTTTCTTGCGCATGCGGAGAATTTGGCCGGAGATGGCGATAAACAGGAATAGAAAACCCAGGCCGACCATTACTCGGAATGAGTAAAATACGATCGGTACATAAGGACGATCTTGTGGGGGAACCGATTTTAAGCCCACTACCTCACCATCTAGATGATGGGTCAGAATCAAACTGCCGACGTAGGGAATTTCCAGCGCATAATGATTGCTCGCTGTTTTTGGATCCGGGATGGCGAATACAGTGAAAGGCACGCCCTTGGCGGTATCCCAGCGTCCTTCCATGGCAGCTATTTTTATGGGTTGGTGTTCTAGGGTGTTTAAGCCATGCTGATCGCCAACGAATATTTGTAGGGGGGCGAGGATTAATAATAGCCACATGGCTAGAGAAAAGGTAGGTTTTGCTAGGTCTAAATGTTTTTGTTTTACTAAATACCAAGCAGAAACGCCAGCAACCACTAGGGTAGTGGTTAAAAAGGAAGCTATCACCATATGTGATAGACGATAGGGAAAAGATGGATTGAAAATCACCGCCAGCCAATTCACCGGAAAAAATACGCCGTTTTCCAAGCGGAAGCCGCTGGGAGTTTGCATCCAGGAATTAGCTGAGAGGATCCAGAATGTGGATAAAGTGGTGCCCAAAGCGACCATCGCGGTTGCAAACAGATGCACCGGTTTTGAAACACGGTTCCAACCGAATAGCATGACACCCAAAAATCCTGCTTCTAAAAAGAAAGCGGTTAAGACTTCATAGCTCATTAATGGGCCGAGTACATTGCCCGCGGTTTTAGAAAATTGGCTGAAATTGGTGCCAAACTCATAGGAAAGCACAATGCCTGAGACCACACCCATGCCAAAAGCTAAAGCGAAAATTTTGATCCAAAAACGGCAGAGCTGATAATAGTATTCTTTTCCGGTTTTCAGCCAGGCAATTTCCCAAATTAACAAGTACAATGCCAGCCCGATGGTTAGTGCCGGGAACAGGATGTGGAAAGAAAGCGTGAAGGCGAATTGGATTCGGGAAAGAACCACTGCGTCGAGTGCACCCATTATTTCTATCTCAAGAATGATATTATTTTTTGGAAGGGAATTATGCAATAATGTAGTCATACTACTGTATTGAGACATTTTGCCGTTTTTGGGCAAAAAAGTAAATTAAATTAGTAATTTTCTAGCTTTAATAAAGAGCTCAGGGTATTTAGTCGTAATTTTGATTTTGGAGAATTTGCCATGAACAAGGGGTTGCGTTTCGACTGGTGGCAAATGTTGGTAAAAGAAAAGGCTTTTTTTGTGCTGCTTTTTACCGTTATCATCTCGCTGCTATTTCACAATTTTTGGGCTGTTGAACCTTTAAGTTATCCTATCCTGTTACTGCCCATATTTATTTGGCTGTTTCTAGTCATGTTATGGGGCGCTTTTGCCGTAGTGAGGCAGGCCGGGGCATTAGCTCTGGCGCTTCAAGAACCCTTAGGAAGCGTGATACTCACTTTATCAGTCATTGCTATTGAAGTGATGATGATCACCAGCGTCATGTTAACTGGGGCGGAAAATCCAACCCTAGCCCGCGACACACTATTTGCTATTATTATGATTGTGTTGAATGGCTTAGTCGGTGTAACCCTGGTGCTCGGGGCCTGGCGTTATAAAGAACAGCAGGTGAATTTGCAGGGCGCCCGAGCATTTTTAAGTGTCATTGTGTTAATGGCAGTGATAGGTCTGGTTATTCCAAACTACACGCATTCCACTTCTGGGCCGACCTTATCCCCCTTCCTGACGATATTTTTAATCTGTATTTCCCTATGTGTCTATGGTGTTTTTCTAGCGATACAAACGATACGTCATCGGAAATATTTTTTAGAAGTAACGAGCCAAAAAATGGAAGTTCTGAGGCAGCATAGTGAAATCCAATACCCTCCTGCTTGTCATATCATACTGCTGATATTGTATTTAGTGCTGGTGATTTTCTTGGCGAAAATGATTGCAGTACCGATTGATTATGCATTAAATAAGCTTGACGCCCCGGATTCTCTCGGTGGTATTTTAGTTGCAGCGCTGATTTTAGCCCCAGAAGGAATGGCCGCTATTCGCGCGTCTTGGTTCAATCAATTACAGCATTCCATGAATATTCTGCTGGGTTCAGTGCTGGCCACGATTAGTTTGACAATTCCAGCTGTATTGATTGTTGGACTGATCCTAGGGAAAACCATTATTTTGGGATTAGATCCCATGAGTATGGTGCTCCTTTTCCTCACTTTATTCATGAGTATGATTACTTTTAGTCGCAAAAAAACTAATGTCTTGCAGGGAGTGATTCATATTTTGATTTTTGTGGTATATATGGCTTTGATTTTTGATTAAAGTTGTTCGCGAGGGTTGTCACTGATGTTTATATGGTATTTGCAAAAAAAATAAAAATAAACTTCTATAAAACATAGCTGATAGGGGAGGTATTGAGATGGAAGATTTTTTAAAACGTATTGAGATGCCAAAATATTTAAAAAATAGAGAGAAAGAAGAAAAAGAGCGACAAACCTTGACTTTTGAGGTGAATAATCAGTTTGCTCACGCTCTAGCCGATAAAAGTTTCCAAAGATTTCTTAAAGGCAAGAGCAATATTTATCTCAAAATACAAAAAGGTGTACCTTTGCCAATAGTAATAGCGGCATTAAAAGCAAAATTACTTCCAGACGTTCAAGTTAATGTGATGTTTGATCCAACAATGTCAGCTAAAGAAGTAGAAAATATAGTAAAGCATATTCCCCCCAAGAGAATTTGGATTATTTTGCATGGGGGTTTGAGCAGATCGGAAGTGATTAAGGTTGTTTCATCATTGCCGAAGAGCTCAAATCTAAGGGTAGAAGGAATAAATCAATCAACTGATGGGAAAAAAGAATTTAAACGGTCTGGCCGTTGTTATTTTATTCATGTAGATCCTCCTTTGGCAGATAATCCTCAAATAATTGCTGATGTCTTAACCTATATGGATGATTCTCATCTATTAGATACGAACAACTTAAATCCCACTGTTTATGATGAAGGTGCAAAAATTTATACTCGCTCTGGAGATTCTTCATTTAATCATAAGCCTAGTGACATTGCTTCAAAATCTATGAATCTAGGTGAGGTAAAACCTATTTCATTGATTATTGCGAAGATAAAAGAACTGGAAAAAACGCAGATTAGTGCTGCGCAAAGGAAAACTAAAATTTCTCCTAAGCCGCAAGTCCCTTTGTCCGCTAACCCTGCGCAAATTAATCATGAATCTCAAACAATTACAGAGGATGAGCTGCCACCTTTGGTAGATGATAGTGATCCAGACAGTATATCTCCAAAAGTTGAAGAGAATGAGTTGCCGCCTTTGGTAGCTAATGATGATATAGAAAGTATACCTTCAACAATTGAAGAGGATGAGTTGCCACCTTTACTAGAGCTTGATGATTCAGATCTAAGCCATGATGATAACAATTTGCTGAGTCATGTAAGCTCTTCTAATTCTGTTAATTTTGTTGTGTCTTTAGCAGGAAAAAGCATATCGCGGGTATTACAAGAGACAATATTTCCTTCAGTAATCCAAGAGGAGTCTCAAGTTATTCAGGAAAACAACACCAACTTTACCCTTAATAGGACTTGATAATATACTCGACATTTTAAACGCGGATACCAAAGAGTACGCTCATGCATGAAATGCGATTTATTCAAGATATGGCCACTATTATGTTGGTTGCGGGCGTTATCACTATATTTTTTCATCGCCTGAAACAACCTGTAGTTCTGGGATATATACTCGCTGGCATTGTCATAGGTCCACATACGCCGCCGATTATTTGGGTAAGTGATAAAAATACCATCCAGACATTTGCCGATCTGGGGGTGATTTTCCTGATGTTCTCGTTGGGTCTTGAATTCAGTTTGGCGCATCTAAAAAAAGTGGGCCTATCATCATTGGTTGCGGCAGTATTAGAAATTGTGTTGATGATTGCGATCGGTTATGAAATTGGGAGATTTTTTGGCTGGAAGGATATTGACTCCTTATTTTTAGGCGCTATGCTGGCTATTTCTTCCACGACCATTATTGTCAAAACCTTAAATGAATTGGGCATGCAAAAGGAAAGATTTGCGCAATTTGTTTTTGGTATTTTAATTATTGAAGATATTCTGGGAATCGTGATTCTTGCCTTGTTATCTGGATTTGGGACTAGTGACTCGTTAAAAGTAATGGATGTGGTCACCACTTCCGGTCAGTTATTTCTATTTTTAATCATTTCATTAGTCTCAGGAATTTTAATTGTCCCGCGAATATTAAAATATGTGCATAAATGGCACAATGATGAAATGTTATTGATTACTGTTTTGGCGCTGTGTTTTGGATTTTGCCTATTAGTGATTAAATTACATTATAGTATTGTGCTCGGTGCATTTGTTATGGGAGCTATTATTGCTGAATCCCGACAATTAAAAACGATTGAGATTCTAATAAAACCGCTGCGTGATATGTTCAGTGCAGTGTTTTTTGTCGCAATTGGCCTGATGTTTGATCCCAGTGTCTTGTTCAATTATACCGTTCCAATCATTGTGATTACCCTCGCTGTGGTGGTGGGGAAGGTGATTTCTTGCAGTTTTGGCACATTCCTGACCGGTCAAAAAATCAATACTTCCTTACGTGTCGGCATGAGTATGGCGCAAATTGGGGAATTTTCTTTTATCATTGCAGCGCTTGGTACCTCACTGCATGTGACGGGAGATTTTCTCTATCCGCTTGCTGTCACCGTTTCGGCAATCACCACCGTACTTACACCCTATTTAATCAAATTTTCGGATCCATTGGCGATGGGCATTAAATCTATTTTGCCTCGTGGTTTTCAGGATATGCTCCGTGTATATCCAGCATGGATCTATAGCTTACAATCAAAAACTAATAAATCTGAATTATCGCGAATTTTCCAGAGTAGTTTAGTGAATATCTTTTTAAGTCTATCGGTTATTATTACCATTTTCTTAGTGGTCGCACATTTTGAAGATGATTTGCTGAAATATTTTTCTGGGGTGATGAGTGAATCTGTGGTAGATACTTTCCTATGGGGCACAGCTTTATTATTGTCCTTACCATTCTTAATCGCTATTTATCGTAAGATAAAAGCTTTGAGTATGATGTTGGCTGCCATGAGTGTGAGGCCAACTTCTGCTACCAAGTTTACCAAAGGGATGAGAAAAATTATTGCCGAAGTGATTCCGGTGCTTTCTATTGTGGGTATTTTGCTATTTATATCGGCAGTGAGTACGAGTATCTTGCCGCCTCTTGGACTGTTAATTCTAGTGCTTTGTCTGGCAATAGCCGTGATTGCGTTTCTTTGGGGATTCTTTATTAAATTACATTCACGATTGCAAATTAGTGTGATTGAGGCATTTGATAAAGATAAAGATAAAGATCAAGGAGAGCATCCAAAGCAGTAGTAATTGCGTGGATTAAAAGCCTCGAGTATAGTAGTTGTGATTTCAGATTTAGTTAGAGCGCGAATAAAACAATAATAGGAGAGTGTTATGTTATTACAAGAACAACAACAACAAATGCCTAGTTTTGACCTTATGTCAGAGGATAAATTAAATCTCATCCCAAGTGAGGAATTAACCTGGAAGTTAAGCAATAGATTGATGGTTTTAAGAACTCATCTACGATTAGTACAAGATTATATTAAACTTCAAAAAGAGATTGCGTACAGCGCGGAAAGACAGAAGAAAATAGAAGAACTTTACACCGCATACCAGGAAAAACATCGGAATTATTTAGGCATAATAGCTAAAATAACGAATCAAGCTGTTCCTCAAGCCCTTACTGAAGAGTATAAAGCGATAGAGGAACTGGAAGCTGAGGTGCTTGTCTCAGACCCTTCTCTTAAGACTGTATCTTTAGAGGAAGCAAAAAAATCAAAACACAAGCCGTTTCCAGCGTCTGATCGTTTAAAAATGACTGAGCTTGACCCAGAATTAAAAAAAAGCATTGCAGAAGTTAAAAAGAATACAGACAAAGGTAAGAAATCAAGTGATAGTAAGAAATCGGGATCAGGAAAGGTTTTTTCAGAAGCATATTTAAAGACTCCTCAAGGTATGATTGCTAATTATGAGCGTTATCATAATACGTGGATCACGTCATGCGATTACATAATAGTAGGTTTGAAATCCCATATGAGTTTTGGAACTCAGTCAGAAATTCCACGATTTGATCTTATAGCTGGAAAATTAGCTGCTGCTAAAAGCCGAATAGGGAAGGCAAACCAGGCTAATCCAAATGAGACACTTGCTAGGAAACTGGAATCAATGTCGGAATTAGAAGTGATTAGAGAAAGAGTAAAGGGGCAAGTTTCGCAGGCATTAGATGATAGATATAAGGAGCTTTGTGAGTCTGTAACGCTTGCTTTGTCTGAATCGGCAACTGTTGAATATTGGAAGCAAACTGAATCTGGTTTACAGGCCATACAGCGAATTTGTAAAAAAACCCTAATTAACCCGGATAACCTTATAAAAAAAATAGAAATCCTTTTAGAACGAATAGCCAATCCATCCCCAGTTGATAAAAAAACGGCTCCTCATGATAATTTTGCCTCTAATCCATCCCCCCGCTTAAGTTCATCTTCCAGATCAACAGCTACTTTTTTTGCAGGGGAGGTTTCACAAGCAGAAAAACAAAAAATTGAGGAACGATTTAACGCTATAATGGATAGTTTGATTCTTGTAAATTCTGGTGACTCTAGAGAAGCTAAACTAATGCAAACCGTAGTCTTATGTGAAGAGGGGAAAAAAGCTTTGGAAAACTTGTATAAGGACCTGGAAAAAAAACCTAAGGATGGATTTATAGGGCGCTGGATGGGTAGAGTACGCAGAGAGATTGGTAACGCTAGTGCAACTTTGGAGCGCTTAAAAGCGTTTAGTCCAGAGCTTGTACAGGCTTGTTTAGCCTCGCTGAGACGCTAAGGTGGCTAAATAAACTTTAACATTGGCGTGCCCGGAGGAAATGATTCGGGTATATCCTGTACCCATATCATTACCCATAAGTAG
>FTIX01000040.1_pt4 | contig 10907 bp, 11 predicted proteins | sample 1658561 | NCBI WGS metagenome assembly FTIX01 (sample SAMEA3914836, study PRJEB12502) | metagenome | biome: forest; material: soil | place: Canada | collected 2011-07-03 | depth 0.3 m | reverse complement strand
AAGCTTTATAGAACCTCTAAGGGCTCAGGATGACAGCGTTTTTACAGGATGACAACATAGAAGAGAATCGCCGCTAGGAGAAAAATGATAATCTGGGCGTGAACAGTTCGAATAAGTTTTTGGACTAAAATGAAAGAAGTGAGCGGGGCTCACTTCCGATTACTTAATCTTCTCTTCCCTAAACAACACATGCGCGCCTAAGCGGCCGGTTTTTTCATTGAAAGCTCGGGGGTCAAACTTTCTCAGCACCAATTTCTCAGTCATGGTACGTTTATTTTTGGTTGTGGTATAAAAAGTTCCAGTTTTGGCTTCCGAAACTAGTTTAATAGTGTCACGCACGGTTTAATCCTCAGACGTTTTTGCCTTCTTCAATGAGCTTTAACACATGCTCAATTCCTAGCTTGTCGATTATTCGCATTCCTTTAGCAGAAACACGGATTCTTACAAAACGGCCCAAACTTTCTACCCAAAAACGATGGGTATGTATATTAGGCAGAAATCGACGTTTGGTTTTATTATTAGCGTGGGAAACGTTATTCCCCGCCATCGGTGATTTTGCAGTAACTACACAGACTCTAGACATAATGGAACCTCAGTACTCGAAAGGGTATGTTTTATAGCAGAAAATTTGCGGCCAAGCAAGAGGAGTTCGGCAAATTGTTCTATCGAAGCACGCATTGACCCCTCAATCCTTGCTTAGCAAGCTTTTAAATAGTACCATAAACTCAAATAGTTATGACGTCTACATCTTCATATATGAAAACATTTCCCTTGTCTGATCCCCATGAACACAGTGATTACCCCCGCCCTCTGAATAAATATGCCCGCTTTTTTAATAAGCTCCTATGCTATGTCGCGGTTGCCACGGCCTTTTTTCTGCCTCTATCCACCTCTATTACCGATCTATTGTTTATTCTTTGCCCGCTATTATTTTGTCTGAGCGGACAATATAAAGAAAGATTACAGTTCATCTGGGAACGTCGAGCGATATTCTTCTGTGTCATTTTATTTACTTGGATGTTGATCGGCGTTACCTACACTGAGGCGCCATTAAAAGAAAGTTTTATGGGATTAAATAAATACAGCAAGCTCTTGTTGGGCGTATTTTTTGCCCCGGTTTTTCGAGAAGAAAAATGGCGGCGTTATGCATTGAATGGCTTTTTCCTAGCCATTATCATCACTATCATAGCTGCGTTATTCAAAGATATAGGTTTTCTTCATCAGGAAAAATTTGGCCGTTTCCTAATATTCAAAGACCGTATCCAAACCTCATTTTTAATGGCAATGGCTGCTTATTTTTCTCTGCTACTCTATCTTGAACAAACCAAGAAAGTACCACGATGGATATATGCCCTAATATTTTTACTGAGTGTGTTTTTTCTATTTTCCACTGATGGCCGCTCTGGCTATATTATTTTCTGCCTGTTATTCATATGGTTATTATGGAGCCGCTGGCGTTGGAAAGGTATTATTTATGCGTTTTTTAGTATAGCCATCATTGCTTTAACAGCTTATTTCTTTTCTCCGGCATTTAATGGGCGATTGCAAGAGTCCATTCATGATATTCGGGTTTTTCAAAGTGGGCAGGACAACACTTCCCTGGGTTTGCGGGCTGAGTTCGTTAAAAATAGTCTGCAATTGATTAAACAACACCCCATCTTTGGCGCGGGGACTGGCAGTTTTGGCTCACGCTATATCAGCCTGAGTGTGCCCGATTATTTGCGTACCAATAACCCCCATAATCAATATGTCTATGTATGGGTACAATGGGGGCTGCTAGGGCTTATATTGTTATTATGGGTATTTTATGTACAATGGCATGACAGCCAATTACTAGCATCGCCAATGCGGCAAATTACTCAAGGTCTGGTTATAAGTATCGCTATAGGTTCACTGGCAAATTCCTGGTTGTTAGATACCACTGAAGGCCATTTTTATGTTTATTTTATAGCCCTGACTTTTGCCAGTCAGGTTAAAGTGAAAACAATACTTTCTTCTTTTACCCATTAGAGCCCAGGCACAATCTAGAAATATAATGTCATCCAATTCACAACTACTCGATCTGACTTTACTTAATCTGGCACTGCAAGAAGACTTAGGCCCGGCATTGCAGGATGTAACCACTGAGTTGTTATTTCCCAAGTGTGAAAGTTTGTATCAATCCTGCATTATCTCCAAGCAGCAGGAGCCCATTGTCATTTGCGGAATCTCCTGGACAAACTATTTATTTCAGCAATTATCCAGTCACTGTGAAATTCATTCTGATTATACCGATGGTCAATTACTTTATCCCGGCCAAACTTTAATGACGATTCATGGCGATGCTCATAGTCTATTAAAAGCTGAAAGAATCGCACTCAATTTCTTGCGACATTTATGCGCTATAGCCACCCTGACTCATCAATATGTGACTCGAGTTGCCCATACCACACTAAAAATTTTGGATACCCGCAAAACCACACCCGGCCTGCGTCATTTGGAAAAATACGCAGTGCAATGTGGTGGCGGGGTGAATCACCGCATGGGACTTTATGATGCGATCATGATCAAAGATACCCATGTCGATTTACTCAAGGGCATGGAAAATGCTTTGCAACTATTGCCTTCACTCCGCAGTCAAACTCTCCCAGTGATTGTAGAAGTACGCAGCAGAGCTGAATTAGCCACAGTCTTGGATTATGGCCGAGAAAAAGTAAACCGCGTTTTACTGGATAACATGTCCGCGCAAGAACTTGCAGATTGTGTCAGCTTATGTAAAGGCATTTTTGAAACCGAGGCATCGGGGAATATTCGTTTAGATACTATTGTGCGGATTGCAGAATCCGGCGTTGACTATGCTTCTATTGGCGAATTGACTTACAATGCCGGCCACGTAGACCTATCTATGTATACTCATCGCGATGAAGTTTGAAGTTTTTTTAAAGTCTATACTTTTTTTAGTGGGGTGCTTTCTATAAATATCGAATACGCGATGATTATACTTTATTTTAAGAATAAGGGGGATTCTCCCCCTTACAATCCCCCATAGCCTTTGGGAAAATGATAATACACTTTAAAAATCCACTGGAATAACTATAGCAATTAATATGCAAACAACTCTTTCCCAACGCGGCGACCGCCAATCATTTGATGTTTTAGTCATCGGCAGTGGTATCGCTGGATTAACTTTTTGCCTGGAATTATTGGAACAGCGTCCGCAGACCCGTATCGCGCTAATTACAAAAAATAAATTATCTGAATCTAATAGTTACTATGCCCAAGGCGGCCTTGCTGCAGTCGCATCAAGCACCGATGATATTACTGAACATATGCAGGATACCATGGCCGCCGGTGACGGTATGGTGAATGAACAAACCCTAGAGAATATTTTACCTCACGCCCCCAATTATATTCAGCGTCTCACGCAGTATGGCGTAGCTTTCACCAAAGATGCCTCGCAGCAATTTGATCTTTCCCATGAGGGTGGCCACTCTCAGCGTCGTATTTTCCATAGTGGTGATCAAACCGGACGTGCGGTCATTGAAACTCTCAGCGCCAGGGTGAGGGAACAAGCCAATATCAGCATATTCGAGTCACATACCGCAGTGAGTCTACTCGTACAAAACAGGCAACATCTGCCTGGATATTATGGGGATGTCATAGGCGCTTATATCTTAGAAGAAAACAGCCAGTTGATTCACACTTTTATTGCCCAAGTGACGGTAGTGGCTACGGGTGGTGCAGGCAAAACTTATCGTTACACCACCAATCCGGATGTCGCCACGGGTGATGGGATTGCTATGGCCTATCGAATTGGCGCGCGGGTGGGGAATATGGAATTCTATCAATTCCATCCCACCTTACTTTATTCGCGTGAACATCCTAATTTTTTGATTTCGGAAGCGGTGCGCGGTGAAGGCGCTTATTTACGTTTACCGGAAAATGGCCAGCGTTTTATGCAGCACTATGCCGCAGAGCATATGGAACTGGCCACTCGTGATATTGTTGCCAAGGCTATATTCACTGAAATTGAGCGTAGCGCTTATAATTATGTGTATCTGGATATCACCCATCATAGCAAGACATTTTTGCAGCAGCGCTTTCCCAACATCTACCAGACGCTTTGGGATTTAGGCATCGACATGTCGACTGATATGATTCCAGTCGTGCCAGCCGCACATTACTTGTGTGGAGGTATCTTAGCCGACCACCGGGGCCGTACCGATAAACAGCGTCTGTATGCCCTCGGTGAAGTAGCATTTACCGGTTTTCATGGCGCCAATCGCTTGGCTTCCAATTCTTTAGTAGAAGCAGGGATTACTGCCCAATTCGCCGCCAAAGATTGCCTAACCTGGCTAGATCAAGCTTGCTCCAGTCATCATATGCTACCTGACTGGAATTCACAGGGCGTCACTGATCTGCGCCGAGCCAGCCAAATTAATGCCCATTGGCGTGGCCTTCGCGGCGAGATGATGTCTTACGCTGGGATTGTCAGAACGGAAGCAGGGTTAAAAGATTTACTGCAGTTAATATTAACGCGGCGACAGATGATTGAAGAATATTATTGGAAACACGTCATCACCCGGGATCTGCTTGAATTGCGTAATATTATTTTAGTCGCCGAGTTGATTGTGCGCTCCGCTCTGCAACGCCGCGAAAGCCGCGGTGGCCATTATCGTGAAGATTTTCCGGATAAAAATGAAGCTAAAGCCAGTATTTTTCAGTTTGATGAACTTGATGTTTCGAGCATTCCTTCTCCTACGGTATCCCTATGACAACTACAGACCTTATCCTCCCCCGCACTCAAATTACCATCCTCCCCGATATGCCGGTATGTCAGGATGACTATCCCTTAGATTGGTATCAAACCGATTTTATTCCTTATGCAGAAGAATATTTAGCACTGCCTGATCGCAACCTGCAAACGGTACTGAACTGGATGAGACCCTATGTCACCGCTGCGCAACAGCATTTTGGCGATAGTTTACTCCTACTGGCACATTACTATATGGGCGGTGAAATCGTGAAACTGATCGAACAATTAGGCGGTTATATCGGAGATTCTTATCAACTGGCTACTATTGCCTCCCGTCACCCTGAAAAATCGATTATTGTGAAATCAGCAGTGCATTTTATGGCGGAAGCGGTCTGTCTACTAGCGCAGCCCCAGCAAAGCGTATATATCACCAATCCAAAATCCGGCTGTACTATGGAAATGCTTGCTAAGGATTTCATGGTTGAGCCAGCTTTTATGGAGCTCAATGCCCGTTACGGCAAGGAAAATATTTTGCCGATTTGCTATATGAACACTTCCGGACGTGTCAAAGCCATGACCGGGGCTCAGGGCGGCGCAGTATGTACCAGCAGCAATGTCAAAAAAATCTTTAACTGGGCCATGGCGCAGCATAAAAAAATATTATTTATTCCTGACCAACACATGGGTGAAACGACAGCCGCCTGGGTCGGTATTGCTCCAGAAAAAATTGCTTATTGGCCAGCAGGGGTCCAAGGCGCACAGTATCGCCTCGATCAACAGGATACAAAAACTCTTGAGCGATTTGATGAGGCACAATTGATTTTATTTTCTAGCCAGTGTGGCGTTCACAGCTATTATCAGCCTGAAATGGTTCAGTATTGGCAGGCGCAAAACTATCACGTCACAGTGCATCCAGAATGTCGTAAATCGGTATCTGATCTTGCCGATTCAACGGGTTCAACTGCATTTATCTGGGATCAAGTCATTCATGATCGCGCCAATACTCAACAGTATGCTGTAGCTACCGAAAACCATATGGTAGAAAATCTGAAAATTGCTTGCCTGGCCAAAGGTATTAAAGTAGTTAACGTCGGCGATGCCCGATTGGCAGGACATCATGGCATGGGTTGTGGTTGCGCTACTATGTCACGCAATGATCCACCGCATTTAGTGGCAGTTTTAGATTTGCTGCGACAAGGGAAAGATCTGCAAGCTAACCAAGTTAAACCCGGCGACATCGTCAATGAATTCACCGGCCAACGCCAGCGTCTTTCTGAACGAGAGCAAGAAGAACTCGTGCAGAATGCTCGTTTGGCTTTGGAGCAGATGATTAGAATTACTGAAAGTTAATATGCAACCATTTTACGAAGCCGCAGGAATAAAGTTGGGGGGTTTCGTCGATTTACCACCTCCTATTCTCACACAGCCACGTACAAACGGACCCATTTCAGAAAATTCACGAACGCCATATTGGGGGGGGCAAAACAGTAGGCGTTTATCCTCACCCGCCATGTCGCGTACCGGTCTGACCGCTCCATAAGAATCTGCTTCACTATGGAAAAAATCAAATTTGACATGTTTTAGCATGTCATAAACTGGAGTGCCTGCCACACCTAAAATATCGCCTTGCAAACCCATTTCTATAAAATGTTCGAGAACTTCAATTGCTTCATGCATAAGAGTTAGGGTGGTTTTTTCAGCTTTGGGTTGTGGTGTAGACTGAAAATAATTGGGCAAATGCAGAGACCAATACACTGGCTCCTCGGGTTTTTCCATAGAGAAATGTTGAGGGACGAGCATAGTTGCCACATAGCGATCAAGCCCATAAATTTCATAAAAATCCTTTTGAAAAGCCTTTATCGGACCCAATCTATCATCCACAGCAGGGACAAATCCAGGAACTGCACCTAAAGCAATAGCAAATAAATGTTTAACCACATTAGCAGCCTGAGGTACGATACGAATCCTGCGTCGCACTGATTCAGCAATAAATGAATCCCAAGTCATATCGAACAAAAAAGTATTTCGCCAGTAACCTGATTTACTCCACGCTTCTTTATATAGAAAATATTGAAAACGATACCAGGCTGGGTCTTCACGTTTCTTCAGCCACATCACTGGAAATAATAAAATTTCGCAATCCCATTTTGGAAAATTAGGATCTTGTGACATTTGCGCTAATAAATTTTGTTGTTCAAGTAAATTCGCTGGCAACCCCAAGCGAACGATGCCACGAGCCCGACATAGTTTTTTATAGGAATAAAAATCTTTAACTTTTGGCAAAATGAAGATATTTTTTGCACCGGCAGTCATAGACCAGGCATTATGGTAAGAAAAAGATCGCTCTTGATCCAAGATACCAGTTAAAGCATATATTGAGCCTTCCGGCCTGACTGTAAAAGGGACCAGACGATTTTCGGTTTGAATGGATAATTCAACCAAATGTTTGAAGATAATAGAAAGTGGGGCGGTGTTGAAATTATAATGCAATTCCTCCCGCAACACCTCAGGCAGTGCAGGATCTTTAAACGGCAACAACGCATTTTTATAAGGTAGATAAAATACCCCGTTTTTAATAATATAACTGCCAAAAGGATAAGAGGCACGATAAACCTTATAATCCCCCTTCGGGTTATATTGATTTGCATATTCTGCAAATTCTGGGTTTTTTTCTGCTACTTCATCTCGTATCTCTCTCCAAGAAAGTACCTGTAACCGATCATCTATAAAAGTACCCACACATCACCCCTCAAAAAGCCAAAATAATGAACATTTATTCCGATGCTGAAGCCAAGTAATCCATAATACAGGCCCAAAATTAAGACCTCGTTTTTCCGTACTGAAAATTATATACCAATTCCAAGCAATTTTGAATTTGGAAAATCAGCCCACAAATTGCTATGATGTCAATATTTTGTTAGTCCTACAAGGAAATATCCATGCCCAGCAGACAAGAACTTGCCAATGCCATTCGTATTTTAAGCGTAGATGCCGTACAAAAAGCTAATTCTGGCCATCCGGGAATGCCTATGGGGATGGCGGATATCGCTGAGGTGCTCTGGAATGACTTTCTCCGCCATAACCCTGCCAATCCACATTGGTTTAATCGCGATCGTTTTATTTTGTCTAATGGTCATGGCGCCATGTTGCATTATGCTCTACTGCATTTGACGGGTTATGCACTTAGCATCGAGGAACTCAAAAATTTCCGGCAATTGCATTCTAAAACCCCCGGACACCCCGAGCGTGGTTATACTCCCGGCGTGGAAACCACTACCGGGCCACTGGGCCAAGGCTTAGCTAATGCCGTAGGGATGGCCATCGCAGAAAAGGCCTTAGCTGCACAATTTAACCGCGGCGGCATAGATATTATTGATCATTATACCTATGTTTTTATGGGCGATGGCTGCTTAATGGAAGGTATTTCACATGAGGCAGCCTCTCTGGCAGGCACTCTGTGTTTGGGCAAATTAATCGCTTTGTACGATGATAATGGTATTTCGATTGATGGCCACGTCCAGGGTTGGTTTACCGATGACACCCCACAGCGTTTTGAAGCCTATGGTTGGCATGTGGTGCCTAATGTGGATGGCCATGACGCCAAAGCCATTTATGACGCCATTGCCGAAGCCCGCTCCATCACTGACAAGCCCAGCATCATTTGCTGTAAAACTAAAATTGGTTATGGTTCACCCAATCTCGTCGGCAGTCATAAAACCCATGGTTCACCCTTGGGCGAACCCGAGATTGAAGCCGTCAGGAAAGAGTTGAACTGGGAGGACCCGCCCTTCGTCATCCCAGCTGAAATCTATGAAGGTTGGGATGCCAAACACCTAGGAGCCCAACTAGAACAGCAATGGCAGGAAAAATTTGCCGCCTATCGCCACACCAATAGCGTGATGGCTGAAGAATTTTTACGACGTATCGACCGAGAGCTACCTGAAGATTGGGAGCATAAAACCTTATCTCTGCTGCGCAATTCTGTGGAAAAATCAGGCCAGCAGATTGCGACTCGCAAAGCCTCAGAGATGTGTTTAAACGCAATAGCGCCGATCTTACCGGAATTATTCGGTGGCTCCGCCGATTTAACGCCCTCCAACAATACCTGGCACTCTCGATCTCATGTGTTCGGCGCTGATAGCCCTGATGGCAATTATCTTCATTATGGGGTCCGTGAATTTGCAATGTTTGCCATTATGAATGGTATAAGCTTACATGGTGGTTTCATCCCCTATGGCGGTACATTTTTGACCTTTATCGATTATGGACGTAATGCCATTCGGCTCGCTGCGTTAATGAAACAACAAGTGATTCTGATATTAACCCATGATTCTATTGGATTAGGTGAAGATGGCCCGACCCATCAACCCATAGAACATGCTGCTATCCTACGTCTTACTCCCAATGTATCAGTATGGCGGCCCTGTGATTTGGCCGAAACTGCAGTGGCTTGGAAACTAGCGATTGAACATCAGACAGGACCCACCGCTTTACTTCTTTCCCGCCAGAATTTAATCCAACAGAAGCGTGACTCTAAAATTCTGTTACAGATTAAACATGGGGGTTATATTTTATGGGATTGTAAAGGTAAGCCGGAGGCAATCATCATTGCGACGGGTTCTGAAGTGGAGTTGGCCATGGAAGCTGCTGCACTTCTCACTGAGCAAAAGCATGAAATTCGAGTAGTCTCTATGCCATCGACCACAACATTTGATCAGCAAAGCGAAAGCTATCGGGATAGTGTATTGCTCCCTAAAATCGAAGCGCGGGTGGCAGTGGAGGCTGGAGCCAGTGATTTTTGGTATAAATACGTTGGCTTGCGGGGCAAAATCATTGGTTTAAATCGCTATGGTGAGTCCGCTCCCGCTCCGGATGTTTATAAAGCTTTGGGGATTACGGTTGAGCAGATTGTTAAGGCGGTTAAGTCTTTAATATAGCCAAATTTTTGTTTTAACCCCAGCACTGTTACAATATACCTTGATTATTACCCACTATCGGAGATAAAAAAAATCATGACCATCAAAGTAGCTATTAATGGTTACGGTCGCATTGGCCGTAATATCCTACGCGCCATTTATGAAGGCGGCTATCGCAAGCAAATACAAGTCGTTGCCATCAATGATTTAGGGGATGCACAAATCAATGCCTATTTAACCCGTCACGATACTGTGCATGGAAAATTTCCTGGAGAAGTCGCTGTAGAAGGCGATAATTTAGTCGTCAATGGCGATAAAATTCGTGTTATTGCTGAACGTGACCCCAATAAATTACCCTGGGGAGAACTGGGTGTTGATGTAGTATTAGAGTGCACGGGTCTATTCACCAGCAAGAAACAAGCTGCTGCGCATTTAACAGCCGGCGCTAAAAAAGTGGTGATCTCTGCACCTGCGGGATCCGATGTCGACGCCACCATCGTTTACGGTGTTAATCATGACATCCTCAAATCCAGCTTTACTGTCATATCGAACGCATCCTGCACCACCAACTGTATTGCGCCAATGGTCAAGCCACTGAATGAAAAAATCGGCATTATTCAAGGATTAATGACAACTATTCACTCTTACACCAATGATCAGAAATTGATCGACGTCTATCACCCAGATTTACGTCGTGCTCGTTCTGCAACTCATTCCATGATCCCGACTAAAACCGGCGCTGCAGCTGCGGTAGGACTAGTGATTCCAGAACTTGCTGGGAAATTGGATGGTTTTGCCGTTCGCGTACCAACAATCAACGTTTCTTTAATTGATTTTACTTTCCAGGCAAAACGACCCACAACGGTAGAGGAAGTGAATTCCATTATGAAGTCCGCATCAGAACATGAATTAAAAGGTATCCTCGTCTATTGTGACGAGCCCCTGGTTTCTGTGGATTTTAATCATACCGCTATGTCCTGTACCTTTGATGCCACTTTAACTAAAGTCATCGGCGATACAGTCAAAGTACTGGGCTGGTATGACAATGAATGGGGTTTCTCTAACCGTATGATTGATACCACCTTGGCATGGATGAATGCTAAATAATTTTTACCTGAGCGTACCGCTGTCATCCTGAGCATTTTGGCTGTCATCCTGAGCTCTGTCCGCTGTCATCCTGAGCGCCAGCGAAGGATCTCCTTATGATGGCACCTCATGCTGGGTTTGCTACCAGAAGGAGATCCTTCGCTGGCGCT
>FTIX01000155.1_pt2 | contig 10914 bp, 6 predicted proteins | sample 1658561 | NCBI WGS metagenome assembly FTIX01 (sample SAMEA3914836, study PRJEB12502) | metagenome | biome: forest; material: soil | place: Canada | collected 2011-07-03 | depth 0.3 m | reverse complement strand
GAATTGTAAACAGACCCTAAAGTGGTCTAGATAAGTTGATCCTATAATTATTTATACTTATATCAATTATTCTTTCCCTCTCCCGCAAGCGGGAGAGGGGAATTTTCGTTATTTTTTTGGTAGGAATTATGGCTGATTTAGAATCTAGCACCACCCGTCAATGGTTCGTGGTACATACCCGCACTGGTGAGGAAAACTCAGTAGTCCTGCGTCTTCAGGAACGTATTCGTTCTCTCCAAATGGAAGAAAAATTTGGTGAAATCGTGGTGCCCACGGAAGAAGTGATTGAAATGCGAGCTGGGCAAAAAAGAAAGACTGATCGCAAATTCTTTCCAGGCTATGTTTGGGTGGAAATGATTATGGACCCGCAAACCTGGCATTTTGTCAAAGATATCCCTGGTGTTATAGGGTTTATCGGTGGCAAGAACCCCACGCCGATATCTGCCGAACAGGCTAGCGCTATCCTCAGGAGAGTCCAGGAAGGCGTGAAAAAACCTCGTCCGAAAGTTCTTTTCGAGCCGGGCGAAGTGGTACGGGTTATACAGGGACCATTTGCCGATTTCAATGGTGTGGTTGAGGATGTGAATTATGAAAAGAATCGCTTACGCGTATCTGTATTGATATTTGGCCGCTCAACACCGGTAGAGTTAGAATTTGGTCAGGTAGAGAAAAGTTAAGAGTTATTACGTAGTTACTAACCTTTTTAAGGAGTATCGAAGAAAATGGCAAAAAAAGTCCAAGCCTACATTAAATTACAAGTTAAAGCTGGGCAAGCTAATCCCAGCCCTCCTGTTGGTCCTGCCTTGGGTCAGCATGGTGTGAATATCATGGAGTTTTGTAAAGCATTTAATGCCAGAACCCAAGCGATGGAACAAGGATTACCCACACCAGTGGTAATAACTGTGTATAATGATCGTAGTTTCACTTTTATCACCAAAACTCCCCCCGCTGCAGTTTTGTTGTTGAAATCTTTGGGGCTTCCTAAGGGTAGTGCAACTCCGCATACCACTAAAGTAGGTAAAGCAACGCTGAAACAATTAGAAGATATCGCCAAACAAAAGCAGCCAGATTTAACTGCTGCTGATTTAAAAGCGGCTGTTCGTACTATTGCTGGAACAGCGCGTAGTATGGGTATCGAGGTTGAGGGGAATTTAGATGACTAGTTTATCGAAACGACAAAAAGTAATTAATGAGAAAGTGACACCAGGCAAATTGTATTCCATCACAGAGGCGTTTGATATACTCAAATCCTGCCCCAAAGTGAAATTCAATGAAGCGGTCGATGTGAGCGTCAACCTCGGTGTGGATCCTCGTATTTCCGAGCAAACTGTCCGTGGTGCAACCGTATTGCCTAATGGGACAGGTCGCACAGTTAAAGTGGCTGTTTTTGCACAAGGGAATAATGCCGAAGCTGCTAAGGCAGCGGGTGCAGATCGTGTCGGTTTTGAAGATTTAGCAGAAGCAGTGAAAGCCGGTGATTTAGATTTTGATGTGGTGATCGCTACTCCTGATGCCATGCGTCTAGTCGGCCAGTTAGGGCAGATTCTGGGTCCTCGTGGTTTAATGCCCAATCCCAAAGTAGGTACTGTCACCCCTGATGTGGCTAATGCTGTTAAAGCCGCTAAATCGGGACAAGTCATGTATCGAACTGAAAAAGCTGGTATTATCCATTGCACCATTGGCAAAGTGGACTTCGCCAGCCAGGCATTAGTTGAAAACCTAAAGGCTTTACTAGTTGATTTGAAAAAATTAAAGCCGAATTCTTCTAAAGGGATTTATTTGAGGAAAATTACAGTTTCGTCAACCATGGGTCCTGGTTTAGCAATTGACCTGACTTCGCTGGAAGGTTAAAAAATTCGTGCCTTTTGGGCACAAAGCCATTCGCGGTATCAGATGATGAATACTTTTAGTCAATCATTAGCTGATCTGTCGAAGACCGTAGGCGTTATATACTTAATATGTAAGAATTATTTTAACTAATTCTTCATGCCTACGTAGACGGTGATACCAATTCAAGAATTCCTTGGAAATGGCCACCATTTTTAAGACGTGTGCGAAGCTTTCGTATGAAAAGCCCCGTGCATATAAGTTTGGAGATTATGAAATGGCGATGAAGTTAGAAAATAAGAAAGCCATTGTGGATCAAGTATCTAAAGTTGTAGCCAATTCAGTATTTGCCATTGTTGCCAGTTATCGCGGTTTAACAGTTGCACAAATGACTGATTTGCGCGCAAAGGCAAGGCAAAGTGGCGTGTTTCTGAAGGTAGTTAGAAATACACTGGCCCGTCGGGCAGTGCAGGGCACTGATTTTGCTTGTCTAGAAGAGGCTTTAGTTGGTCCGATGGTATTATTATTCACACCGGAAGATCCAGGTGAAGCGGCTCGACTAATCCGCAATTTTGCCAAAGACAACAAACTGCTGGAAGTACAGGCTCTTTCCTTTGGTGGGACAGTCCTGCCCGCAAAAGAATTGGAAACAGTAGCTAATTTACCCTCACGTGATCAGGCAATTGCTATGTTCATGTCAGTGTTAAAAGCCCCTGTCACCAAATTTGTGCGGACCTTGGCAGAACCCCATGCACAATTTGTACGAGTTGTTGCTGCAATTGGCGAGAAAAAGCAAGCCGCATAATTCCAATCACACTAAATTATTTATTAGGAGAATCTAATGTCTGTTTCTAAAGAACAAATTCTGGACGCGATTGCTAACATGAGTGTTATGGATATCGTTGAGTTGGTTAAGAACATGGAAGAAAAATTCGGTGTATCTGCAGCCGCTGCTGTTGCAGCCGCCCCTGCAGCTGCTGCCGCAGCTCCTGCCGTGGAAGAAAAAACCGAATTTGATGTGGTTATGAAAAGTTTTGGCGCAAACAAGATCGAGGTCATTAAAGTGATCCGTGCTATTACTGGACTTGGCTTGAAAGAAGCCAAAGATTTGGTAGAAGCCGCGTCTTCCGCACCTTCCTTAGTGAAAGAAGGCGTGCAGAAAGCCGAAGCTGAAGATATCAAGAAGAAGTTAGTTGAAGCTGGCGCTGAAATTGAAGTCAAATAAAGTATAACTATTCGGCTCCGGTGCCCCCTGAGTCCAGGATGACAGCGGAGCTGAATAGTTTTATCAAAGGGTGGATAAGCCAGATATGCTTAGCTTATACTGCCCCTGGGTTATTTGTGGCATAAACTGGAAATTTCAGGAAAACCCATTGCTACAAGCGTACTCAGCGCATTTCGAATTAAGGTCGCTTTCGTGAATAAATCCCACGAGCTGCGAAGTCATATTGTTTTCTCAGATGAGGCGAGCCGATGGCTTATACTATGAAAAGTCACTCCACTCAAGTTTATTCTAATACAGAAAAAAAACGAGTCCGTAAGGGATTTGGCAAGAATCCAACTGCAATGAAGATCCCTTATTTGTTGGGGCTGCAACTAGAATCGTATAAGACTTTCCTGCAAACAGAAATTGCACCCGAGCAAAGATCAGAGACTGGCTTACACGCAGCATTTAAATCAGTATTCCCTATTTTAAGTTATTCTGGTAACGCCATTTTAGAATACGTGGGTTACAGTTTGGGAGAACCTCCTTTCGATGTGAAAGAATGCAAATCCCGAGGCCTGACTTATGCAGCGCCGTTGCGCGTCAAATTGCGTTTGGTGATCTACGATAAGGAAAACTCCAAAGCTCAAACTGTAAAAGATATTCGTGAGCAAGAAGTATATATGTGTGAAGTCCCGTTGATGACTGACACGGCAAGTTTCGTGATCAATGGCACCGAGCGTGTTGTGGTTTCCCAGCTCCATCGTTCCCCTGGCGTGTTCTTTGAACATGATAAAGGTAAGACCCATTCCTCAGGAAAATTATTATATTTTGCGCGTATTATTCCCTATCGCGGTTCATGGTTAGATTTTGAATTTGATCCCAAAGACTGCCTGTTTGTACGCATCGATCGTCGTCGCAAATTACCAGTTACTATATTGCTGCGTGCGTTGGGTTATAGTGAAGAAGAGATTCTGCGTACTTTCTTTGATATGAATACTTTCAATATCAAGGAAGGTGAATTTGTTTTAGATTTAATCCCCAACAGATTACGGGGCGAAACGGCATTTACCGAGATCAAAGACAAAGATGGCAAAGTATTGGTCGAAAAAGATCATCGCATTTCAATGCGTCATATTCGTCAAATAGAAAAATCCGGTATCAAGCAATTAGTGGTACCAGCAGATTATTTATTCGGTAAAGTCATCGGTGAGCCCGTGATAGACACCACGACGGGAGAAATTCTGGTAGAAGCTAATACCGAAATAACCTCTGAAGTGCTGAATTCTTTAAAGAAAGCAAATGTCACCACATTCACGACACTGTTTACTAATGATTTGGATCGAGGTGCTTATATTTCGGATACCTTACGTATCGACACTGCGCATAGCCAATTAGAAGCCTTGGTTGAAATTTATCGCATGATGCGTCCGGGAGAGCCGCCCACCAAAGAAGCTGCTGAGAATTTATTCCAAAACTTATTCTTTACTCCTGAACGTTATGATCTGTCGGCTGTGGGCCGCATGAAATTTAACCGCCGCGTTGGTCGTACTGATCTAAAAGGTTCGGGAACTCTCTCAAAAGAAGATATTGTTAACGTCATCAAAGTGATGATTGATATCCGTGATGGTCGTGGCGAGGTAGATGACATTGATCATTTGGGTAACCGTCGCGTACGTAGCGTTGGTGAAATGACTGAAAATCAATTCCGTGTGGGCTTGGTACGAGTCGAAAGAGCAGTTAAGGATCGCCTCAGTTTGACTGATGTTGAGAACTTAATGCCCCAGGATCTGCTTAACGCCAAACCTATTTCTGCAACCATAAAAGAATTTTTCGGTTCCAGTCAGCTATCGCAATTTATGGATCAAGATAACCCCCTGTCTGAAGTCACGCATAAGCGCCGTGTTTCGGCTTTAGGGCCGGGTGGATTAACGCGTGAACGTGCGAGCTTTGAAGTACGTGACGTGCATCCAACCCATTATGGTCGTGTTTGTCCAATTGAAACACCGGAAGGCCCAAATATTGGTCTGATCAATTCTCTGGCAGTATTTGCTCAGACTAACGAGTATGGGTTTTTAGAAAGCCCCTATCGCAAAGTTATTAATGGCAAAATCACGGGAGAGATTGATTATCTTTCCGCCATCGATGAAGGCCAGCATTATATTGCCCAGGCTAACACCCAGATAAATAAAGAGGGTGAGCTCATGGGTGAGTTGATCTCCTGTCGGCATAAAGGTGAGTTTACTTTCACCACAGGTGATCGTGTGAACTATATGGACGTTTCGCCCTCGCAGATTGTTTCGGTGGCAGCGGCACTGATCCCATTTTTAGAACATGATGACGCTAACCGTGCTTTAATGGGCTCAAATATGCAACGTCAGGCAGTGCCGAATTTGCGTTCAGAAAAACCATTGATTGGTACTGGTATTGAACGCGTAGTGGCTACTGATTCGGGCGTAACAGTGGTTGCGCAACGCAAGGGTATCGTCGATTTTGTGGATGCGACCCGTATTGTAGTGCGCGCAGATGAAGGTGAAATTGGGGCTGAAGAGTCAACAGTTGATATTTACTCACTCACCAAATTCAGTCGTTCCAACAAGAATACCTGTATCAATCAAAAACCTTTGGTAGAAGTAGGGGATGCGGTTGAACGCGGTGACGTTTTGGCCGATGGTCCTTCCACTGATATGGGTGAATTGGCTTTGGGGCAAAATCTATTAGTCGCTTTCATGCCCTGGAACGGTTATAACTTTGAGGATTCTATTTTAATTTCTGAACGATTGGTTGAGGACGATAAATTTACCACCATCCATATTCAGGAATTAACCTGCATCGCGAGAGATACCAAATTAGGACCCGAAGAAATTACTGCAGATATACCCAATGTAGGCGAAGGCGCTTTGTCTAAATTAGATAAAAGTGGGATTGTGTACATTGGCGCAGAAGTTGAAATGGGCGATATATTGGTAGGTAAAGTAACTCCCAAAGGTGAGACCCAGTTAACTCCTGAGGAAAAATTGCTGCGGGCTATTTTCGGAGAAAAAGCCTCTGATGTAAAAGACACTTCCTTGCGGGTTCCACCCGGTTCTAATGGCACGGTCATTGATGTGCAAGTATTTACCCGTGATGGGGTGAAGAAAGATGAACGTGCGCTTGCTATCGAAAAAGCCGAGATGGAAGCTATTAAGAAAGATTTGGACGATGAAATCCGCATCCGTGAAGAGGCCTTGTATCAATTAGTTGCGAAACTATTGATCAATAAAACCGGACAACGCGGACCTGCTGCCCTGAAATCTGGTCAGAAAATTACCGAAGCTTATCTGGCCGAAATCCCTAGAGAAAAATGGTTTGATATCCATTTAAAAGAGGAAGAAGCAGCACAGCGCCTGGAAGTTTATGCGACCCAGGTCAAGCAACTGCGTAAAGACCATAGCACCCAATTAGAGTTAAAGCGTAAGAAATTGGTGCAAGGTGATGATTTAGCCCCGGGCGTCATCAAAATCGTCAAAGTATATTTGGCTGTAAAACGTAAAATCCAGCCAGGCGATAAAATGGCCGGTCGCCATGGTAACAAAGGTGTGGTTTCTACTATCGTACCTGTAGAAGACATGCCCTATTTAGCTGACGGTACACCCGTAGATATCGTATTAAACCCTCTGGGCGTACCTTCCCGTATGAACGTAGGGCAAGTACTAGAGTGTCATTTAGGGTGGGCGGCAAAAGGATTAGGTTTGAAGATTGGTGAAATGTTAGATCAGCAGAAAAAAGCTGCCGACATCTCTCAATATTTGAGCAAAATTTATAATCTTGGCTCAACCCATAAATATGATTTCAGTTCTTTCTCAGATCAGGAAATCAATGTTCTGGCGCAGAATTTACGCACAGGGGTGCCGATTGCCACGCCAGTATTTGATGGTGCTACTGAAGCGGAAATTAAAGAAATGCTGAAGATGGCCGGATTACCCGAGACTGGGCAAGCCCAACTATATGATGGCCGTACCGGAGATACATTTGATCGAGCGATCACTGTAGGTTATATGTATATGTTAAAGCTCAATCACTTGGTTGACGATAAAATGCATGCGCGATCTACAGGCTCTTACAGTCTGGTCACCCAACAACCACTGGGAGGCAAGGCACAGTTTGGTGGTCAACGCTTTGGAGAAATGGAAGTATGGGCCTTAGAAGCCTACGGTGCGTCATATACGTTACAGGAAATGCTGACGGTGAAATCAGATGATATCGCTGGCCGTACCAAGATGTATAAGAGCGTCGTTGAAGGGGATCACAAAATGGATCCAGGCATGCCAGAATCCTTCAATGTGTTGTTAAAAGAAATTCGCTCGCTGTGTATAAATATGGAGCCGGAGCACGATTAAAGGCTCCAGGCTCCGCCTAAATATTTTTTAACCTGTTTTTTTCCAGGAGAAAACCATTGGCTGCTTTGCAAGATCTTGTAAGTTTTATTAGAAAAGAGCGTGTAGAAGAATTCGATGCCATCCGCATTGGCCTTTCTTCTCCTGATTTGATCCGTTCCTGGTCATTTGGAGAGGTCAAAAAGCCAGAAACCATTAATTATCGTACTTTCAAACCAGAAAGAGATGGTTTATTTTGCGCGAAAATTTTTGGACCAGTAAAAGATTATGAATGTCTTTGTGGCAAGTATAAAAGACTGAAGCATCGTGGGGTTATTTGCGAAAAATGTGGAGTTGAAGTCACTTTAGCCAAAGTGCGTCGAGATCGCATGGGTCATATCGAGCTTGCCTCACCTGTTGCGCATATCTGGTTTTTGAAATCTCTTCCCTCGCGCATTGGCTTACTATTAGACATAAGCTTACGTGATATTGAGCGAATCCTTTATTTCGAAGCATTCGCAGTAGTGGAGCCGGGAATGACTCCGCTCAAAATGGGTCAATTACTATCGGAAGAAGCCTATTTAGACGCTGTAGAAGAATATGGCGATGAATTTGAGGCATTAATGGGTGCCGAAGCTATTCAGCGCTTACTTAAAGGCATTGATTTAGAAACAGAAATTGCTAATTTACGCGAAGAAATCCCCAGAACCAGTTCCGAAACACGGCTAAAGAAGCTAACTAAGCGTTTAAAGGTAATGGAAGCTTTTGTTTCTTCCGGAAATAAACCGGAATGGATGATATTAACTGTATTACCGGTATTGCCTCCTGATTTACGTCCTTTAGTTCCATTAGACGGCGGTCGTTTCGCCACTTCAGATCTCAATGATCTTTATCGCCGGGTTATCAACCGTAACAATCGACTGAAGCGCTTATTGGACCTCAATGCCCCTGATATTATCGTGCGCAATGAAAAACGCATGTTGCAGGAAGCGGTCGATGCATTGTTGGATAATGGTCGTCGTGGTCGTCCCATTACTGGCAGTAATCGTCGTCCATTGAAATCTTTGGCGGATATGATTAAGGGCAAACAAGGGCGTTTTAGACAGAATCTGTTAGGCAAACGCGTAGACTATTCTGGACGATCCGTGATTGTGGTCGGTCCTACTCTGCGCCTGCATCAATGTGGCCTACCCAAGAAGATGGCATTAGAATTATTCAAGCCATTCATTTTCAGTAAACTGCAAATGCGTGGGCTAGCAACCACCATCAAAGCGGCCAAGAAAATGGTGGATAATGAAGCGCCGGAAGTTTGGGATATCCTAGAAGAAGTCATTCGCGAACATCCTATTTTATTAAATAGAGCGCCGACCTTACACCGCTTGGGTATTCAAGCGTTTGAACCCGTTTTAATCGAAGGTAAGGCAATCCAATTACACCCCCTAGTATGTACTGCTTACAACGCGGACTTTGACGGTGACCAGATGGCAGTTCACGTGCCTTTGACCCTGGAAGCGCAGTTGGAAGCGCGTACTTTAATGATGTCCACGAATAATATCCTTTCCCCAGCCAATGGCGAGCCGATTATCGGACCGACTCAAGAAGTGGTTTTGGGCCTGTATTTTGCTACTCGAGAGAGAGTGAATGCCCGCGGTGAAGGGATGGTTTTTGCCGATTCAGCAGAAGTGCAGCGCGCTTATGCCAATGGCGCAGCAGAATTACAGGCAAAAATCAAAGTACGTTTAAAAGAAGTGACACTAGATGAGCAGGGGCAGCCTCAGGAAAATATAAAATTACTTGAGACCACTGTCGGACGCGCTTTATTGTGGGAAATAGTCCCAGAAGGTCTACCATTCACCTTGGTTAATCAAAACATGACCAAGAAGGCAGTGTCGCGACTATTAAATGCCTGTTACCGAGAATTAGGCTTAAAAGCTACCGTCATATTCGCTGATCAACTCATGTATACCGGCTTTAAATTTGCCACTGTATCCGGTGTGTCTATTGGTATCGATGACTTAGTGGTCCCAGATACCAAGCCTGATATTATTGCGAAAGCTGAAGAAGAAGTACGTGAAATCGAATCACAATTCTCTTCAGGGTTAGTTACTCAGGGCGAGCGCTTCAACAAGGTGGTCGATATTTGGTCACATACTAATGATCAGGTCGCTAAAGCGATGATGGAGAAGCTGTCCACTGAGGCTGTGATAGATGCCAGCGGTAAAGAAGTGCGTCAGTCCTCATTTAATTCTATTTATATGATGGCAGACTCTGGGGCAAGAGGTTCGGCGGCTCAGATCCGCCAGTTGGCCGGTATGCGTGGCTTGATGGCTAAGCCGGATGGTACCATCATGGAAACACCGATCACAGCGAATTTCAGGGAAGGCCTGAGTGTATTGCAGTATTTTATTTCAACTCACGGTGCGCGCAAAGGTTTGGCCGACACCGCATTGAAGACGGCAAACTCTGGATACTTAACCCGTCGCTTGGTGGACGTAACCCAAGATGTGGTGATCACAGAGCCTGATTGTAAAACCGAAGATAGTTTAATCATAGCAGCACATATTGAAGGGGGCGATGTAGTCGAACCTTTGCGTGACCGAGTCTTGGGCCGTGTGGTAGCAGAAGATGTCTATCATCCCGAAACCAATGATATTGTGATTCCCAAAAATACTTTGCTCGATGAACGTCTGGTTGCAATCTTAGACGAATGTAACGTTGACCGCGTCAGTGTGCGTTCCCCCATTATCTGTCAGTCGCAGTATGGGATTTGCGCGATGTGCTATGGTCGTGACTTGGCCCGGGGTCATTTAGTTAATATTGGTGAGGCCGTAGGGGTGATAGCTGCGCAGTCGATCGGTGAACCAGGCACGCAGTTAACCATGCGTACCTTCCACATTGGTGGTGCGGCTTCCCGGCAAATGGTCGTGAGTAATATCCGAGTTAAATCCAAGGGCGCCATTAAACTACATAACTTGAAGACTGTACGTCACACCAGTGGTAATCTCATAGCAGTTTCACGTTCCGGGGAGTTGGCTGTGGCTGACTTGAGGGGTAGAGAGCGTGAATTATACAAGGTTCCTTATGGCGCGGTACTTTCTGTGGATGAAAGTAGTGAAGTGGAAGCTGGTCAGGTCGTTGCACAGTGGGATCCACATACCCATCCAATTATCACTGAAGTGGCAGGTTTTGTGCAGTTCAGCGACTTAATTGATGGCGTCACCATGAACCGTCAAACGGATGAAGTCACCGGCTTAAGCAGTTTTGTAGTGACGGGTCTGAAGCAAAGAGTAAGTGGTGGTAAAGATCTGCGACCCATGATCAAGTTGCTTGATAAAAAAGGCAAGGATTTGTGTCTACATGGTACTAATTTACCTGCGCATTACTTTTTACCACATGGGGCTATCGTTACCTTAGAAGATAGCGCTGAAGTGGGTATAGGTGATGTAATCGCTCGAATTCCTCAGGAAACCAGCAAAACTCGTGATATCACGGGAGGTTTGCCTCGCGTAGCTGATCTATTTGAAGCAA
>FTIX01325239.1_pt1 | contig 10969 bp, 13 predicted proteins | sample 1658561 | NCBI WGS metagenome assembly FTIX01 (sample SAMEA3914836, study PRJEB12502) | metagenome | biome: forest; material: soil | place: Canada | collected 2011-07-03 | depth 0.3 m | reverse complement strand
TTTAGTTCTAAACAGTTCTTTGATTTCAAATTATCACTGCAGATCTTCTGGCTTTTAAAAATCCAAAATTCCTTGAAAAATTCTATGATTTACAACAGCTGGATTTAATGGATTTTTATCCCCAAATGTTGGCACGGCAAAAGTGACGACATCGAAGAAGCCTTGGAATTCGGGTAGCAATTCTTTGTAGATGTTGGCAATCATTCTCCGATACTCGTTTGGATTCTTTTGGGGAACAAATGCGCCGCATCCGAAAGCTCCCAAAATAAGTTCTACAGGCTGAGTTGGATTTTCTGTTTTAAAAATGGCTGCCTCAAATGATGCAGCTAGAAGATGCGTCTCAATTCTTCGCCTAGCGTCTTTATAAACATTTGAATTTTCATTAAAATCGACCTCATCAGAATTTCCATAATATTTCGCTGCGCTAGTGACAAATACAACAGCTTTTGGCTCTTCGAGATAGTGCGATTGATAAAATCCTTTATCACCTTGTACAGCAAATAAATGATTGGCGCTTATATATGCTATTTTTGTTGAATCAAATCCATTAATATAATAACTACGTATAAAATTGGTGCCAGAATCGGCTTTTAGTGTATGAGGAAGTTGGGTGAGAGAAACCATTAAATCTGACCGCTGACATATGGATTCTTCTTGAGCCCTAGCACTTGGCGCATCATAAACAAAAAGATGAGTGTCTTTATCTTTATGAAATCCAGGCCCACCGCCTGCGTGATGCTCATTGGCAAAGTTTAATGCAATTATGTAAGCAGTGCTTTCATTAATTGCTTCTTCTGCCGATTTATCCTTGAATTGAAATTCTATTTTTTCTTTATCGCCTATTTTATGATTTCTTTTTAAACATTCTAGAGCTTCCTTAAAGCTCTGCTCTTGCCTCGTAAATTCCTCTGGTCGCCCTGCTGGGGGAATGAGTACCCTCTTTCCATTGATCAAATATCCATTCTTGTTAAGAACCTCAACAAAAAAGCCTTGTTTTATTTTGTCAGTGACTTTAGGCAGGCTTTCTGATCCATCCAGAGGCTTTTGAGAATTATTGGTTTGTTCTTTATCAAAGGTTGCGAAAAATTCTCCCTGAGTCTTCATCGTTGTCATGTCTAAAGGTTCTTTTGTACTGACACGTCCACAAAGGCAAGCCGCACCATACACAGCAGCAAACCCTAAAGGCATGACAACCGTAAAATATGAAAATATTTTCAATACTGCTAAGACATTAGTTTTATGGTCATTATTTTTATAATTATAAATATCGTGAAAACCATTAAAATAGTTTTTACAAACATCAGATGCTTTCATATAAAGTGCGTTGCCTTTAAGACATGTTGTATCTTTTTTTTGTTTAAAGTCAATAGAAGTAGCATTCATTCCTAGAAAACCTTAATCGTAGAAAGCCTTGCAAAAGGGATCGTGTCGCTTAACGACATACGTTATAGATTGTGTTAAGTTCGAAGAACTATTTTTGATAAAAAACCAAAATAGTTATCATTGAGCCTATGTATGAGTAAACCTGACCAGGAGAGCCAAGACGTGAGTATGAAACCTATCATAGAACATCGAGAAAAGAAGTTGTTTATTGGGCTTGAGTTAAGAACCAACAACGAAGAATGCTCGCTGGCTATGCCAGCTCACAAAGAAAGGTTCTTCAAAGAAGATATTCTTTCGAGAATTCCAAACAAAATCAATGAGAACGTCCTTGCACTTTACACTGATTACGAGGGGGATTATACAAAGCCCTACTCATGGATTCTTGGTTCTGAAGTTTCTAGTTTGGAGCAAGTGCCCGAAGGCCTTGTAGGAAAAACAATCCCCGAGTCAAAGTATGCTCTTTTCACAACTCAGGGAGAGTTTCCACAAGGGTTGATTGCTGTATGGCAAAATGTATGGGAGTCAGGTTTACCGCGCTCTTATACAAGTGACTTTGAAGTGTATCGCAGTGACTTTGACCCCCAAGGAAATCCAGAAGTAAAAGTTTACATTGCAGTAGAGTGATTGATGGACACCACGGAGATTTCTTGTAGCAGCCATAAATGTACCAAACAGCGGGAAGTTATAAAACAGCAGAAGGAGCAATCTATGAATGAACCCAAGTTATTTGCAGTATATTTAGGCGGGCGGGCAGATCACTGCAATATCGAACTGCACGATGTTGTCTTTGTTGTAGGTTCTTGTATTGAAGAGACGTATCCTCTCCTTGCTAAAAAATGGTTTGGAAATTTGAATCATTTTCATATCGATTCCTATCTTCATTTAAAGAACATAGATGGATATGAAGTTGAGTTATCAAATAGTCCTTCTCAAACTACTTCTTCGAAAAAACTCTATTTCATTAACCTGGGTGCCTATAAACCACATGAATTTACTGAGTATCATCAAAGTGCCTTCTACGTCGCAGAGGATGCTTCTGAAGCTATTCGGAGAGCTAAATCCGAACTATGTCAAGGATTGCAAACAGTTCACAAAGATGATGTCGTCTTGCTTGATCATGTAAGCCAAAGCTTTGACGTTGACGATATTTTAGAAATCGGAAATGTGGATGAATATTCTATTTCCCTTAACCCGTCCTCTTCAAAAGAGCGTACCCTTCCAATCTCTGAGTATATTAGGCTCGACACTCTTTTGTTAAATTCATGAAAAAGTGATCAGATAAGTCTGTTAAAACAACCTACAAATAATTATGGAAACTTTTATATATAAGTATTAACTAATTAATCCAATGACAGATAAAAAAGAGCAAAAAAAACTGGATCCCTTTATTGAAAAATATTATTCCAAAGGCCATGAAAAGGACCGGCTAGCTTCTCATCAACTCGAGAAAGATCGTACTTTAAGCATTTTAAAACGGTACTTGCCTAAAGCTCCCGCCATTATTTTGGACATCGGAGGAGCTGCCGGAGCTTATGCCTTTCCATTGAGTGAAATGGGATATACAGTCCATTTGATTGATCCCGTCCCTCTTCATATCGAACAAGCTAAGGACTACGGAAGTTCATCGTTAATTCAATTAGCAAGCTATTCGGTTGGAGATGCAAGATGCGTTGAAAGAGAAGATCAATCTGTAGATGTCGTTTTGCTTTTTGGCCCTTTATATCATTTAGTGGATCAAGCTGATCGTTTAAAGTCGTTGAAAGAAGCCTATCGTTTATTAAAGCCAAATGGTCAGCTCTTTGCCGTAGGAATTTCTCGCTTTGCTTCCCTTATGGATAGTTTGTACAAAGAAGTCCTAGATTCTAAAAAGCAAGTGATCAAGCAAGAATTAGTGACAGGTGTTCACCATAAAATATCAGAAGGTTTTGATTTTGGCTATTTGCATACCCCTTCAGAATTAAAAGAAGAAATTCAACAAAGCGGTTTTCAAAATGTCTCTATTCTCGCAATTGAAGGACCTGTCTGGCATAAGGGTATCATGGCTAACCTCTATAAAGATCAAAATAATTGGCAAGAGCTATTAACAATTATAGAAAAAATAGAAGCAGAAGAATCCATTTTAGGAGCGAGTGCGCATATCATGGCCATAGGTAGCGTTGGAGAATCAACGCTATGAAAGAGTCAATATGGCTATTCATAGGCTTCAACGCACTCAAGCATTGAGAATGGGACAACCAGTAATGGTTCCCATCGTCAATCTTGATAGCGTTGAAGAATCTGCCTTGGTTCTCAAAAATTCAAAAGATTCGTTATAAAAGTCCATCATACTGAGCCATTAGAAGAGCATATGCCAAAAAGGGATCTCTTATCGGGACTTGGGTAACTTTTTTGTTAATCTCAACTTCCATATATCCCCTTTTTAACCCTTCCATTATTTCAGTCAAAGTAAACGCATATTTCTCTTTGATCGCCTCTGTTTTATCATGTCTAGTTTCTTTTTCTGCTACGACTTGTCCTGAAAAGACAGGGATGACAGAGGCCGTTAACCCAGAATCTGGAGTCATAGATCCCAAAGAGACCAATTTACCCGTCACGTACCCTGTTTCTTCCAAGACTTCTCTCTTAGCTGTATCTATGGAAGTTTCATTAGGTTTAGAATTACCTCTTGCCATTTCCATTTCCCATGAATTTGTCGCATGACGAAACGCAAGATGAAGGACAATTTTTTTAGTCCCATTTTCAATTAAAATTGGAAGAGTTGCAGCCCCTCCGATTCTTTCCAAGTCACATTTCCAAACGATCCGATTGTAAATATGCTTATAGCCTTGGGGTGAAATGACAGCGTCTCTTATCCAAAGCCAGAACTGATCTTCACACACAACCCCCGGTCGGCTAAAGTTTGTTGCTAATTCGTCTGCTTGACTATGGGTAAGTCCTTGGGACTTGGATTTGTTATAAAGTCTTTCATAAACTTCCTTTTTAACAGCTAAAATGCCTTCACGATCATAGATAATTTCGTAGGTCCCCTTTGTATAGTCATTAAGTTCACCTTCACGTTTCAGTTTAGGAAAACCCTCTAATAATTCAAAGTAACGAGCTAAAGCTTTTTCATCTGCTAATTTGGCGGAAGAAAGAAAACTATCTGCAGAAGAAGCTGTAACTCCTGTCCCTTTAGCATACGAAAATAAAGGAACTAAACATAGTCCACCGAAAATTACACACAGGCTTAACTTTCCTATGTTATTCAACGTACTGCCCTTTGAGTTAACATATGGCAATTGGGAAAATCTTCTTGTTTGATGAGAACTAAATTCTATAGGGGATTTCATAAAATGGTTTGAATAAAAAGAGGCCCTTCTGATCCCTGGAGAAAAAAAATGAGGCGTAGGTCTTGTCAGATAAGGTAAGGCAGATTTTATAGATGTCATCATAAATCCTTTTGCGAATCATTATTCTCATAGCTAAATGCTAGATCCTAGTTTGTGGAGGTGTAATGCCTACCCCATTTTGCCATCACAATTCGATAAAATCCAGTGACATTTTCTCTCAATAAAGATAACGTCTTTATTGATCACTTTCAAGAATGGAAAATCCTAAGTTGGTTAATGTCTTCCCAATTTTAGCATCTGAGTTTCATATTACTCCGACCACTAAAAATTAGTTTATTTTTTGGTTATTATGATAGTAAAGCGGCCTTTTTCAGAGCGGCGTATTATTGAATGTGAAAAATTTCCTCACCACTTAAATCTCCGAAGAGGCTCGAAAAAAAATCGATTTTTCTCTTCATATCGAATTCACCCTTATGTTTTTTGATAAAAAAATTCATTATGTTTGGTCGCTAGTCGCTTGATTATTCTTAAGAAAGATTCGAATTCTTTCTACACCTTTGTTAGCCCTATCTCGTTTGAGTTCGATTGCCCCAACTTCCCCTGTCGAACGTACGTGAGTGCCTCCACATGGAACTGTTGCAATATTAGGGAGCCTCCAATAACGGGTTTGATTAGTTTCATCAAGAAATCCTTTTTCAATCGGGAGATCCTCCGCAATAATTTTATTGTATTCTTCGAGAACCTTTGGGAAGTACACAGTAATATTTTTGTCACATTCAAAATCCACGCGAGCACCGTTTTCAGCAATATGAGCTCCTCTCTTTTTGATAATTGTGTCAATCTCCTCAGGCTTAAGTTCGACCCCTTCTAGGGTCTCATTAAACAAGCGATTCATGAGCACAAGAATCAACTCACATGTGAAATGCAAACGCATTAATCGATTGCGGCGTAACCAGTCTATTTTCATGGTGACATTTGTTCCTGGTACAAAACCGTGTCCCTCGGGAAAAGTATAGTAAATCAAAAAAGGGGCACACTTATCCATACGTGATGACAGAACTTTAATATCGTTGACTGTTACTACATCACTTTCTTGTCCTCCACATTCTGAAAAGCCAATTGTTTCAGCAAAAACAATAACATTGCCATCAACCTGACTCACTTTTGTTTCAAGACTTTGTTGGTAAGGATTATCCCAAAAGACCTTTCTCATGACAACTCCTTTACAGAAACAATCTTTCCGCCAGCTACTGTTTGCAGCTCTTTTGCAGGCAAGCTAAACACGGCATATGGTGTACCTGCTGCTTCCCATAAGGTTTCATGTTCGAACAGATCTTCATCGCTGTCATGAAAAGATGACGACGCAGCATGCTCTGACGAATCATAAATGCGTTTTGCGCTCCGATAGCAACTTCCGCTAGTAGCAATCCTTTCAGTAGTGTTAAAAGCATGAGCTACCCACAGTCATTAAGCATGCTTGAGGAGGCGCTTTATTGAGAATTCCTTTTTCTAAAGGAAAGCATTGGATTTTCTCCAAATTCTCTTCTAGAGCCTTTAAAGCAGATTGAACTTTACTGTGTTCAAAAGAATCAACGAAAAACAAAACACACGTTGATGTCTCATCAATACAAGTCTCTGCTGAATCTTTATGATTCCACAACCAGCAAATGATTTTCTGATCGTCTGCATAGACCACTTGATTGGATTTTGCAGCTATCTTTTCTCTTTCTCCTAGACTCCAAAAGAGCTCTCCTTCTTTGGCATATCGAATATTAATATCTCCTGAAACTTTTTTGAGATCATACCCTCCCATAGGCAATAAAGATAAAATCGAGCAGCAGTTGTAAAGATCTACGATATTGCAAATGTTCCAAATCCCTTTCCCAGTAACAACTCGCCGTAATAACGCTTCTATTGAAGAACGATACGTTTTGGCTTTCACCTGAAAATCATTTTCATAAATTTTTCTCCATTGAGAAATACTGGGAGTTATGAGGAGTTAGAACGAGAAAGTATTTATCTTCAACCAGGTCTTCCTAAAAATAAGCCTTTAAGGCTATTAACTTTAAGTAGTGTAGGTAGTGTTGCAGATGGAGGAACACAGGTGCGTAATAGCTCAGAAATAGGGAAAATCTCTATTTTACCTATCGAACAAAAAGAAGGAATGACTCTCATTCATTTATCGCTTAGCCTGAACTATCAGCTTGTTGGAATACACTTGGGTTCACAGGCGCCTAATATTTGAATTTTATTTAAAACCCTTGACAATCGCATTTTTCTTGTGACATAATTTAATTAAATATGTCACAAGACGGGAACCATGCCATTTCTACCAAAATTCAATATCACAAATAATATTACAGCTGCTCTTGTAAAAATAGAACGTACAAGAGGTTTTTTAGAAGCTGCGCGGCTTTCTGATGAATGGATTGCAAAAATGCAAGCTAAGACTCTAATTTTAGAAGCTCACTATACAACACATATTGAGGGCACTCATCTAACTTTAGACCAGTCTGAACAGCTTTTAAATGGACATGAAATAGAGAATGCTGACCCTGAAGATGTTAGAGAGCTTCTGAATTATAAGAAAGCCTTTGATTTGGTTGCAGATTATTTAGGTAGTGGTGAGCCAATACGAGAAGCGCTAATTCGCGAAATTCATAAAAGGCTTGTTGAAGGCGTTAGAGGGAATTCTGCGACACCAGGAGAATACAGAAGGATACAAAACTACGTTGCCAATTCTAAAACGAAGGAAATTATTTATACGCCACCTTCCGCCTTCGAAGTTCCACTTATGATGGTAGAGCTAGTAGAATGGCTAAAAGTAGAACAAGAAATTAATCCTGTGCTTATTGCTGGAATAGCTCAATTTCAACTTGTTCATATTCATCCCTTTTTAGATGGCAACGGTCGTTCAGCACGCTTGCTTTCAACACTCTATCTTTATAAAACAGGTTATGATTTTAAACGCCTTTTTACGATTAGCGAATATTATGATAGAGACCGTTCAAATTACTACAAAGCGATTCAATCCGTCCGAGAAAACGATATGGATATGACTTCTTGGTTAGAGTATTTTGTGAATGGGTTAGCGACTCAGCTGCAGGAAGTTCAGAATCGTGGTCAGCAAGTGATGAAACTAGATATTCTTAGTATCCAACATCAACTTTCTAAAAGAGAAAAAGAAGCTCTTGAACAAGCTCTAGATGAAAAAGGGTTTTCTATTAAAGAGTTTCAACTTCTTTTTCCTGAAACAAGTAAAAGAACCCTCCAACGCGAATTAAAACATTTACTTGAACTAGGGCTTTTAAAGGTAGAAGGCTCAACCAATGACCGCCGCTATATGATAAACTTGTGACAAATTCCTGTCGCAACTTATGACAAACTTGTGACACAGCTTGTGACATTTTACAAAGATTTAAAGTTTTATCGTAATCTGGAGTGATATGCAAAAAAAGAGAATTCCTTGCCTTCAGGATATAATCATTAGCGAAATAAATGTCCGTAATGAAACAAGAAAAAAGTATAGTAAATGGTTTTCTACATACGAAGAATCTGTAAATTTGTTTTTTGAAATGGCATATTTAAAAAACTATTGCGGAGACTTAAATGAAAAGTCTGTCGAGTATGAATTTCATTATTACGCTCAGGATATATATACTGAATTCCCTTGTGCATTGAATGCTTTGCTCTAATCTTTTTGAAGCAGGAAATTATACTGATGCATTAAAATGTTGCCGCACAATGCTTGAGACTTTAGTAAAACTAAAGTTTTTTTATAAAGAAAGTACAAGTCTATCTCCTTATCTTAAAACAGATAAAAATATCTCTGGTAAATTCATTAAAATAAGGAAATTTTTCGAAAACTCAGCTCCCAATGTTTATGAGAAAAATTATGATTTTTTGTGCAGATTTGTTCACAAAGGGTTTGCGACTTGCTTACCAAGTTTGGTTTCACGTCTGAAATCGAAGTCTAATGGTTTTGAAAAACAATCATCTTTTTTACCAGTTCCTTCTTTTAGCCAGCTGTTAGCCGAAGTGGTGCTTAAGCATTTACTTTTTATAATCCTTGGATATCTGAATGCAGCGCCATTTTTTCTATCTAGAGAAATCCTACTAAATGAAGAAGTAAAAATAAAATATGAAAAATTGAAAGCCTTTTTAGAAAATGTCATCAAAGAAAACAAATTAAATTTTCCTAATTCAGCTGAGTGGTGTCAGCTAATGGAAGAGCTCATTTCAGAGCCCGTAGTTTTAATGGCACACTGATGGCACAGTGCCATCTTATTTTCATCAACAAATCTCAGCACTTGGCAATTGAACTTTAGGTCATAGCATGTTATTGTATTGTTGTGAGCAGTGAATAACTGCTGTGAAGTGAGGGAAGTCTGCGGACTCATAACCCGCTGGTCGTTCGGAATGGCGACGCCTGCAGGGCTTTCTAGCCGACAGCTTCGTGGGGTAGGGCGGCTGTGGCAGCGCCAATGACGCCAGCATCAGAGACAAACTTAGCTGGTAGAATGGTGAGCGGGATGGCTGCCGTTGATAAGAGGCGAGGACGAACGGCTATATCTATCCACTGGACCATCTCAGGACACCCCTGAATAATTCCTCCTCCAAAAATCACCCGCTCTGGATTCAAGGTGTGAATAATCGAAATTGTTCCTGAAACTAGTGCTAGTTTTGCCTGTTCGATGATTTCTATCGCTGTTGAATCCCCTTGCCGGTACGCTTCGATTACAATGCGCGCCGTGATCCTCTCTTTTCTGCCTTCGGCTAATTTCAGGATAAGAGACGATTCCCTTGCTTGAGCTTGTTGCGCAATTGCCCACCCCCCTGCATACGCCTCCATACACCCCCAACTCCCACAGGTACACTTTCTCCCTTCTGCATATACCACCATATGCCCGAGTTCACCTGCAGTATTGCTTGCACCCGCTAAGAGCTGCCCATTGCAGACGATTCCTCCTCCAATCCCAGTGCCCACAAACACGCAAGCAAAATGATGACTCCCCTTCCCTGCGCCATATCTCCACTCAGCTAAGGCGGCTGCACGCACATCATTGAGGACTTTGACTGGCATCTGCAGCTGTTCTTCTAAGTCAGCTTGCAACGGGAGCTGGTGCCAATCGAGATTTGGAACACAGGCGACACTCCCATCCCGTGCATTCACCTCGCCAGCAACGCCTACGCCAACACCTAGGGGTTTTGTAGAATAATCTCTTACTAATTCTTGAACAGTGGTTGCTATAGTCGTAACAAACGTCTGATAATTATTTTCCGAGGGTTTTTGCTTTTTTTGGAAGAGCGTTCCATCCGCCCCTACCGCGGCAATATTTGTCTTAGTTGCTCCAATATCAACTCCTACCGACCACTCCATTCTACTCCTTACAGTAACTGCAATAGGAGCATAGGATAGCAGGAGAGAACTAGGATGGCTACAGAGGAAAAAATCCCGACTGCCATGGCGGAAGAAATAGAGGTAACCGGTTCTTGATGGCTGTCTGGCACTTCAGCAAAAAGAATGCCAATAATCCGCAAGTAGTAAAAGGCAGAGAGGATGCTTGTGAGCAATCCGATCACAACCAGAGAGACATAACCAGCTTGATAAGCGACTTTAAAGAGATAGAACTTGGCAAAAAAACCAGCTGTTGGCGGGATTCCTGCTAGGGTAAGAAGGCAAAATGCGAGGAGAAGGGCCGATAGGGGTGCCTGTCTAAATAATCCTGACAGATCGTGCATCAACGCTCCGCTCTGTTTTCTATCGAGGAGGGCTAAAACGGCAAAGCAACCTAGTGTGGCAAGAGCATAGACAACCAAGTAAAAGGTCATCGCAGGCAATGCTTCTGCCCCCCCTGTGGCAAATAAAATCAAAAGAAATCCTGCGTGTGAAATCCCTGAATACGCAAAAAACCGCCTTAACTGAGTCTGGCGAATGGCGACTAGATTTGCGTAAATAAGGGTCGGGTAAACCAAAATGGCCATGGCTTGATTCCAGATCGGGTCAAACTGAGGAAGCACGAGAAAAAAGAGTCGGGCAAATGCAGCAAATGCTCCTACTTTAGTTCCTACAGCCATAAAAGCCGTAACGGGATTGGAGGCTCCAGAGTAAACATCGGGCGCCCAGAAATGAAATGGAACAACAGCTGCTTTGAAGGCAAGGCCTAAAGTGACTAGAGCTATTCCTCCAAGAAATAAAGCGCGTCCTTGAGGGATTTCTGCCGAATGGTAGGCGTCTAATAAACCAGCAAATTGCG
>FTIX01001025.1_pt1 | contig 11004 bp, 6 predicted proteins | sample 1658561 | NCBI WGS metagenome assembly FTIX01 (sample SAMEA3914836, study PRJEB12502) | metagenome | biome: forest; material: soil | place: Canada | collected 2011-07-03 | depth 0.3 m | reverse complement strand
ATCAATGGCCGTTATGTAAATGCAGCATCGGGTAAAACTTTTGCTTGTATTAATCCAGCAACTGGCCAGGTGTTAACGCAAGTGGCAGCCTGCGATCACGAAGATGTGGCGCGAGCGGTGAAGGCAGCGCGCCAGGTTTTTGAACAAGGAACCTGGTCGCAGTCCGCGCCAGCATTTCGCAAACAGGTGCTGTTGGATTTTGCACAGGCCATCGAACAACATCAATTTGAACTAGCATTATTGGAAACGATGGATATGGGAAAACCCATTTCCGACAGCAGTTCTGATGTGAAATCGGCTGTCAACTTAGTACGTTGGTATGCAGAAATTATTGATAAGGTCTACGATCATGTGGCTCCTACTCCCGCTGATGTGTTGGCCTTAATCACCCGCGAACCTCTTGGAGTGGTCGCCGCGGTGACGCCTTGGAATTTTCCGTTGTTTATTGCTTGTGCGAAAATAGCGCCGGCGCTGGTGACCGGAAATTCAGTTATTATCAAACCCGCCGAACAATCGCCGCTGACCGCGATATTTATCGCCGAATTGGCCGCCAAAGCGGGCGTTCCTGATGGTGTCCTCAATGTTCTGCCGGGTTTTGGTGAAACCGCAGGTCAGGCGTTGGGCGTGCATCCCGATGTAGATGCCATCAGTTTCACCGGTTCCACCGAAGTGGGTAAATTATTCTTAAAATACAGCGCTGAATCCAATATGAAGCGTATTTCCCTGGAATGCGGCGGTAAATCGCCGAACATTGTCCTGTCGGATTGCCAAAGTTTAGATGAGGTTGCGCAGCAATCGGTCAGCCATGTCTTTCACAATCAAGGACAAATCTGCTGCGCACCTACGCGCTTGCTGGTGGCTCGAGAAATTTACGAATCTTTAATCGCTAAATTAATCCAATATAGCCAAGATTTTCAGCCTGGTGATCCTTTGAATCCCCAATCTACCATGGGAGCTTTGGTGGATCAGACTCAATTACAACGCGTGCTCAAATATATTGATATTGGCAAAACCGAAGGCGCCGAATTAATTTTAGGTGGCAGACAAACCCATCTGGAAACACAAGGCTGTTTTATAGAGCCCACGATTTTTTCGCGGGTTAATAATTCCATGACGATTGCCCGGGAAGAAATTTTTGGACCGGTATTGTCGGTGCTTAGTTTTGATCAGGTCGATGATGCCGTTAAAATCGCTAATGACACACATTACGGCCTTGCTGCTTCTGTCTGGACTCAAAATATTAATCAGGCGCATAAAGTAGCGAAAGCTCTGCGCGCCGGCGTAGTTTCCGTGAACACCATTGATGTGGGAGACATGACTACGCCTTTTGGCGGATATAAGCAATCGGGGATTGGGCGTGAGTCTTCGTTCTATGGGTTGGAAAATTATCTCGAAGTTAAAACAACCTGGATTAAGCTGACTTGATCTAGAGCGTAAGCAACACTTGCATTGGCTGCGGGTGTTGGCAGTATAATGAGTTTCCCCACCACGCCCAATTATCACAATGAGGATATAGCTTATGTCAGGTCGCGATACGCTTAAGACTAGACGTCAATTAAAAGTTAATAATAAAACCTATCATTATAATAGCCTGCCGGCAGCTTATGCAGAAGGATTGGGAGACTGTTCGCGTCTGCCATTCTCCTTAAAAGTTCTCCTAGAAAATCTACTGCGTAACGAAGATGGCGAGACGGTTACCGTCGCGGATATTTCCGCCATCGCTAATTGGTTGACGGAAAAGACCTCCCATCGCGAGATTGCTTATCGACCGGCGCGGGTATTGATGCAGGATTTCACTGGGGTGCCGGCTGTCGTCGATTTAGCTGCGATGCGCGATGCCATAGCCAAGCTGGGTGGGGAGCCGCAGAAAATTAATCCCTTGACCCCGGTTGATTTGGTGATTGACCATTCTGTGCAGGTGGATGAATTTGCCAGTAAAATTGCCTTTAAAGATAATGTCCATATTGAAATGGAACGTAATTTAGAGCGCTATGCATTTTTACGCTGGGGGCAGCAGGCTTTTGATAACTTTCGAGTAGTGCCGCCAGGAACCGGAATTTGTCATCAGGTCAATTTGGAATATCTGGCCAAAACCGTCTGGACTAAGTCAGTAGATGGCGAAGAAATTGCTTATCCGGATACCGTGGTTGGCACCGATAGCCATACCACTATGATCAATGGCCTAGGTGTCCTGGGCTGGGGTGTGGGTGGTATTGAAGCCGAAGCCGTGATGTTGGGGCAGCCGATCAGTATGTTGATTCCAGAAGTGATTGGTTTTAAGTTCACCGGTGAATTGCGAGAAGGGGTAACGGCAACCGATCTGGTGCTAACAGTGACTGAAATTTTACGTCGTAAAGGTGTGGTCGGTAAATTTGTTGAGTTTTATGGCCCAGGTCTATCTAATCTCCCCTTGGCCAATCGCGCGACCGTGGCGAATATGGCGCCGGAATATGGTGCAACCTGCGGATTTTTCCCGATTGATGAGCAGACGATAGAATACTTGGAACTGACTGGTCGCGATGAGCAAACGGTCGCCCTGGTGAAAGCCTATTCTCAGGCTCAAGGAATGTGGCGTGAAGATGATATGCCAGACCCCATATTTACTGACAGTGTCGAATTAGATTTAAGTGCGGTACAGCCGAGCATGGCTGGACCCAAACGTCCACAGGATAAAGTCGTTTTAAGTAAACTGGCTGAAGTTACCGAGAAAGCTTTAGTTGAAGCAGGCAAAACCGTGGCGGCAGTTACGGAGCCGACTAGTGTCAGCGATATAACGGATGGCGCCGTGGTGATTGCTGCGATTACCAGTTGCACCAATACTTCCAATCCCAGTGTGCTGATGGCAGCGGGCTTGTTGGCAAAAAAAGCCCTGGAAAAAGGTTTGCAGCGTAAACCCTGGGTAAAATCTTCATTAGCGCCGGGCTCGAAAGTTGTAACTGATTATTTAGAAAAAGCGGGTTTACAAAATTATTTGAATCAATTGGGTTTTGATTTGGTGGGATACGGTTGTACAACTTGCATCGGCAATTCCGGGCCGTTGCCAGATGCGGTGCAACAGGCTGTTACCGCTAAAAATCTGGTGGTTTGCTCGGTATTGTCCGGCAATCGCAATTTTGAGGGCCGAGTCCATCCTGCCGTCAAAGCCAATTGGTTGGCTTCTCCACCCCTGGTAGTAGCGTTTGCTTTAGCAGGCACTACGCGCATTAATTTGGATGTGGAACCTTTAGGTAAAGATCAGCAGGGCGAACCAGTTTATTTGAAAGACATATGGCCGTCCAATATGGAAGTTGCTTTTGAAGTGGCCAAAGTATCGCGCGACATGTTTAATAAAGAATATGCCGATGTATTTGCCGGCGATGAAGAATGGCGCTCGATAGCGGTTTCTGATGCAGAAACATATGAGTGGAACCCTGAGTCTACTTATGTGCAGAATCCGCCATTTTTTACTGATTTGACCTTAACACCCAAACCCATTGCCGATGTCAAAGGCGCACGGATTTTAGCCTTGTTTGGTGATAGCATCACCACCGACCATATCTCACCCGCGGGCAATATCAAAGCAGAAAGCCCAGCAGGTATTTATCTGAAAGAACATGGTGTCGCGCCGAAAGATTTTAACTCCTATGGCGCGCGCCGTGGTAATCATGAAGTCATGATGCGTGGTACTTTCGCCAATATCCGTATTAAAAATGAGATGTTGCCTGGAGTAGAGGGCGGCATGACTAAATTTATTCCCAGTAACGAAGTCATGCCGATTTATGATGCAGCCATGCGTTATCAGGAACAGCATATTCCGCTGGTGGTGATTGCCGGTAAGGAATATGGCACGGGTTCTTCGCGGGATTGGGCGGCTAAAGGTCCCATGTTGCTGGGAGTGAAAGTAGCCATTGCTGAAAGTTTTGAACGGATCCATCGTTCCAATTTAATTGGCATGGGGATTTTGCCACTGCAATTTTTACCAGGCAGCGATCGTAAGACTTTGAAACTTGACGGCAGTGAAGTATTTGATTTTCCTAATTTAGCGAATGTACAGGCTGCGGGTAAATTGACGGCTGTGTTGCAGCGCGCCAATGGTGAAAAAGAAACTGTGGAATTGCAATGCCGCATCGATACCAATAATGAACTTGAATATTGGAAGAACGGCGGGATTTTATCTTATGTGTTACGTAATTTAGTTTAAACCGGAACGTTGGATACTACCCCCCCCTCTTCCCTCAAGGAAGAGGGGAATTAATGCCAGTCGCGGAAGTCTGCCGACATTTTTTGTCTCTTATATCTGAATAATTTCCAAAATGTAGTAGTAAATTCTTAAGTCAAGATTAACAAATAGGCATAAAAATTCCTTATTTTCCATAGGACGTATGGAAAGAAGGAACCCTAGTATAAAAGATTCCTATGTTTTTATACGTACCGTTTGCTGGACTTCTGGCATTTCTTCTGATGAAGAAAATTCTGAACTATGTATTCTAGTACGGAATTCATTCATATAGGGCGAATCTCTTAAGTTTGAGATTATTTGAACAATGCTTGGGCTTAGATTTCTTGATGAATATTGCGAAGATACTCCTCTGTAAGCTGATGTTGTACCGAAAATTTTTGCTTGCAGAAGCCTGCGGCGTCGAATAGGTTGCTCTATAATGTAAGGTCTTAGCCATATGGGCAACCCAACATCCAAACTGGTTAATGGACTAGAAATTCTGCCGCTAAAACACAAGAGTTTGGCGACTCTATGCGTGCAAATTTCTAATTCTTTAGCTGATAACTGCGGATCTTCTTCCTCCTGGGCTAAATTAGTTTCAAAATCGTGAATTAATTTATCTGTTAAATCAGTAGTATAATCTGTGAATTTTAAGTCAGAATTATGCATTTTCAAGAACATGCTGCAACCAACGAATATCTAAGAGGATTTGGTAATTCGACGAGCAAATGGGTTGGGGTTAACTTCTAATGTTTGTTTAGGAGAAGTTTTCTTTTCTTTATGCATATAAGGAGAACTCCCGGCAGTTGAGATTGCTCTAGCAACTTGGGTAGGTAAGGAAGAGTGGGGGGTGGTTGAAGAGCATGTTGAATTTGAAAGAGGTGCAGGAGGTAGAGAAGTTTTACTATAAAGTTGAGACTTCGCATTTTTTATATATGATTCATTATCACTATAATTTATGATAATTTGATATAAAAATATTGCGTCTTCAATGCAATAATTTTTTCCTGTTGCTTCTAGAGATTGTGCTAAATTATAAATTACCTGTGTCATTTGATTTAATTGTTGAACGGCAGCCTCATGATTTTTCTGCGCAGCTAGAAAAATATAATGAATGCCCTTAGTTATATCCTTTTCTACAATGTCCAGGTAACCATTGAGATAATGTTGTCCAAGCTCAAACTTAGCATTTGCATTGTCAGTATGATCCGCATAGAGCCTTGAAATCTTGATTTCTCCCCGAGACGAACCATGCTGTTTGGCCATTTGATAATAGTGAAAAGCCGTTTCTAGGTCTCGTTCTGCATACGCCCCATATTCATTAAGCTCTCCTAGTTTATACATGGCGTCTATATTTCCTAAGTTAGCAGCAACGATATACAGATTTATCGCTTTTTCCGGATTAATTTCTAGATCACGTGTTCCTGATTCTAGGCATTCGGCTAGTTTATAGAGTGCATGGCCGGTATCTTTTGCAGCAAGGTTTTTAAACCATGCTAGGTTCTTTTTATTTAGCATTTTCAATGTTGAAGCAGATAATAATTTTGATGCATCTATTTCTTTTTTTTCTCTAGCAAAAAATTCTGAACTATCATATTTATGATCTCTAGAGGTTTTTTGAAGATGGGTATTTGCGATCGTTTCTATTGAATTGCTTGTTTCTTTGTTTTTGGGTTCGATTTTTTTTAGTAAGAAATGTAATGATTTTGCATTAACTAGGAAGCCATCCATGATTTCATAGTCAGGATTAGGAGGATCTCCAGAAAGTGTAGTCATATGATTTTCAATTAACTCAGTACCCAGATCAATAAGAGGCGCTAATTGCGCTCTAGTAAAGTTTGTAGAGCCATTCTTTTGATTTTTATATATAACGGCTAGAATATTGCTTAAAATTAGAAGTTGGTGGAGCTTATTATCCGCCTGAACGTGTAACCACCGAGTAAAACGGGGGAAATTTTCTTTTTTATCTAACCACATTTTAATACGTGTTAAGGTTATGCTGGGTGAGAGAGGGGAGGATTTGGCTTCGCTCATCTTCTAATCCTTTTATAATTGTATATATATTTGGATCATACAGAATGATTCTTAAATAATTCTTAGGTAATTTAGTGAGGCAACACGTCGCAAAAAGAAGGGGCAGTATTTGCCCCTCCTCTCATAGGTTATTTTCCGTGTGATCGAGGTTGAATTATCTGAGTAGGGTCAGTGTCTTTTTCTGATTGCGAAGGGGTTTGTATTTGAGGCACAGGTTGAGTGATATAAGGAGAGCCTCTTCTCACAGTGAAACTTGTTCCGGAAACATTGGTGGATGAATATGCTGAAGTGGGGGAAGGAGGAGTTTTTGATTCTGCAAAAGATTTGATTGCGAATGAATAGAGCAAATCACGTTGGGTCTGTGCTTCCATCCGAAGCCACCTGTCTTTTTCTTGACCGTATGTAACAACAACTTGAAACAGGCGTTTTGCCGCTTCGATTTGATCGGAATCGCCATCGCTTAATGCCGTTGCCATCTTGAAGATTTCAGGTAGGTTTTTCTGTATTTCAGCAATGGCGGGAGAATCACTAGAATTATCTTGTTTGGTGTATAAGAGAAGATAATGAGTTCCCAGGAGTATATTTTTCTGTAAGTTTAAAGGTTGATATCCATATAAATAATATTGCCCAAGTGCCAGCTGGGCTTCTAAGCCACCTTTGTCTGCAGTTCTCATTAAAGTTCTGACCCGCTCTTTTTTCTTTATCTCTTCACCGATATGCATTCCAGTAGCCTGACAGAGACCATAATACTTAGCTGCTGCATTAGAATGATTTAAATGAGCTGCTCTGAGATAGTAGTTTGCTGCTTGTTCAAAGTCTGGTTTTACAACTGTTCCGGATTCATGAAATCGACCTACCGAATAGCTTGCTTCTCCAGATATTTGCGTATCACTTGCGCCAATGGCAGCGGTGTACAGTTCTAAAGCCGCTTCTTTATTCATTGGGAAGTTAAGCTTAGAGTTCCGGTCTTGATACCCGCATTCGTAGAATACAGCCAAATAATAAAGTGCCGCAGCAGGGCCTTTTTTTCTTGCAACTGTTTGGAACCATTGTAAATTTTGTCCAGTCAGAGGCGGATCTGCTTTCTTGAGATAGAGCTCATAATATTTAGCCAGTGCATCAGGATGGCCCCAGTCGGCCGCTTTACTGTAGTAATGTGCAACTTTTTTAAGGTCTACGTTTACTACTGTTCCGGATTCATAATACTGAGCTAGAATATATGATGCTGCTCCGGCAATACGCCTATCCGCTGCATCGATAGCTGCGGCATAGAGTCGTATGGCTTCTTTCTGATTCTCCGGAAAACCATTGTGTCCATGTTTGTAACGTTCAGCTAAATAATATAAAGCTGCGCCCAGACCTTGTTGTCTTACAACATTTTGAAACCATTCCAAGTTTGCTCCAGCTAAAACAGGTGATTCCACATGGGTTTGAGGATTGCCAAAATTTGGTTCCCTCATATTAGTTTTAGTACTGGATGATGATGGCATTTTACTAGCCAATGCTGGATCTGACTGAGTTGTAGAAGGAGTTGATTGAAAAGAAAAATCGATGCGACCAGATAAGGATCTGGAATTGGATTGGGGTATTTTCAATTCTAACGGCTGAGAAAAATAAGCTTGATGTTGAGATGAGGTATATAACGGCCTTTCAGGTAAGTCGGTCATGGTTGTTTGGTACACGGGCGCTGGGTATGGTAGCAAACTAGGTAAAGTGCTTGGACTATTTTGATACAGAGGCATTGGTGGTGGCGGTGTCGTATAATATGGTAGCAAACTAGGTAAAGTGTTTGGATTATTTTGATACAGGGGCATTGGTGGCGGTGCCGTATAATATGGTAGCAAACTAGGTAAGGTGCTTGAACTATTTTGATACAGGGGTGTTGAGGAATTAAGTGTCGATAGCGGTGCAGTATAATACGGCAAGGTCCCAGGTAAAGCAATTGGGATTAATGTTACTTCGCTTTCCTTGCTTTCCTTTTTTGTGTATTGAAGCTGTTTCATGTGTTCTGTGGACATGTCCATTCCTTAAGTGGCTGATAATTACATTGATTGTAGAATAACAAACTTAAGAAATTCTTATGATAATTCGGTAACGCGGGACGACGAACCTCATTTTGCAATTAGAAACGAGATATGTGCATCGGATAGGAATTTTGGAGGTCAAATTATTGCAGCGTGAAAATCATAAAGGAAATTTAAAATGCTTGCGGCAGGTGGCAATGTAACGCTCGTTGCCGCCGATTTCTATTTGCTCGCCGATTTTGATGGGTCGCCCTTGTTCATCAATGCGCTGGTTCATGATCGCTTTACTGCCGCAGAAACAGATGGTTTTAATTTCAATTAGGATATCCGCCCAAGCCAGTAAATAAAGGCTTCCTGGAAAGGGTTCGGCTTGGAAATCAGTGCGGATTCCGTAAGCTAATACGGGAATATTCAGTTGGTCGGTGATTTCACAGAGCTGTTTTACCTGCATCTGGGTCAGAAATTGCGCCTCATCCAGTAGAATACAGCGAATATTCTGATTTTTTGCCGTGGCGTCCGCGGTCATGCGGTAAATATTATCATTCGGATCAAAATTAATTGCATCAGCACTTAAGCCGATACGCGAACTGACCTTGCCTTCGGAGCGCGTATCCACTTTCGGTAGGAAAATGAGGGTATCCATGCCTCGTTCCTTGTAGTTGTGACTAGATTGTAGCAGCAATGTGCTTTTGCCAGCATTCATGGCGGAGTAATAAAAATGAAGTTTGGCCATAGCAAGCTCTAAAGATTGGTCTCTAAGGAATTATCCATGTTTTTCATATTAGGCAGGCTGGGTTTGGGCGAAGAAGTTGCCTGATCTTTTTTTTGTTTTTCTGCCAGAGCAAATAAATTTTGATTAGGCAGTTTATAGGATAAAAATAATACGATCAGACTGAATAAAGTGACTACCGCCATCATCGAAGAAAATGCCAGAGTATAGGCGTGTTTAGCTGCCTGATAAACTGAGTCTGCTTGCGGATGATGCGGTAAGTAATTAGCAGAATTAGCTAAAATCCTATCTATTTTGATGTTGATTAAATCAGTGGCGCCAATATGCGTTAGGGAAGATTGATAACTCAGAGTGCTGATTTCATTCATCAATGCGCCCAAAACTGCCAGACCTACTGAACCACCGATTTGCCGTACCGCAGCGCCAATGCCGGAAGCCATACCTCGTTGCTCGGCCGGAACTGCAGAAACCACGGAAGAAATATTGGTGAGGTTGATAAAAGGACTGCCAATGCCAAATAAAATTAATGCAGGCAACAACCACCAAAAACTGCTCTGCCAACAAAATACCGCAATCCAAATACTAGACAGTGTGATTAAAATAGCGCCAAAACGAGTAGGGTAGCGTGGCCCATAGCTATCGAACATGCGGCCAGCGATATGTGAACTGAATATAATAGGCGCTTGCGAAGCCAGCATAAGAATACCGGCGCTTGCCGCAGACATGCCTAACATATCTTGAAAGAAAATTGCCCAGAATACAGTGGCCATAAAGACACATTGCATAAACAACAAGATATAAATGCTAAAAGCAAAATGCTTGTTCTGGAACAAGCGTAGATCCAGGAAAGGGTGAGGCTGTTTTTTTTCGGTCTTTAAAAATGCACACAGGGTAGTAATAAAAATTGCGAAACAGATGAGAATAATCGGCGAAAACCAGCCTAGAGCAGTTCCTTCCATTAAGGCATAGACTAAAGAAATCAGGGAAATCGTGAGCAAGATAAATCCTCCCCAATCAAAAGATTCGGAAGTTTTCTTAGGCTGATCTTTGGGGACGGCGAGTAAAGTAATAACAATCGCCACGATACCTAAGGGGAAGTTGAGCCAAAAGATCCAATGCCAACTTAAATATTCTGTTAAAAACCCGCCCAAGGTTGGGCCTAAAATCAGGAAGATTGAGGCGAAAGAGACATAAATGCCTGCCATTTTACCAACTTCTTCGGGAGCGACTACGCTGCGGAACAAAGGGCTGGCAGCTGGCATCATCAACGCGCCGCCGACACCTTGCAGGATACGGCCGGCAATAATCAAATGGCCTGAGGACGCAATAGCACAAAGAATAGAGGAGAAAATAAATACAGTTATGCCGCTGATAAATATTTTGCGATGGCCGACCTTATCGCCTAATTTACCCCCCAGGATAATAAGTACAGCCAGGCTTAATAAATAAGCATTGATGATCCAATGCAGTTCACTTTGTGAAGCGTGTAAATCTGCCTGGATAGAAGGTAGGGCGATGGGCAGTGCCGACATATCGACGAAAATCATTGCTAAAGCCAAGCTGCTAGCTATGATGACCCACCATTTACGATTTTTGACTATGCGCGGCATAATATGTTTTTTATGTGTAGAGTAATGGTTAGAAGTTGAGTGTAGATTAAATTCAATAAAGTCTTAATATAGCATAGTCTGAGTAAAAATTGTCATTCTGAGCGAAGACTGTCACCGAGCGAGGCTGTTATCCTGAGCCTTCACTTCACTGCAAAGTATATTTTGTTACAGAAGTTTCTATTACTGAATAGCTTAGCATGGCTCGCGAAGGATCTCCTTAGAACAGAAACGCTGTCATCCTGAGCCTTCACTTCACTGCAAAGTATATTTTGCTACAGAAGTTTCTATTATTGAATAGCTGAGCATGGCTCGCGAAGGATCTCCTTATTGTGGCGACCCCAGCTGTATAAGCCACCATAAGGGGCTAGAGGTATACGCATCAAACTAGTGCCACCCTAAGGAGATCCT
>FTIX01000027.1_pt1 | contig 11033 bp, 11 predicted proteins | sample 1658561 | NCBI WGS metagenome assembly FTIX01 (sample SAMEA3914836, study PRJEB12502) | metagenome | biome: forest; material: soil | place: Canada | collected 2011-07-03 | depth 0.3 m | reverse complement strand
AAAGGAGATGCCCTGGCGCAAAACAACTTAGGTTTGTGTTATGAGAATGGTCTAGGTGTTCAAAAAGATATAAAAGAAGCAATTAACCTTTATCGTTCTGCTGCCGAGCAAGGAAACGCCCGGGCGCAAAACAACTTAGCCTGGTGTTATGAGAATGGTCTAGGTGTTCAAAAAGATTTGAAAGAAGCAATTAAGTACTATCAGTCTGCTGTTAAGAAAGGAGATGCCCTGGCGCAAAATAATTTAGGTTATTGTTATCAATTCGGTAGGGGCGTTAAAAAGGATTTGAAAAAGGCGGCAAGGCTTTATCGTTCTGCTGCTGAGCAAGGAAATGCTTCAGCGCAACTGAAATTGGGTATTTGTTATTATAAGGGTGTGGGTGTTAAAAAAAATAGAAAAGAGGCAGTCAAATTCTATCGTGCTGCTGCTGAGCAAGGAAATGCTCAGGCGCAAAATAATTTAGGTTACTGCTATAAAACCGGTGAAGGCGTTCAAAAAGATTTGCAAGAAGCGATCAGGCTTTATCGGTTATCTGCCGAGCAAGGAAATGCCGATGCGCAAGTTAGCTTGGGCGTGTGTTACGAGAGGAGTGTGGGTGTTAAAAAAGATATAAAAGAAGCCGTCAGATTCTATCGTGCTGCTGCGGAGCAAGGAAATGCCCTGGCGCAAAATAATTTAGGTTACTGCTATCAAACTGGTGAAGGCGTTCAAAAAGATTTGAAAGAAGCGATCAGGCTTTATCAGTTGTCTGCGGAGCAAGAAAATGTTTGGGCGCAAAACAACTTGGGTTGGTGTTACTATAAGGGTGTGGGTGTTAAAAAGGATATAAATGAAGCCGTCAGATTCTATCGTGCTGCTGCTGAGCAAGGAGATGCTTCAGCGCAAATCAGATTGGGTAATTTTTATAATAAGGGTCAGGGTGTTGAAAAAGATTTTAAACAATCTGTGAGATTCTACCGGCTAGCAGTGAAACAAGGACATGAGTGGGCTCAAAATAATCTGGGATGGGCCTATGAAAGAGGCGAAGGTGTAACAAAAGATATGCAAGAAGCTGTCAGACTCTATCGTCTATCAGCTGCACAAGGAAGCTCTGAAGCGCAAGCTAATTTGGGTTATTGTTATCAACGCGGCGAAGGGGTTGAACAAAATATAGAAGAAGCCATCAGACTTTATCGCGTAGCGGTAGAGCAAGGCAATGACTATGCGAAAAACAATTTAGGTTATTGCTATCAATGGGGCATAGGCGTGGAAAAAGACCTGGCAGAAGCCATCAGGCTTTATCGATCAGCAGTTGAAAATGAAGATGCTTATGGGCAAAACAGTCTAGGTTGGTGTTATCAGCATGGGGAAGGTGTTGAAAAAGATTTGCAAGAAGCCATCAGGCTTTATCGGGCTGCTGTTGATCAAGGAAACGACCTGGCGCAAGTTAACTTGGCTTGGTGTTATGTGCATGGCGAAGGTGTTGAAAAGGATTTAACAGAAGCCATCAGACTCTATCGTTTAGCAGCTGAGCAAGGAAACATTAAGGCTCAAAACAATCTGGATTCCATCTTGAAAAAAGATGAAGATCTTGAAAGAAAATTAAACGATAGACCAATCCCAGAACAGATAACACTGGGAGAAGGAAATCAAGATGAGCAGAAAGTGCGAACCATCACGCTGCCTCCAGAAGAACAAACAGCGTTTCAATGTCAGCCTCCCCAATCAGTGGAGAAATGGAGTAAATTCTTATTATTAAATAAGCAAAAAGAGTGTACAGGTATAAAAAAAGAGGAAGAGCCAGAGGAACAGAGGCGTAACAGCGCGGGACAGGCTCCGTAGCGCTAGGACCTTTTGGTATGATTTTTTTAATATTTTATTAGTGAGGCGCATTGTCTGAGAGATGATCAGGTTTTGAGAGATGCAGAATTTAAAGGCAATCTTTGAGATTAGAAACGCTGATAGTTACTGTCTTCTGTTCTTTTTGCTTCCTTTATCCAATTCTCGCAAATGTTTTAATTTCTCAGCAATCTTGCTCTCTAATCCCCGATCCACCGGGAAATAATAACGTCGATCTTCTAATCCAGTCGGAAAATAATTTTCACCTGCAGCATAAGCCTCTGGTTCCTCATGAGCATAACGATATTCCTGACCATAACCTAGCGACTTCATTAAACGTGTGGGTGCATTCCGGATATGCAGGGGAACCTCCAAGGAGCCGGATTGTTTCGCATCTGCCATCGCCGCCGCAAAAGCTGTATAAACCGCATTGCTCTTAGCTGCGCAAGCCATGTATACCAGAGCTTGAGCAATAGCCAGCTCGCCTTCTGGGCTACCTAAACTACGATAAGTTTCCCAGGCATCCAACGCCAAAGTTAGGGCGCGCGGATCCGCATTGCCAATGTCTTCGCTGGCCATACGCACCAGACGTCGGGCAATATATTCTGGATCGCAACCACCGTCAATCATCCGCGCAAACCAGTAGAGCGCAGCATCCGGTGCAGTGCCGCGCACCGCTTTATGCAGAGCAGAAATTTGCTCATAAAATAAATCGCCGCCCTTGTCAAAACGCCGAACATTACCCGCCAGAACTTCATTCAGAGCGCTTTGGGGAATATATTCTTTACCATTTTTAGTGATTGCAAAATCGGCCAGAATTTCTAGCATATTGAGAGCCTGACGGGCATCACCGTCAGCATATTGAGCCAGATGCTGTTTAAGCTGTGGATCTATTTCAATATGACGCAGACCTAAACCCCGTTTTTTATCAATTAAAGCCGCGTCGATAATTTGTAAAATATCCGCTTCTTCCAAACGCTTTAAGACATAGACTCTGGCGCGTGACAACAAAGCATTGTTTAACTCAAATGAGGGATTTTCTGTGGTCGCACCGATAAAAGTCAGGGTGCCATCTTCGACATAAGGTAAAAAAGCATCCTGCTGGGCTTTATTAAAACGATGGACTTCGTCGACAAATAAAATAGTGGCTGTATGTTCAGTACTTCGGGTTTTTTGAGCGCGAGCAACAATTTCACGGATATCTTTCACTCCCGCTAGCACCGCTGAAATAGTTTCGATATGTGCATTGGCACGTTCCGCCAACAGGCGCGCCAGAGTGGTTTTGCCGCTACCGGGAGGGCCCCATAAGATCATGGAATGCAGGCTACCGCTTTCTATCGCTTGCCGCAGTGGTTTACCTTTCGCCAGTAAATGTTGCTGTCCAAAAAAATCATCGACCTGCTGCGGTCGCATTCGCGCTGCCAGAGGTTGAAAAGAAATATCACTGGAAGGCTTCATAAGTTCAGTTCTTAATTACTTCCACCCCTTTCGGCGGTTTAAAATGAAATAAACTCGCCGATAATGCCGGGTTGATTTGCACCTGGCTAAAAGTGAATGTATTTAGACTGCCTAAATTGTCGCGCAGTAACATTTTCGTTAATTTGCCTGAGGTAAAATACAGTTCAATCCATTGGAACATATCATTGCCGCTATTAGGTTTCAGATGAAAGCCGGTGGTATTGGCAGTTGCCGATAAACGCGTGACTTGAAAACGGTTTTGCAGACTAGCCACCGAACCACTTAACAAGGAAGCCGGACTACTTGCATTATTGCTGTCTAAACCTTGACGTGTCGCCTGTTCTAAATCAATATCATAAATCCATAAATAATGGCCATCGGCGATTAATAATTGTGGATTGGGTTGTGTGACCTCCCAGCGAAATTTCCCCGGCCGTTGTAAGGCCATTCGTCCCGTACTGATTTGTCCGGGATTACCCTTGCCACCGCTAGTGGCTTGCTTGAATTCCGCACTCATCCCATGAAAACTAGACAGTAAACTCGCCAACTCCTCACTAGAAGCAGTGTCACCCCAGGCTACACTGGCAAAACACAGCAGTGCAAAAATGGTTATAAGTCTTTTAACTGGAAAGATCAGATTATTTAACATAGATACTCGCAGATTAAGGTAGGAAAATTCAGAAACATAAATTCTAATCGTAATTTTACAGTAATACCAGGGCCTCACTGTCCCAATACCTCAAGACAGGCTACTTTCTCGGACTTTATCCCTTCGCCCTTCGTCCAAAGCTTCGAGAAACAATTTTGAGAAAGCTTCATCGTAAAATGGATTCTGTCCGGTGACCAGTTCGCGATCCCGAAGCGAATTGCTCGCCCACAGACTTGCTCCCAGTATGAATCCACCTGCCTCGGAAAGAGCGACCTCGGGATAGAAAGGAACTTTTCTCCCAATCGACCGAATTCTGTCTCTTGCTCCTTTGCCGTCGAATAGATGATTATCTTGGTCGATAAGAAACAGCAGAAGCTAAGGAAACTTTAGGAGAATTATAATAAATGCCTGCATTAAAAATTTCAAATGCAGGCATTTATAGACAGGTTAACAACTAATCAATTTACTTCTGAGTTTGAGAGGAGGTAGGTTGATTAGCGTGAGACTTAAACAAATTGCTGATAAAGCAAGCAGAAGCGTTGCTCATAAACAATGTACTTGCTAATAAAGTAGCGACTACAGCTAGAGTATGTTTAGATTTCATAATAGACCTCAATGAAATTGATAGGACTGATTGATATAATATTTAATAAATCCAGGTGATTATCAATTAATTATTGCGGATAGTCAATAATTTTAATAATGTCCTGATTACAATTAATCCAACCCCTTTAATGAGGTCAGAAGGTCAATTCTGGATTTATGCCAAAGAAACAGCATAAATCAGCATTGGCCTAGGTTTTTTACAGTGGGTTATAACAAATTGATTTGGTGATATGGATATTTACTACGTTAGGATGCATTTGCTTTCTTCCTTTGAAGTGTTCTTTAAGGGGTTACGGACTTAGAATTGTGGATATCCTTAATTATTTGGAGATTATTGCAATGGCACAGAATAATAATGAGTGGAGATCCTTAGGAAATAATATATTCTGGAATGGGACTAGTGGATATCGTGTACCAAGTGCCGAAGGGGGTTTTGAAGATCTAAATTCACTGCACGGCACAGTTTTAAGGAATCATACTATTTTGCTCACCCCGTCAAATTATTGGCTTATTAGAGGACCCAGTCTGCGCATGACCAATCCTCCTATCCTGATACCAACGTCCAATTTTCCACAGCATCTCCGCCACGCTTTCGAAAATTATCGTAACAACGTTCCAAATCTGGAACAAGAAAACGCAAGCATAGTCGCAGGTGTTCAGGCGTTTATTCGCAAAATAGAGCGTTTAGAGGATGCAAAATCTCGAGCACCATTGCCTATTCTCTTCTGCACGTTATTAGTGGCTAGTATCGCTACTCCCTCTGCTGCGGTAGGTATACACGCCTCTAAGTTATCTGATAGTGCACAGAAAGAGTCCATTACTGCAGTACTTATTGGTATAGCGTTACTGGGACTTCTTGCATATAATTTGTACACTTGGAAAAAAGATCGGCAAATCTCAGCGTTGAAAAATGATGCAGGTACATTTATTGAACGGCAGATGCAAAACCCAAACCCTGGTCAAAATAATGATATACAACAACCCTTATTGCTCAGGGGGTGATCAAACCTAGGGTCAAGTCTGAGTTTATGCTGTTTCTTTGGCAAAATCCAGACCAAGTATTCGCATAACACAGGTTTCGACTTAAACCTTGGGCCATGCGAACATTCTCACTCGATTACCAGATCTTGTAAAAGAGTGGAAGAATCTAATATCTATCTGCTATGCTCGACATATGAAAATTCTACTCGCCAATCCCCGTGGTTTCTGCGCCGGTGTCGATCGCGCCATCGACATTGTTGAACGTGCCCTGGAAATCCTCGGTCCACCGATTTATGTCCGCCATGAAGTCGTCCACAACCGCTTCGTGGTTGATGGCCTGCGTGCCCGTGGTGCTATTTTTACTGACGACATGACAGAAATCCCCATCGGCGCAACAGCCATCTTCAGCGCCCATGGCGTTTCCCAGGAAGTACGTCAGCAAGCCAAAATTCGCCAATTAAAAGTATTCGACGCCACTTGCCCCCTAGTCACTAAAGTCCATCTGGAAGTCGCCCGTTTCAGCCGCATCGGTCAGGAATGTATTTTAATTGGTCATGCTGGCCATCCTGAAGTTGAAGGGACTATGGGCCAATACTATAACCCTGAAGGCGGCATTTATTTAGTTGAAAATGAGCAAGATGTGAAACAACTGCAAGTTAAAAATCCCGATTGTTTAGCCTATGTCACGCAAACCACCTTGTCCGTGGATGATGCTGCCCAAGTGATCATGGCACTGCGCCAGCGTTTTCCCAATATTCAAGGCGCCAAACGAGAAGATATTTGCTACGCCACCCAAAACCGTCAAGATGCCATCAAAGTTTTAGCCAGCCAGTCGGAGGTGGTAATCGTTGTCGGTTCAGTGAATAGTTCTAATTCTAATCGTCTGCGTGAACTAGCTGAGCGTTTAGGTTGTGCAGCCTATTTGGTAGATGGTGCTCAGGACGTTGATCCCGCATGGGTTAAGGGTAAAGCAACGGTTGGGGTCACCGCGGGAGCTTCGGCGCCCGAAATTCTCGTTCAGGAAGTCGTGAGAAAATTAGAAACTCTGGGTGGGCAACGAGTAGAAGAGTTGCAAGGTCGCAAAGAATATATTGTGTTCGCACTACCTAAGGAGTTACGTAAATCCTCTTCTCAGTCTTCTGTCTAAACTCTCCATCAAGAGGAGTCAAGTCTGGTTTTGATTTCTTGATTCGAAATCAAAGGATCAAAACCAGACTTGACCCCTTCCCACATACGTCGTCTCCGCTTTACCGAATTATCCAAAAATGCTGGAAGGGAGGCTGTCATCCTGAGCCCTTGAGATTCTATAAAAGCTCATAGAGCTGAGAACTTTTTATCGCAAATTTATCTGGCGGTGGCTAGCGTAGGGATCTCCTTGAGGTGGCGCCGCGTAGGATGTGCCATACCAAGGAGATCCCTATGCTAGCCATGCTAACCCATTCAGGAATAGGAACTTCTGTAGCAAAATGTAGTTTTACAATGAAGTGAGGGCTCAGGATGACAGCGTTTTCTTCTAAAGACGCCACCTCGTAATTCATTAGTTCCAACAAGCATGAATTTCTCCTGATCCAGAAATACTCTTTCTACCTTGCTGATCTAGACTTAGTGTGCCACAAGCATTGTCCTGTATTTGGCTGTTGAGGGGTACTGCCTGCAATAAATAGGTATTATCTGTAGCTTGGGTGATGACTAATTGATAATAACTGGTATCGATATATTCATTGATTTCAAGAACAGTTAATGTCGCATTACGATAACTGTGGTGAACAGCATAATAACGTTCCATCGCCGAAGCTAAATCAAGCAATGCCACTTGAGCTTGGGAGCGATGAGTTTTTTGCACATGCTGCGTATAAACTGGATAACTGATCCGAACTAAAATGCCAATAATCACCAGAACGATGAGCAATTCGATTAAGGAAAAACCCGAGGATTGGAAGAATGGAGCTTTCATATTTCGCAGATGACATGGATTGAGTCGATAGGCTACAATGAAAAAACACGTATTCACATACAGTAATCATTCATTCGAGAAAAATCGTGACAGCTCAACGCCTTGTTATAGGCATCAGTGGTGCCTCCGGCATCATCTATGGTGTCCGCTTGCTGGAATTATTAAAAAATACCGCGATTGAAACCCATTTAATACTGTCTAAAAACGCCGAATTAACCCGCGCAGCTGAGACGCAATGGTCGAGCAAGGAATTACGCGAATTAGCCGACGTTGCATATTCCCCAGCAGATTTCGCTGCGGCGATCTCCAGCGGTTCTTATAAAACTATGGGTATGATTGTAGCGCCTTGTTCCATGCGCAGTTTGGCGGAAATTGCGACTGGGGTTACGAGCAATTTATTAACCCGGGCGGCCGATGTGGTATTAAAAGAGCGCAGACGTCTGGTGCTCATGGTGCGAGAATCCCCGTTGAATCTAACTCATCTGGAAAATATGCTTAAAGTGACGCAGATGGGCGGGATTATCGCGCCACCCGTACCTGCTTTTTATAATCGTCCGCAAACGTTGGACGATATAGTCAATCATGCGGTAGGGCGGGTTTTGGATTTATTTGATGTGGAAGTGGGTTCAGTACGGCGATGGGGCTAACTTGAAAAAGCTGGGTTGAGCCCTAATTTTATATTCCTCTAGTCATTAAAGGGAGAGTTCCATGCCTCGTTTCGACAAATTCACTACCTCCTTCCAAAACGCCATCGCCGATGCCAAATCCATTGCCGTCGGGTTAGATAATCAATTTATTGATCCCTTACATTTGCTAAAAGCCTTGCTCGAACAAGAGGGTGGCACGATTTATCCGCTGCTTATCCAAACTGGCGCCAATATTAAGCAAATCATCGATAAATTAAATACCGCCTTGGAAAAATTACCCAAAGTTGAAGGCACCGGGGGCGAAATCCATTTATCTAATGAACTGGATCGATTGTTAAATGTCACGGATAAATTGGCGCAGCAGCGCGGTGATGCTTTTATTTCATCCGAATTATTTATATTGGCAGCGATTAAAGATAAAGGTGAATTAGGCAGGATTTTACGTGACAGCGGCCTCACTGAAAAAACCTTGGAAAATACCATTAAAAACATTCGTGGTGGTGAGAAAGTAGATAACCCCGAAGCAGAAGGCCAGCGTCAGGCTTTGGACAAATATACCATTGATCTGACTGAGCGTGCTGAATCTGGGAAGCTGGACCCGGTGATTGGTCGCGATAGCGAAATCCGCCGTACTATCCAGGTATTACAGCGCCGTACTAAAAATAATCCGGTGTTAATCGGTGACCCGGGTGTGGGCAAAACTGCCATTGTGGAAGGTTTGGCGCAACGCATCGTGAACGGCGAGGTGCCGGAAGGCTTAAAAAATAAACGCGTGTTGGCTCTGGATATGGGTGCATTAATTGCCGGTGCTAAATATCGCGGTGAATTTGAAGAGCGCTTAAAAGCCGTTTTAAAAGAGTTGGCCAAGCAAGAAGGACAGATTATATTATTTATCGATGAGTTACATACCATGGTCGGTGCTGGCAAAGCCGAGGGTGCGATGGATGCCGGTAACATGTTGAAACCGGCTTTGGCCCGCGGTGAATTGCATTGCGTGGGGGCGACAACTTTAGATGAATATCGACAATATATTGAAAAAGATGCGGCACTGGAACGACGCTTCCAAAAAATACTAGTGGAAGAACCCAGCGTTGAGGATAGCATTGCAATCTTGCGTGGATTAAAAGAGCGTTATGAAATCCATCATGGTGTTGAGATCACCGATCCAGCCATTGTGGCAGCGGTGACTTTGTCGCATCGCTATATTACTGACCGTAATTTGCCCGATAAAGCCATTGATTTGATGGACGAAGCAGCCAGTCACATCCGCCTGGAAATCGACTCTAAACCGGAAGAAATGGATCATCTGGAACGACGTTTGATTCAATTGAAAATTGAGCGCGAAGCCTTAAAAAAAGAAACCGATGAGGCGACTAAAAAACGTTTAGAACATTTAGAAACTGAGATTAGGAAATTTGAAAAAGAATATGCAGATTTAGAAGAAATCTGGAAGGCGGAAAAAGCCACCTTGCAAGGTACGCAACATATTAAAGAAGCATTGGACAAAGCACGGGTTGAGATGGAAGCAGCGCGGCGTGCGGGCGATTTAGGACGTATGTCAGAACTGCAATACGGCAAAATTCCTGAATTGGAAAAACAATTAGAAGCAGCTAGTAAGGCTGAAAAGCAAGGCACTAAATTATTGCGTAATAAAGTCACCGCCGAAGAAATCGCTGAAGTGGTATCAAAGTGGACGCATATTCCAGTGAGCAAATTAATGGAAGGCGAACGTGAGAAATTACTCCACATGGAAGAAGCCTTGCATCATCGCATCATTGGTCAGGATGAAGCAGTTAAAGTGGTTGCAGATGCTATCCGCCGCTCGCGCGCGGGGTTGTCAGATCCTAATCGCCCAATCGGTTCATTCTTATTTTTAGGCCCGACCGGTGTCGGTAAAACTGAACTATGTAAAACTTTAGCGACTTTCCTGTTTGATACCGAAGAAGCCATGATTCGGATTGATATGTCTGAATTTATGGAAAAACATTCTGTTGCTCGCTTGATTGGCGCACCTCCTGGTTATGTCGGTTATGAAGAAGGCGGTTATTTAACTGAAGCGGTACGACGTCGACCTTATTCAGTGATATTATTGGATGAGGTAGAAAAAGCTCATCCGGAAGTATTTAATATTTTATTACAGGTCTTGGATGATGGCCGTTTAACGGATGGTCAGGGTCGCACCGTTGATTTTCGCAATACTGTTGTAGTGATGACATCTAACTTGGGTTCAATGCTGATTCAGGAAATGGCTAATGAAAGTTATGAGGCTATGAAAAAAGCTGTAATGGAGGTGGTGAGTAAGCATTTTCGACCGGAATTTATTAACCGCGTGGATGACATTGTCGTCTTCCATCCCTTGGATAAATCACAAATTCGTCATATCGCTGCCTTGCAGATTGAGCATGTTAAAAAACGTTTGCATGAAAAAGAACTGGACCTTGAAATTTCTACAGCGGCATTGGATTATATTGCTGAAGCCGGATTCGATCCAGTATATGGCGCCAGACCGCTAAAACGTGCAGTGCAACAGTATTTAGAAAATCCATTGGCCCAAGATATTTTACAAGGAAAATTTATGCCAGGGATGACAATACATGTTGATAGAGATGAAGAGGGATTGAAATTTAAATCTTAGAAATTGGATTTCAACTGAGTGTCCTGCCGCTGTCATCCTGAGTACACCACTCCACAAAAAACCATGGGGAGAAATCAGAAAAGACGCCCTTTGAAATCAATGAATTACGAGTGGCGTGTTTAGAAGACACGCTGTCATCCTGAGCCTTCACTTCATTGTAAAAGTATATTTTGCTACAGAAGTTTCTATTACTGAATGGGCTTAGCATGGCTAGCGTAGGATCTCCTTGAGGTGGCACATCGTACGAGGCGCCACCTCAAGGAGATCCTACGCTAGCCACTGCCA
>FTIX01000164.1_pt1 | contig 11135 bp, 9 predicted proteins | sample 1658561 | NCBI WGS metagenome assembly FTIX01 (sample SAMEA3914836, study PRJEB12502) | metagenome | biome: forest; material: soil | place: Canada | collected 2011-07-03 | depth 0.3 m | reverse complement strand
TTTGAAGGCATTATTTTTTCCAGAGGGAATTGCTGGTAATAGAGAAGGTTGTCACTGATCTAGAAACAAAAAAGCCTTTTGTCCTTCAAATGCAAATATTTGAAATAACAAAAGGCTTTTTAGTTGAATGGAGAAAGGTTGCTTAAATCTTAATGTAGCCCCCGGGCCCCTTTCTTTCAGCTGGTCCTTGACGTGCTCCCGGAACAAAGGGTGTTGGTGGAGCGTCTGGTCGTTTAACATCGGCAGATTCGCGTCCTTCAGAAATATCTGCACAGATTTTGCGCCATTTCTCGACTGTTTCTACATAAAGCGGAGCAAAAGCACGGAGAGCCGAAGAAACCGCATGTTCCATATCAATCGTGCAATGGATCAAAATCAGCTCTTCTTTAACGGCAACGCCAACTCCGCCGCCTGCCATTTGCCCACCAAGAAGCGATCCTTCTAAAAGACGCTCATATAGCTTAAGCCTTATTTTATCATCTCGTGGAAGAACGTCTATTAACGGGGAATACAGGTATAGGCGTTTAGAATTTGGTTCATAAGTGATATGTAGGGAAAACTCATCATCTATCCCTAAAATGCACGTATTATTCTCATCGAATTCCAACTCTAACTTTAATTCTTTTCCGAACTCCTTGAGGTTCGCTTTCGCATTCTCAAGTGACATAAGACACCTCCTAAATACACTTTGCAGCTATTCTGTAGCCATTCCTACAACAATTGTTCTTTTATGCAGTAATTTTTTTCTATGCAGACAATTACAGTTTGCTACATATATACTCCGGAGAGTATAAAATTGATAAGTTCCAGGATGCCTCATGCCGTTTTAAAAGTAAACTGGTTTTCATTTTTTGGACACTTCCTGAGGCAGGACAAGCTATGCAGCCATTTCATCGCCTTATCCCAACTATACAAGAATTTCATAAAACAATGCAAGTTAGAACTTTAATTTTAAAAAAACGGATGCACAATGAACGAAATAGACAATGGATAGAGCAGGGTCGGCATGCTTAGGAGTGGACCACTCAAGCCTTTCATTCGTCCACTGTCTATTCTGTAAGTGAACAAGACACTTGATTTCATAAGCTTTTTGCCGCTAGTGTGACGTTATGAATGTATTTCCTTTTTCTACCACTGCAGGCAAACCTCAACCTTTTGGCGTTTCATATAGCGACAAAATCACGAACTTCTCTATCGTTTGCCGCCATGCAAAGAATGTTTCCCTCTGTTTCTTCAACTACAGCGATGCTTTACAGCCTTTTTATGAAGTAGCTCTCGATCCTGACAAAAACAAGACGGGAGATGTTTGGCATTTATCCATTTATGGACTAGATCAGGAATATCTATACAAATATCGTCTGGACAACTCCCCCACATTCACTTTGGATCCATACGCCCACCTGGTAAGTTCTGGAAATGTTTGGGGTGGACACCCAGCTTATTTGCCTTTAGCAGGAGTCAAAGCTCCTCTTTTGTTCGACTGGGAGGGTTCCACTACTCCCTCCATTCCCCTCAATGACCTGGTTATTTACGAAATGCACGTCCGCGGATTCACTCGCCATCCGAGTAGTAAAGTGCGGTATCCGGGCACTTTTTTAGGGGTCATTGATAAAATCCCTCATCTTCTCGACCTCGGAATTAATGCAATAGAGCTCTTGCCCATTTTTGAGTTTAACGAAAGCGAATATAAGCATAACAACCCAGTGACAAACGAACGCTTATACAACTACTGGGGATACTCCACCATGCATTTCTTTGCCCCTATGCAACGTTATGCATCCACCTCTTTTCCTCCCGATGCCGTTCACGAGTTTAAACAAATGGTGCGAGAGCTTCATAAAAATGGAATCGAAGTCATTCTTGACGTTGTCTACAACCATACAGGCGAAGGGGGCCTCCATGAACCTGCCGTTTCTTTTAAGGCCTTGGATTGCGAAGTCTATTATCTAATCAATGGAATCGGCGTTTTTGAAAATTTTTCTGGCTGTGGAAATACGACTAACTGCAATCATCCCATCTTTCTTGAACTCATTTTACAAAGTTTGCGCTATTGGCGAGTAGAAATGGGGGTGGACGGATTTCGCTTTGATCTTGCCTCTATTTTTTATAGAGGAACTAACGGGATTCCTTTGTCCATTGCTCCAATCGTAGAAGCTATCACAAACGACCCGATCCTTGCTCAAGTAAAGCTGATTGCAGAACCTTGGGACGCAGCGGGATTTTATCAAGTAGGCAATTTTTCTCCTCACAGCATGCGTTGGAGTGAATGGAATGACCGCTACCGAAATGCTGTCCGCAATTTTATTAAGGGCACCGGAAATAAAGGAGAGTTTGCCACCCGAATCTGCGGTTCACAAGATCTTTATTTTTCTCGCTATCCAACAAACAGTATTAATTACGTCACCTGCCACGATGGATTTACCTTAGCTGATCTGGTCTCATACAACCGCAAACATAATATTGAAAATGGAGAGGACAATCGAGATGGAATGAGTGACAATCAAAGTTGGAACTGCGGGACAGAAGGAGTGACCCATAACAACGATATCTTAGCATTGCGAATAAGACAAATGCGCAACTTTATGCTGGCCCTTCTTATCTCTCGCGGCATCCCCATGCTGCATATGGGAGATGAGTATGGGCATACAAAGGAAGGAAACAACAATACTTGGTGTCAAGATAATGAATTGAATTGGTTTTTATGGAATCACCTTCATGAGAATACTTTCTATCGTTTCGTTAAAGGCTTGATCCATTTCCGCCAATCTCACGCCATACTTAGAGAAAATAAATTCCTCTGCCACGAGGAAATAGATTGGCATGGACGCTTACCCCATCACCCTAATTGGCAAAAAGAGGATAATTTTATTGCCTTCACTCTAAAAAGCAAATTGCATCAAGATGAAATCTATTTGGCATTTAATGCAAATACCGACCTTTCCCTCGTTACATTTCCTTCTCCGCCACCTAATTCCTCTTGGAAATGGGTCGTGAATACAAGCCATCCCTCTCCAGAAGACTTTTATCCAGAACCAAATTTGCCGCTTGTCACTCAGGCCACCTACCACATGTTGCCTTTTTCTTCCCTTATGCTAGAATCTGTCTTCATACCATCTGATCAAGGTATAAAGACAGACTCTTATACTTAAAGGCTTCGTATGGACCTATTCGATCTACGCAAATGGCCCGGCTTTCTGGCTGCAGGAGGAGATCCCTCCTCTCCCGCATGGATCAACCACGTCGTTATTGATTCCCGTAGAATTCACTCTCCCCTCACATTGTTCGTGCCTCTCCCAGGTTCCCAGTATGATGGCCATCAGTTTCTTTCTCATGCGGCTAAGGCAGGAGCTCGCTATGCTCTGATTAAACTGGATTGGACTCCTTCTTCGTTAGATTGCTTGGATATCAGGTCTCTTCCATTTTTGCTCAGGGTAGAAAATCCTTTGCACGCGTTGCAAGAGATTGCATCTGCCTATCGAGATACTCTGCAAACTCAGATCGTTGGAATTGCAGGGACGCATGGAAAAACCATGGTTAAAGATTTTCTGCATGCTTTGATGACTAAAAAGGAATTTACAGGGGCCTCACCTGAAAGTTTTAATAGCCAAATTGGCGTTGCTCTGAGTTTATTTACCGTCACCAATCAGCACAAGATTGCCCTGATTGAGATGGGCTTTTCAGAAAAAGGAGAAATGGAACGCCTTGTCAAAATGGCTCGCCCTAACTACGCAATCGTGACACATATCGGGAAAAAAGGGCGATGTGGAGTGGCCTCCCCTGAAGAATTGGGGGGTGAAATTGCTTATTTATTACAAGGGGTACAAAAGGAAGCATGGGTTCTTGTTCCGCATACCCCTTTCCTGCCAAATCAAAAGATCGCCGCTTCTATTCACTACTGGAATGAGCACACTCCTACGCTCCCTAACGCCGTCGCTCTTGAGCATACAAATTCCCTCTCTCTTCCTTATAGGATTGACTTTCCTGGCTACCCTTCCTACCACGATCACGCTACCTTTGGATTTTCTTATTTTTTAAATCTGCTTAACATCTCAATTAAGGCAGCTTGGCTACTAGGCGCCTCTGCTAAAGCTGTCCAGGACACCCTTAAAGAGTATGTGATAGAGCCCATGTGCACAGAGATTTGGGAGTCTCCTACAGGCGTCACCTTGATCAACGACTCCTATTGTTCCGATCCTCTATCTGTCTATCGAGCTCTGAAGTGGTTCGACAAAGTTTCACCCCATACGAGAAAAATATTTGTGTTTGGAGGAATGCGATTGCCTTTGAATCCTTTAGGGATATGCGAAGATCGTCATATCGCAGAGGGAATAGAAAAATCTTCTATTCATCAACTTATTTTGGTCGGCAACCGCCCCTTTGATTCTTTAATCGAAGCTGTGCACCTCTGCTCCCCTCACACCCAGATACAGTGTGCAGCTAACCATGGAGAAGCTTTAACGCTGCTTCAGCAAACAGCCCAAGCTCGCGACTTGATTCTTGTCAAGGGAGCTCACAAAGTGCCATTTCAACAATGCTTCGAAGCGTTGACAGACAACATTTCCTACACGCAATGTTTTATTAATCTAGCCGCCATCGAAAGCAATCTCTACCTATTACGCAAAAAACTAACGCTTCACACACGCATCATGATCATGGTAAAGGCTTTAGCCTACGGAACAAACCATATCCGTATGAGTCGTTTTTTAGACACCTGCGGAGTCAACATCCTAGGGGTTTCGTACACTGATGAGGGAATCTCTTTAAAACAAGCTGGAGTATCTCAAGCCGTCTTCGTCGTCAATGCAACTCCTCATGAAGCTGAAAAAGTCGTAAAATGGGAACTGGAAGTGGGTGTTAGCGATGAAAATCTCATCCAAGCACTCTCTGAAGCCGCTATAAAACAGCAACGCTCGGTCAAAGTCCATCTTCATGTAGACACAGGAATGAACCGCTTTGGATGTCGACCAGAGCAGGCTCTCTGTTTGGCTCAAAAAATTAAGTCAGTTCCTGGACTACTTTTAGAGGGAATTATGACTCACTTTGTCGCCGCGGAAGATCCGGACAGCGACTCGTTTACATTGCAACAAGCTCTCTCATTTGATGGCATCATCCAATTGCTTGCACAGCATGGGATCCATATCCCATGGAAGCATGCAGCTAATTCAAGCGCCGCCATTCGCTTTCATTTTCCACAGTACAATATGGCTCGCATTGGATTAGCTATCTACGGTTTATATACCTCTGAATCAGTCAGAAGCGAACTAGATTTGCGCCTTGCTGTTTCGTTAGTCACCCGAATTGTTGGCATCAATCTCTGTAAAGAGGGAGAAACCGTCAGCTATGGCAGAAGCTACACCGTCCACTCTCCGGCAGAAAAAATAGCCATCCTCCCTATCGGCTACTTTGATGGAATTCACCGTAGCTATAGTGGAAAACATACCGTTATGATCCGAGGAAAAAACGCACCCATGGTCGGAAAAATCTGCATGGATTTCATGATGGTCAACGTCTCAGGCATCCCAGATGTCGCTGTGGGTGACTCGGTGCTTATTTTTGGCGAAAACGAATATGGAGATTACCTAGCTCCTGAACAGCTCGCTTTCAGCGGCAACTCCATCGCCCATGAACTTCTCACCTGCTTAGGACCTCGAATCCCCCGCATTTTTCTTTATGAAGAATCGTGCTCTCCCTTGGACTTGGAACTAGTCTTCACACCCTGATCAGAATGATCATGGTGAAGACTAGTTTTTAAAACTCACCTTACGCACCGCGAGTGGCATTTGGGCTGAGTCAAAGCCTCGGGGTTGCGTTCAGCCCAAACGCCGCTTCTGGTGCGTAAGGTGAGTTAAAAGAATCCTAGACAAAAAAACAACTTAGTGGTTTGTTCGTGCTTGAGTACATCACTGTTCGTGATCACATAACCGTTATAAACATATCCCTTCGGGGGGATTTAGTTAAGGAGGATGAGTATGCGCAAAGCGCTGTTAATGCTAGGAATGGTTGCGTCATTGCAAATGGCTCACGCTATTCCTACAGAGAACCTGATTCATGAAAGCAGAACTTCCATTAATTTTTTAGAAGAACTGTCCGTCGAAGCCAAATGCTGCCCAGACAAGCGCAAAGATGATTGTCATGATAGCAAAAGCTCCTCTCGCTGTCATAAAAACGACTGCCGTAAAGATGATTGCCGCAAAGACGACTGCCGTAAAGATGATTGCCGCAGAGACGACTGCCGCAGAGACGATTGCTGCAAAGATCCATGCCACCAGGAGAAGCACGATTCTCGGCCCTGTAGAGGTACAACGGGAGCAACTGGGCCAACTGGACCTGCCGGCCCGGAAGTCGTGCAAGCCTACATCAACCTATCCCTCACAACCCAGACACAAACTGTTCCAAGCAACGACTTTGTTGTATTCAACGGAATAGGCCCATTGTTGAATGTGATCAATGGCAACCCAACTGTAGTCCTTCAAATCCCAGGAACTTACGCCATTTCTTATGGAGCTGCAACCCACAACAACGACAACCTGCACTATGTTGTCCTCTTGCTTAATGGGAACACAGTTCCAGGCTCCTTGCTGCCTGTCTCTGGTCAGCCAGGATCTGCACAGTTTTCTTCTAATACTGTGTTGGCAACCGTTCCTCAACCTAACAGCACACTGCAGCTACAAAGTATCTGCCCTGTTAATGATCCTCTTATCATAGATGGAGGAATTGGACTAGGAGCCTCCTTAACCGTTCTACGTATAAGCGACTAATGCTCATTTGGAGTGCGTGTCGCTTGCGACCGCTTTTAATTACAATGTCTTCGCAAATTAAAAGCGGTCTATTCCTTACCATTTTCTTGATCCAAATCCCGATAAATATCTATCGCCAATACCTTCAACAAAGCATAAACAGGGGTGGCAAGAAGCAGTCCCAAAATACCATACAAGGAACCACAGGCGATGAGGAGGAGGATGAGGGTCAATGGATGAATGTTGAGCCTTGCACCTAAAATGTTAGGGGAAATGAAATTAGCATCGATCGCATGCACAGCCAAGATCACACTTAACACCTTTAAACTCATTAAAAAGCTCACTGATCCTCCTACGACTAATGCAGGAATCATCGAAAGAAACATTCCTACAAAAGGGATCATGCTAAAAATCAAAGCAACTATAGCCAGCAAAAATGCAAATTCTAATCCAATCACCGAATATCCAATAAACAGCAAACTTCCAATAATCACCCCTACGATAAATTGTCCCGTGATATATACGGACAGCGTACTGTCGCAGTCGCTGAGTAGTTTTTTAACGAGTGGTTCAAACCGATTCGGAATCAATTTTAAAACATTTTTTAAAAATTTATCTCCATCCTTTAACAAATAAAACAAAATAATAGGAGTAATGATAATAAACGTCGTAATTTGTGTGATCCGAGCAAGAATAGTCAACAGATCTTGCGTCATCCAATTAACTGCTCCTTGTAACGCATTACTAACCACTTGCTTTAACTGTTCGCCTGACAACTTATTAAAATTAAAAAACTCGAGTAGACCCAATGTTTTTCGTTGTATCTCTTCCGGCTGCAAGGCTGGGGAGTTTTTAAGCTCCGTCATTTCTTTAACAAGAAAGGGCCAAGAATAGAGTGCAAATAGCAAAAACAAGGTAATTGCAACTAAATAAATCAACAAAATGGCATAAAGGCGAGGGATCTTTTTACCTTCTAACCAGATCTGCACAGGCCGCAGGATATAGTAAAGGATGCCGCTGAAAAGCAGGGGGAGTAACAATGTGGCGACAAACTCGATGAGTCTATTGATGATAGGAGAGAGTTGCAAAAATAAGAAGATCATTAAAAGAACTAAAATAACCCCAGAAATATACTTAAAGAAACTCTTATTATACCACATGAATAGCCTCTTTATTTCAATCTACTTCAATCTACAGGAAAATGAAAAATAAAACACTAATTTGACTGAAAATCCTGCTATTGATACAATACTACTTTCCCGATAAATACCTCAACGAAGGTGAGCATGACAACTAGGATAGGAAACAAGTGGTACCATCCCATTCTTTGGGAAAAAGAATACATTAAAGATTGGGCTTGTTGCGAAAGGACATTACTCCTGACTCGAGCGGTTGATACCCTTTGGCGCAACCTCTTCCTCTGTAAAGATGAATACAAAGTAACCAAACGACTCGCCGAACTTAAATTTGAAGCTGTAGCTCATCAAAGAGTATTTACGGGAAAAGATTACTTATTAATGAGCGCCGAAATCGTCCTTTGCCTATTGGTTGTTCCTCTCTTGATCCTGTTAGTGGCAAAATTTATCTCGCACAAGACTCTCGTCTTGGTTCCGAAAAGAAAACTAGACGCTGTGCGAGAGCAGTTACAGAGAGAATCTCGCAATAGCATCCCTAAGACAGAACTAGACTCTTTGCGAGCGCAATTAAAGATAGCACGATCAGATCGTCCAGATGGTATATCTCCAGCAGAACGTGATGATTATCGACGATTCTTAAAGGAACAAACATTAACATTTGCTCCTTCTCAACAACTGATGGAATTTTATAAAAAAAACAATATCAAGGTTGGAAATGAACCGATTCAAGTAGATGAAAGCCGCCTTGATTTTTCGGAGTATCCTGAGCAAGCAGAACTCCTTAAGGAAATCACAAAATATCTGATCCAAACAATCAATGATCAAATTTCAAAGTCTTCAGCAACTTCGATCCGAGAACGAAGGATTGTGACATTCCCCACTCTTCAGACACCTTTTGCAACAATGCACAATATACAAGTTGACCCTGAAAAAACTTGGGCTACTAATGAAGAATACCATATAAAGGGCTCTCTTCTTGGGTGTGCGACAGACAAACTCATAGCGCTAGGCGCCCTCTATGGATTGATTCCCCATGGCCGTAGATGCTGGATCCTTCAAGCATAACCATTTTCTTTTCTTCATACCTTAGATAGGTGGCGTTATTTACTTTTTCAGTTTGCTCTGCTATACTCTCAACTTTATGACTTTTTTGCTTGCATCTTGCGGGTGGGCTGGGTCAGTTCTTAAACGTCATACACGGAGAAAAGAATGCCGCAAAACAGTCTTCTAGGCAAAAACGCGACCTATGTCGATACTTATGCACCTCATCTTCTATACCCGATTTCCCGCAGGCTGGGGCGCGATAAAATCCCTTTACAAGATCCCGTGCCTTTTCAAGGAGTGGATCTCTGGAATGGTTCGGAACTCTCTTGGCTGAATCTCAAGGGAAAACCAGAAATTGCTCTAGCTGAATTTCGCTTCCCTGCACTCACTCCTTACATTGTCGAATCAAAATCCTTCAAACTTTACTTAAATTCATTTTGCCAAACCCCCTTCGAATCCCTGCAAGATGTGGAACAGCGATTGGCTCACGATCTAAGCCGCGCGGTAGAAGGAAATGTACAGGTCAAACTGGTTTCCATCAGAGACCACTCTTTACAAAAAGAACAAAGTTTTCCCGGGCTCTGCTTAGACGATCTGGATCTCGATATCGATTGCTACCACCCAAATCCGAGCTTTCTCTCTGTCGAAAATATCGAGGTAGAAGAAAGTCTTTATAGCCACCTCCTCAAATCCAACTGTCTGGCTACGGGTCAGCCTGACTGGGGATCTATCTTGATCCGCTATAAAGGAAATAAGATCGACCATGCCGGACTGTTAAAGTATATCATTTCATTTAGAAACCATGCCGGATTTGGAGAGCACTGTGTCGAACAGATGTTTATAGATATCCTCACTCAATGCGCTCCCGCCTGTCTGACAGTCTACGGACGTTACACGCGGCGAGGCGGATTAGATATCAATCCATTTCGTTCCAACTTTGAAACCTGTGTTGAAAATTGGCGGCAACCGCGACAATAAGAACCTGTCTTCACACCTCGACCGGATGATTTGTGTGCTCAAAATCTAGCAGCAAAGCATCCTGATCATGGTGTGAAGACAGGTTCTAAACTACTTAAACCTAGAGAAGCATCATGTCTAAACATACCTTGCAAGTCCACAGTGAAAATATCCTGCCTATTATAAAAAAGTGGCTCTACTCTGATCGGGAAATTTTCCTGAGAGAGCTCATTTCCAACGCCTGCGACGCATTGTCAAAAGTGAAAATTTTGCAGGAACGCGGGGAGGCTTCTGGTCAACAGGAAGAGCTTAAGGTAGAGGTAAAAATTGATTCGCAGTCAGGAACTTTAAGCATCTGCGATAATGGAATCGGAATGACTGAAAACGAAGTGCAGAAATACATTGCTCAAATTGCTTTTTCCGGGGCGGAAGAATTCATGAACAAGTATGCCAATGCCGCGGAGAAAGACCAAGTGATTGGCCATTTTGGGTTAGGGTTTTATTCAGCTTACATGGTTGCTGGGATGGTTCAGATTAATACTCTTTCTTATCAAACCGGATCAGATCCGGTTTTCTGGGCGTGCGATGGTTCCTCCGACTATGAGCTCACTCCAGGAACTCTTTCTTCAAGAGGAACCGAAGTAATTTTGCATATTGAAAAAGAAAATGAGGAGTATTTGCAACTAGATAAAATTAGAGAAATGCTCCATCACTATTGTGACTTCCTTCCTTTTCCTATCTATCTGAATGGCGAGCATCTCAACACGACAGCCCCCCTCTGGGTTAAAGCGCCTTCGGAATGCAGCAAAGAAGAATATTTAGCTTTTTATCGCCACCTTTATCCTCATGAAGAACCTCCTTTATTCTGGATTCACCTCAATGCTGATTATCCATTCCGCTTGAAGGGGATCTTGTATTTTCCAAAGATGCACCGCCACTTTGATGTCAATAAAAGCAGCATAAAACTATATTGCAATCGTGTTTTTGTGTCTGATAACTGCAAAGACGTGATTTCCAACTACCTCATGCCACTCCGAGGGGTTATCGATAGTCCAGACATTCCCCTTAACGTTTCTCGCAGCTACCTTCAGGTAGATAAAACCGTGCGGCAGCTGAGCGGTCATATTTCTAAAAAGGTCGCAGACAGTCTTGCTACCCTATATCGCACGGAACAGGAACGCTTCCTTCAATGCTGGAGCGATATTGCTTCCGTTGTCAAATTAGGCGTATTGGAAGATGAACGGTTTTATGAGCGAGCAAA
>FTIX01000148.1_pt2 | contig 11169 bp, 9 predicted proteins | sample 1658561 | NCBI WGS metagenome assembly FTIX01 (sample SAMEA3914836, study PRJEB12502) | metagenome | biome: forest; material: soil | place: Canada | collected 2011-07-03 | depth 0.3 m | reverse complement strand
ATTCTAGAGCGAGAAGAAGCGGAGCGGAGAAACGATGCGCATTGATGTGAAAAAGTTTCTTTTTTTTGGATTAAAGGAAGAGCACGATCGTTTCTTTCGCCGATCCCAAGAAGCGGGCATCATTCACTTTGTCGAACCTTCAGCAAAGGGGAAGGAAGTTCCTGCAGAAATCGATCACTTTTTGCAAGCGTTGAAAATTTTGAGAGGTCTTCCTACTCTTCCTCAAGAGGAGTTAGAAACTCCGTATCTTGCTCAAGGAGTTGTTCAGGAGGTGCTGGCTTTGCAGCACGAGCTCTTGCGGTTAGAAGAGATAGAGCGTACAACTCGTTTGGAAATAGAAAGAGTGGGAATTTTTGGAGATTTTTCCTTGGAAGAGTGTGCCTGGATTGAGGAAAATGGAGATCGAAGCATCCAGTTTTTTTTCTCTAAACAAAGGGCGTACGAACTTTCTGAATTGCCTCTAGAGGTTATTTATATAGGGACGCAGCATGAATTGGATTACTTTGTCTCTATTGCGGAAAAAGCTTCCCAGTATCCTAAATTGGTAGAGATGAGGATCGAACACCCCTTAGGAGAACTGCTGAAACAAGATCGCGAGGTAAAAAAAGAGCTCGAGGAGATGGGCCTCCGCCTGAAAACCTATGCAAAATACCATACCTTTTTGCACAATGCCTTGATTCATTTTCTGAATCACTATGAGTTGGAGAAGGCTAAGGAGGGTGTGGCCTGGCCAATGGAAGGAACGTTTTTTGCAGTCTCTGGCTGGGTTCCCATGAATAAAATGAAGGAAATGGATCAACTTGTCGAAAAAATGGGTGTGCGAGTCGAAGAAGTTGCAATCGAATCCACAGATCGCGTTCCCACTTATCTAGAGAATGAAGGCTTGCCTCGCATTGGAGAAGACCTTGTCCATATCTACGACACTCCTTCTGTTAAAGACAAAGATCCTTCGTTATGGGTTCTTGGCTGTTTTGCTTTTTTCTTTGCTTTTATTGTAGGAGACGGCGGCTACGGGCTGATTTTTCTTGCTGCGGCCCTTTATTTCCGTTACAAGCGTCCCAATCTTCAAGGAGCTAAGAAACGCGTGTTAACGTTGGTCATCCTCCTTGCCTGTGCCTGTATTGGATGGGGCGTGTTAACCCATTCCTTTTTTGGTATCCCCTTTGCTCCAGACGGCATGATCCGCAAATGGTCGTTGCTTCAATGGCTCATTGAAAAGAAAGCTGCCTTTCATATCAGTCAACACGATGATGTCTATACTTACTGGGTAGAAAAGTTTCCAGCAGCTGCCCAGATCACAGATCCCGCAGCTTTTGTGCGGGCAGCGGCAACTCCTAATGAGAATGCATTCAGCTATGACCTCATGAATAAATTTTCAGACAGCATTATGTTTGAACTGGCATTACTTGTCGGAATCGTTCACATTTTGATTGCAATGGGACGTTATTTGACCCGAAACTGGGCTTTTCTTGGGTGGATGTTAGTTATTGTGGGTTGCTATCTCTATTTTCCGCACTATCTTGGGGTCAGTTCAATGCTTCAATATTTAGGGGGGATTGATAGGACTCAGGCAGGAATTAACGGTCCTTATTTGATCGCTGGAGGAACGGCGATCGCAATCATCATCGCAACAGTAAAGAACAAGCTGCTTGGACTCACCGAAGTCATGGTATTTATCCAAGTGTTTGCCGATGTGATGTCTTATTTGCGTCTTTACGCCCTTGGGCTATCTGGTTCCATCATTAGCGCAACTTTGAATGAAGTCGTCGGAGTTTTGCCTATGGCTGTTGCAGCAGTTCTCCTCTTGGTAGGACATGTGGTAAACATGACGCTCGCTGTGATGGGAGGAATTATCCATGGATTGCGTTTGAATTTCTTGGAGTGGTACCACTATAGCTTTGAAGGGGGAGGAAAAGCCTTCAAACCTTTAAAAAAATATAACTGAGGTGGTTTATGGATTTAGATTTCGGCATGGCCGGCCCAGCAATCGCTTTGGGCTTAAGCATTATTGGCAGCTCGATAGGCTGCTGCATTGGGGGAATGGCGTCGCACGCAGTGATGAGCCGTGTAGAAGAGGGGCATGGTCTCTATATTGGGATGGCGGCTGCCCCCTCCTCCCAGTCAATTTATGGATTTATCTTAATGCTTTTGATGAGCCGTGCAGTGCTTGCAGGAACGCTTTCACCGGTAAATGCATTAGCCATTGGGATCTCTGCAGGGGCGGCCATTATGTGTTCTGCGATCTTCCAAGGAATGGTTTGTGCCACAGGGATTCAAGCTTCAGTGAAGCAGCCAGCGGTATTTGGAAAATGTTTTGTAGCTATTGGGATTATTGAGTCATTTGCTCTATTTGCCTTTGTGTTTTCACTTCTGCTATTTTAGTTGCATGGATAAGTCGAAAAAGTATTGGGTCATTTTTGCTTGTTTAGCCATTTGGGGTGCGTGGGAATGGAGAGCTGATTTTTTAGGAAATACGATCAGTTATGCTCTTCCCTATCATCCCGAATGGGAAGTCACACCGTCTGTAGATGAAGGGTGGTTAAAGGAATTTCTTTCAAATAAATTTTATTGGTTGGATCAAGGGCACCAAGTTCATGTATTCACTCCAGGAGAAAATTTTCCTTACGTGTTGAAAGTGTTTAAATTTCGCCGGTTGAAGCCTGCCTTTGGCGAAGAGTCGTTCTCTTCGCTTCCCATTTTTTCTTCCTATTATCAGCAGTTGCAGAAGCAGCGAACAATTCGATTTGACAAGTTGTTTAATGGCTACCTGCTAGCCTATACGCGTGATCAAGAATATACCGGAATTCATTACATTCATCTCAACCACACGGCCCTTCCATTTAAACAAGAAATGACTCTTGTGGATCGTTTCGGAATCGAGCATCAGGTTTGTTGCGAAGATCTATCGTTTGCGATTCAGAAAATAGGAAAGAAAACGGAAACAGTGCTAAAAGAACTGCTGGATCGCGGTGATTTGGCAACAGCTAAACGGCGCATTAGACAAATTTTCGAGATGTATCAGGCGGAATATAAGCTCGGAATTTTGGACCGGGACCACAATATCATGAAAAATACGGGATTTGCTGACGAGAAACCGATCCGTCTCGATATTGGGCAATTGCGCACCGCACCCGATGCAAAGACATTTCATGCTGTTCTTCAAAGAATCGCCGACAAGCGTATCTATGGCTGGCTTAAAAGGCGCTATCCAGAAGCGGCAGAGGAGCTGGCTGGAGAGTTAAAAAGGCAATAATGGGATAGGTTCAAATGTCCCTTCATCCATCCATCTTGAATTGCAAAAGCCATTCTAACTGTTCTAGCACCCTTTCCCTATGTTCAATCTCAGAGCGAAGGATGGGTAAACGAGTTAATTCGCCTTCAGCTTCTTGAACCGTCTTGGCACATAAAGTGTTAAGCTCTTCTCTTTTTGTTTGAAGTTGGCTCCTAATGTGAGCGCGCATTTCTTGTTGGTTCTTTTGGACCCATTCACAGATCTCTGTAAAAGATTTGTTCATCGCTTCTAAATTTTTGCTAATAATTTTTTGTAAAACAGGGCCATCGAAAAACACCTCGCACAGAGCCAAGATAGGGTTAGAAATTGCTCCGAACAAGAGGCCCGTATGCAGCCCGCAACGCAGATCGACGTCTGGTCTAAGTCGATAGAAATAGTATGAACCGATGAATGCTTGTCCAAACGCAAGCAAGAAAACTCCACCCAAGAGTGTTCCTCCTCCTGCTGTTCCAGCGGCAGCTCCTGCGACGATCATAAAAACAGTAGCAACTGTGACTGCGATGGAGACCGCAGCCCGCAGAACGCCGAAAAATTTATCTAAAGATGTCAAGGATTCGAATTTTTTTAAAAGCTGTACGGAGTTAAGTATGGTACGTTCCATAGAGTAAATATTGTTTCCGTTTTGTTGCTGTATTTTTCCAGATTCTTCAAAATTGGCCCCAAGAATAGCAGTCACATTTTTTGGGAAATCGGTGACTTCACTAAACTTGGCGGGTTGCTGAAGATTGGATGTTCAAAAGCGCAATGAGTAGTTTTCTGACATAGAGATGGACATTTTACCTCCTGTTTTGTTTTGAAAAAAAATCTATCATGTGAATGTATTATAAGTCAAACTAAAAAAATTAACTATTACAAAATATTACTTGCATTCAATATGGTTATTTACTATAATTGTGTATAATTTTAAACTTTTAGCTTGGAGTATTTAATGCCTATAGAGATGCCATTGACCTATGTTCCTTTGTGTGAAAAAACAGACAATCTACTGCGCCCTACTAAGCAGGGAGAGGTAACGGGGGAGCGTTTTCTTTTAACGGGTCAATTTTTTCATGAAATTTTGGGAGAGGGTGCTGCTAGAGAACGAATCGGAAATATATATAGAAACACTCCAGTAGCTTATATAGATAGTGACCTGGCTTTTGGGGTGATTGCGTTGGATAGCTTTAGACCGCGGTACTATTGGCATCCTTCTCCTTCTTACGGGGCTTTCTCATGCGGGAGTTGTTCAGGGACGGGGTGTGGTGGAGGATCATCTTCCGGAGAAGCTGCCCTTGCTGTCATCGTGATCACTATCGTTGCTGTCGTGGTCCTTTCTATTTTTATAGCATTGTGTGCAGCTGTGGGTTATAGCGCAGATGCTATTGAGGAGGCTAACAAGCAAATTGGGAAATCTGATGAACATTTAAGCTTAGCGGGCCGCTGCAGGCAGTATAGACTGCAAGGGAATGGGGATTCCAATGAAACCCAAAAGAGGGTAAATACAGTCGGGACAAAAATGAATAGCATCATCGCCCGGATGCGCACTGCTGAACGAGTCAAGGCTTTATACAAAACTCTATTTTACGTGTCAGCTTTTACAGCGTTATACACGGTGCTTTCATTTGTTGCCCTTGCTGCGTTGCACTCTTCAGCTGTTGTCATGGCATCAGCTGCGGGAGCTGGAGCAGCCGCTTTTTTTGCAGCAAGCTTGACACCAGCCCTATGTATCCTTTCCGTCGCATTCGTCGTGGGTGCTGTGGCATATATTGCTCATTCTTGCCGTCAACAAACGCGAAGAGTCCAGGATATCGCAGATGCTGAAGCAGGTTTAGATGCATTTATACGGGTGTTAATGAAAGCGACTGAACCCGATATTCAAAATAGAAGCGAAGCTCAAGCTTCAAGACCTCCTCCTCCAACCAATCCTAGCGCTTCCAACAATCTCTTTGAAGGCAGTGGCATGGAGCTGGAGGCTATTTAAACGGCCGAGGCCACTCCAAACGCGCGAAGCGCTTGGGGGAGTGTGCCCCAAGAAGCAGCAAGCCTATCCATCTAAGCTGGCAGCAATATTACAGAACCCCCGGTATTGTTCTCTGTAAGACGGTATCCCCGTTACTACTGCTGCTTTTTGGGTAGTCCTAAGCATGTAATGCTACCTATTGATTGTAGAGGCTTTTTACACAAACCAATAGAAACGCAAAGGCGCAAAACATCTTCTAGCATTACTTGTTTAGGACTACCGCTTTTTGACTATTTCAGAATTCTTCGAGGACTTGTGTGAAAAAAGTGTGAATTTTTAGTCTAGCGTGTCTTTCCCCTTGTATTCTTTAAGAAAATCCATGGAAGCCCTAGCCTCTCAGCGAAAAGTGTAATATTTTTCAATTCGCATTTGTTATATATTTGCGTTTAATATATTCTTTAAACAATGTTTAGGAGTATGTTTGAAGTGTACGTGTGTTATATAGCTAGATGAAGCCGTGAAAATAATGAGGTGATAGGATGGCTAAATTTACCGCACACGAATTGAATCTGATTCAACCCAGGTTTGACTCAACATTGATGGATTTGATCATAGATTTAAATCATTTAAGAAAAAAAACTTTAAAAGAGAGTACACCTCCTGAAATATTTTTCCAATTAAAAAACTTGTTCCAGCTACTAGAGAGTCTTGAATCAGCTCGAATTGAAGGAAATAATACTACTCTGGAAGAATATATCGAATCTAAAATCGAAGGTAACAAGAACCTTTCTTCTGACATCAAAGAAATTGATAATATCGAGAGCACAATGGAGTTTGTGGAGCAGATCGCAAAGGATCATTCTATAGGGAAATTATTTATAAGTGAAATGCATAAAAAAATTGTTGAAGATCTCCCCTTTCCACCCGAGGGTGAAGGTGACCGAAACCCTGGGATGTATCGACAAATCAATATATCAATTCAAAAATCGAGTCATAAACCTCCTGATTTCATGCTCGTTCCCGAGTATATGGATGAACTTATTCAGTTTATTGAAAAAGAAGATAGTCCTAAATATGATTTACTAAAAATCGCGATCGCACACCATAGATTTGTTTGGATACACCCATTTGGAAACGGAAATGGAAGAACCGTGCGTATGTTGACCTATGCTATGCTTGTAAAGTCAGGGTTTAATGTGAGTGTCGGGCGAATATTGAACCCAACGGCAATCTTTTGTGGGAATCGAGATAATTATTATAAAAATTTATCAATTGCAGATAGTGGAGATGAAGATAGCCGCCTGATTTGGTGCGAGTATGTCTTGCAAGGTTTAAAAGATGAAATAGAAAAAATTGACAAGATTTTAAACTATGATTATTTGAAAAATGAAATTTTGTTACCGGCTTTAAAGGATGCTTTGGAAAATAAATATATTACAAATAAAGAATTCAGCATTCTTGTAAAAGCTGTTGTCAAGAACATTATTAAGGCTAGTGACTTGAAAGAAATTTTTCCAGACAAAGCCCAAACTGAAATTTCAAGACAAATCAGAAGATTGATCGAAAAAAAAATGTTAGTGGGCAAAACAGAAAGCTCCAGGAAGTATACGATTAGCTTTATTAATAACTATCTGTTAAGAAGTGTAATACGTTTATTAGTTAAAAAAGGATTTGTTCCATTCCGCGATAAAAGTACAATGAACCCATCCCACTGATGTAAATTTATTTTGGCATCCTGTAAGATCCTTCTTTTCAAGGGGAATGCTCCGATGGCAAGCGGATGCTCAGAGAAGATACAAAGGACTTTAATAGAATCAGCAGAACTAGCCAGGTATGTTGGATTGGGAACGCCTAGCCACCGAGCAGATAAAAGCTACAACACAGAAAATAGAGACAAGTTGCTTAGACGTAAAATTCTTCCCTGGATCTGGAGGCGTAGAACACCAGAAAAACAGGCCGAAAAGTTGAGTGCACTCTAACTTTTATCTTTCTCGACTTTGTACAATTTTTGCCTTCGACTTCGGAGGAGAAGCAAACCGCAGCTTAGTGAAATTACTTAGCGGCAGAGAGTTTCTCTCCGAAGTCGACGGCAAAAATGCAACAAAGTCGAGGTTACGACAGATGGGCGCTTAAAAGCTTGTTTAGTTGAAACATGCTGACCGGCTTGGTTCCGAGCACTTTGCTCAGCTTTTCGTCAGGAATGATCATCCTCTTATCCTGCGGATCTTGCAGCTGCCTCTCTTTGATATAGTCCCAAATCTTTTTCACGACTTGCGGTCTCTCTAATGTATCGCTCCCTATCAATTCTGCGAGCGCAGGAGAGAGTTGCTTTCCTCCTTCTCCGCTTTGCTTTTCTTTTTTAGCCGTTACCTTCTTGGGTTTCGCGGCTGCTTTCTTCGACTTGGATCCTGTTTTTTTCACGGAGGCTTTTTCCGCTTTTCCTGAGCCTTTTCGTCCCTTGCCTTTCTTTTCATAGGGAGTTTTGGGATGATCTGGATATTTTGTTTGCAGTTGCGCTAAGTCGTTCACGATCACATCGCATTCTGGAAACGCTGAACAAGAATAGAACGTTTTCCCATAGCGCGACCGCCGCGCCGTCATCTGGCCTTCGCATCCAATTGCCGGACAGGCAGGCATATCTTGCTGTGCATGGACCGCTTCTCCTTTTTTGGGAATCGTCACAACGCCCTTACATTCCGGATAGTTGACGCATCCTAAAAAAGAGCCAAATCGGCCGTGGCGCACTTTCATTGCACTGCCGCACTTAGGGCACATTTGATCCCAATCAAATTCATCTGCGTAATCTGCTCGGTTGAATTGCACCTCTTCAATGGGAGCGCTATAATTGCAATCAGGATAGCGGGAACAGCCGTAAAAATATTTAGATTTAAACCAAATTTTTTGAACCTTCGCTCCGCACAAAGGACAATCGATATCGGTCATGATCCGGGGGATAAACGCTTCTTTCTCCGCTACATCAAGGGTGGGATGAAACTCCTGCCAAAACTCTTTAAGTAGATTTTTCCAATCTTTTTGACTTTCTGCGACGAGTTCCAAGTCATCTTCCATCTGCGCAGTAAAACGAATATTCATAATCTGAGGGAAGCTGTTTTCTAGCCAAGAGGCAATGACTTGCCCGAGCTCAGTGGGGTGTAAACGGCCGCTTTCTTTATGGGTATATTCTCTACTTTGGATTTTATTCATGATGGCAGCGTAAGTGGAAGGACGTCCGATTCCAGACTTTTCCAACTCCTTTACGAGAGAAGCTTCTGTATAGCGCGGAGGCGGGCGTGTAAACGCTTGTTCAGAGGTGAGCTCTAACAAGTGCAACGACTGTCCTTCGACCAAGTTGGGGAGTGTACGGCTCTCATCGTTTTTCTCCTCATCATCTTGTTTTTCCTCATAGGCTGCTAGATATCCAGAAAATTTTAAAACAGACCCCGTTGCCCGCAAGATAATTTCATTCCCCGCAGTAATGTCTGCAGAGACAGTGTCATAAACCGCAGGAGCCATTTGAGAGCCGATAAAACGACGCCAGATGAGTTGATAGAGCATCATCTGATCTCTTGTTAGAAATTTCTGCAACGTTTCCGGCGGACGCAAAAGATTTGTAGGACGTATTGCTTCATGAGCATCTTGGGCGCTTTTGGCGCTAGCGTAATGCTTGGGTTGCACAGAAAGATACTCTTCCCCATATTGGCTGGTAATGTAACGCCGCGCTTCAGTAATCGCCTCAGGTGCCACACGGACAGAGTCTGTACGCATATAGGTGATCAATCCTTCGGCGCCTTCTTGACCTAAGTCCACCCCCTCATAGAGGGATTGAGCGATGCTCATGGTTCTAGCAGCAGAAAATCCATGATGGCGGCTTGCTTCTTGCTGCAGAGTAGAGGTAATAAAAGGAGGAACTGGATTGCGCTTTTTCTCTTTGCGCTCTACATGGGTAACAATATAGGGCCCTTTTTTCATTTTCGCCAGCAACTGCTTTGCCGTTTCCTCATTTCCAATGAGTAAGAAGTCTTTTCCGGGGGCAGGTTCTTTTTCAAAACGTCTTCCCTCTACAGAATGAAGGATTGCTTTGAATGCACGCTCTTCTGTTTCTGTCTTAAACAAAGCACCTAAGTTCCAATATTCAACTGGTTTAAACGCCTCGATCTCCTTCTCTCGATCCACGACTAATTTAAGAGCAACCGATTGCACACGGCCTGCAGAAACAGAGCCCTCCTTTCCTCGCTGAATGCGGCGATTCAAGATGGGAGAAATCTTATATCCGACCAAACGGTCCAGCAACCGGCGCGCCTGCTGGGCATTCACCAGAGACATGTCGATTTCACGCGGTTCTTTGAGGGCTCTTAAAACGGCCTCGCGCGTAATGGAATTAAACGACACCCGTTTAATTTTTGTTCCACGCGGCAAAACCTGAGCAATATGCCATGCGATGGCTTCTCCTTCGCGGTCAGGGTCGGGAGAGAGGTAGACGGTTTCACATTGCTGGGCACTTTTTTTTAGATTGGCGACGACGTTTTCTTTTCCTGGCAGGACTTCATAAGTAGGTTCAAAATCATGGTCAATATCGACGCCGAATCCTTTTTGCGGGAGATCTCGAATGTGTCCGATAGAGGATTCGAAAAGATAGTCGGAGCCAAGAAACTTTTTTAAAGTTTTAATCTTTGCGGGCGACTCTACAATGATGAGTGCCTTGTTTGACTTAGCCATTCGCTGACTCCTTAAAATTAGGGCTAGTACACTGTATCAAAAGTTTTGCGCAATGAAAATTTATCAAATTGCTCAATATACCTTTCTATAAAGCTTACCGGGAAATTCTTTAATCATTTTTTTCAATAATAAGCCCATTAATAGCACATTTGTCTGAACAGAGGAGCGTTGAGATAACAGCATTACCTCCTCAATCGAAACTTCATAGGCAGGTAACAACTGTAGCAACTCAGCCTCCTGGTCTGTAAGAAGGGGAGCGTTCTTGACTGGTACTGTACGTTCCCGGCTAAAAAGATCACCAAAGCAGTCTAAGATATCTTGCGCATTCTCTACCAGAACAGCTTGACCAGATTTAATCAATCGATGATTTCCCTGATGGCTGTCTGTGTCTACTCGGCCAGGAAGAGCAAAAAGCCGCCTCCGATGCTGGAGTGCTTTCTCCATGGTAATCATGGCCCCGCTTTTTAATGGGGCTTCAATTAATAAGGTTCCCAACGTGATTCCGCTTACAATCCGATTCCGTTGAGGGAAGTTTTGCTTATCGGGAGGGGTGAGCAACGGGTATTCACTAATGAGAGCTCCTTTTTCTGCAATCGAGTCAGCTAGCTTACGATTTTCCCGTGGGTAAATGCAAGCCAACCCTGAGCCGATGACGGCAGCTGTTCTCCCACTGCGCAGCGCTCCTTCATGGGCAGCAGTATCCACGCCGCGCGCCAGACCGCTCACCACAGTGATTCCTGCAGCCGCGAGCCCTTCCCCAAACTGCTCAGCCATTTCGCGCCCATATATCGATGCAGTTCGGGTACCCACAACTGCAAGAGAATACTCATCTCTCTGCTGCCAGGTTCCTTTTACATAAAGCAGGAGGGGGGCATCGGGAATTTCCAACAATCGTTTTGGGTAAACCGCAGAGGTATAGGGAACAAGATTCACCTTGTGATGCTCAATGAGCTCACACTCTTTCTGCCATTGGCTATTCCCTTTCCAGACCCCCCAATGCTCTAGAGAGCTTCTAGTCAGATCCGTAAGCGCTAAGATTTGTTCAACATCTGCTTCTAGCGCGGCTTGGGCAGATCCAAATGCTCGAATTAATTTGCGGATACGGACGGGACCCAAGCGGGGGCAGCTGCTTAGCTGGATAAGGGGGTAGAGCTCATTAGGGCTTAGCATTAGACCTCGTGCATCACTAAGGTTCTGTCGATTTTCTGGATTATTTTGGCCG
>FTIX01003106.1_pt1 | contig 11199 bp, 10 predicted proteins | sample 1658561 | NCBI WGS metagenome assembly FTIX01 (sample SAMEA3914836, study PRJEB12502) | metagenome | biome: forest; material: soil | place: Canada | collected 2011-07-03 | depth 0.3 m | reverse complement strand
GCATTACATATTTAGGACTACCTATTGTCGTTTTACAAAGAAAAGAATGGCTTCGACAACCTGATCTGCAGTCAGATCGCTGGTATCGATGAGATGTGCGTCTTCCGCACATTTGAGAGGCGAAATCAAGCGCGTCGAATCTTCCTCATCTCTACGCTCGATATCTGCCTTCATTTTATCCAGATCTAGGGATTGTGCTTCATGTGGGTATTTTTCTTTGAATTCATCCAATCGCCTTTGAGCTCGGACTTCGATTCCACCAGTTAAAAATATTTTTACGTCCGCATTGGGGAACACCACTGTTCCAAGATCTCTCCCTTCAAACACCGCATTGACCCCTTGCGCCCACTCGCGTTGAAGCAGAACAAGTCTCTCGCGGACTTGAGGAAAAGCAGCCACTTTTGAAACCAGCTTTGTAACAGCTTGCCCTCGAATTGGAACTGTAATATCTTCTCCCTCCACAAAATAATGCTTTTCTCCTTCAATCACTTGAATATCGAAAAAAAAAATTTCCAGAAAGTGAAGAAATTGCTTTAGTTCTGTTAGATCTACTTTATTTTTTAGAATGGCATAGGTCAAACAGCGATACATTGCCCCTGTATCGAAATGAATAAATCCAAGCCTTCCTGCAAGCTTTTTTGCAATTGTACTTTTCCCAGTTGCAATAGGTCCATCAATTGTAATAATCATATCCAACTTTTAATAATAATTCCATAAAATGGGGCTGTAAACATTAGAGAATCGACAAGGTCTAAAACCCCCCCCAATCCTGGAAGATGAGTGCTGCTGTCTTTTATTCCTGCATCTCGCTTAAGAAGAGATTCAGCTAAATCCCCTAATTGACCCATGATGCTGATCCCCATGGGCAATAAGAGCGTCTGAGCGAATGAAAGAAGCATCGGAGGGGTCTCAAAGCAGAATCGAAAAAATAGAGATAACAATACTCCCACGATAACGGTTGTCACAAATCCCCCAATGGCTCCTTCCCATGTTTTTTTTGGACTAATGTAAGGAGAAAACGGAGTCTTCCCAATCCACTTTCCAATAAAAAAAGCGGCCATGTCGGTGGCCTTTGTGAGCAAGAGAAGATAAAGCAAACAGTAACGCCCGTCATTAATAAAATCAGGAAGTTTCAGGTAGTTGATCTCTATAAGGTAACTCAGCGGAATCGTAATATAGAACAAGGCAAAAGTGGTAATGGCAAGATTGACAAAGGGAGCATTACCTTTATAAAAGTAATAAAAAAAACTAACTAGTAAAGCCAAGCCTATAACAGCTATTGGCAAAAGTGATACTTCAGAAGTTTGGGTTTGGAAATAAACCGCAAACAGATAGCCTGCGGTCGCGACTAGGCCCACCTTCACACGTGGCTGATATCCCTTAGCCTCTGCCATCTTATAATACTCCCACACCGCACACACGGTTGCCCCTGTGATCAAGAGGAGGAAGGAATAATGCCATCCCGCATCATGCGATACATAAATAGATCCAAGAAAGCATAGAGTGATCAAAATACTGGCAATCACTCGTTGTTGCAGATTACTGAACGCATGAAACATCGTTATCCTCCTAAGCGGCGTTTCCTTGCTTGAAAGTGCAAAATTGCATCCAACAAGTGACTGGGTGTATAGTCAGGCCATAAAACTTGAGGGATATAGAGTTCCGCATAAGAAGTCTGCCAAAGAAGAAAATTACTAAGGCGCTGCTCCCCGCTTGTACGGATAAGTAAATCAGGATCTGGCCATTGTGCTGTATCCAAGTAACGACCAATAAGCTCCTCAGAGATCTCGTTTTTATTAACTTTATTTGCTTCGCAATCAGTTAAAAGAGCAAGAAAGGCACGACGAATCTCATCGCGAGCACCATAATTTAAAGCAATAACCATGTCAATCTCTTCACAATGAGCAGTCGCCATTTTGGTCTCTTCTAAGGCTTTCTGAATGCTTTTTGAAAAAAGAGCGGGATTTCCTATCGTGCAGAAACGAACACCATTGTCGATCATATTCTGTCGCTGCTCGCACAGATACCACTCCATTAGCCACATAAGAGCCTTTATTTCTAAAGTATCGCGAAGCCAGTTTTCTGTTGAAAAGCTATAGAACGTCACGGTCTTTACACCGAGATCACGCGCAGCTTTGGTAACCGTTAGAAAATTATTTACACCTGCTCGATGTCCTTGAGCTACGGTTGTATGATTTTTGCGCGCCCAGCGTCGGTTACCATCAGGGATGATGGCAATATGGTGAGGAACACGCGTAGTATCCAAGAGCTCTAGCTGCTCTTGGTTAAATTGTATTCGAGAAATATCACACGAAACGGATTTATGCATATACTGCAATGCTCACTAAGAAGTCTTTAAAACAGCCATAAATGCGCTCTGGGGAATACTGACCTTTCCAATCTCTTTCATTCGTTTTTTTCCTTTTTTTTGCTTTTCCCAAAGCTTCCGCTTACGTGTAATATCTCCGCCATAACATTTGGCTGTCACATTTTTAGACAATGCACGAATCGTCTCCCTTGCAACGATTTTGCCCCCGATAGCTGCTTGAATGGGAACCTTAAAAAGCTGCATTGGAATGACTTCTACTAACTTCTCACAAATAGCTCTTCCTTTTGACTCTGCTTTGGTACGGTGCACTAGACAAGAGAATGCATCCACAGGCTCTTCATTGACACGCACCTCAAGCTTGATAATATCCCCTTCTTCATACTGATCAAATTCATAGTCAAGAGAAGCATAACCTTTGGTTACAGACTTAAGCTTGTCATTAAAGTCTGTAATGATCTCATTTAAAGGTAATCGGTAAGTCAAAAGCAGCCGTCTGGCATCTAATGTTTCCGTCTTAACGCAAACCCCCCGTTTTTCCATCGCTAAATTCATCACTGAGCCCAAATACTCGGCGGGAGTTATAATGCGGCATTTAACCCAAGGCTCCTCTACCCACGCAATCTGGGCAGGATCCGGATAGTGGCTTGGATTATCCACTTCCAGTACGGTTCCATTAGAGAGCGTGAAACGATAAATAACACTGGGAGCAGTCGAAATGATGTCCACATCAAACTCGCGCTGAATGCGCTCAAACACAATTTCTAAATGGAGCAAACCTAAAAAACCGCAACGAAATCCAAAACCAAGAGCCGTACTGCTCTCTTGTTCAAGATGCAGAGCGGAATCGTTTAACTGTAGTTTTTCCAGTGCTTCTCTTAACGCTTCAAAATCGGTGGCATCAATCGGGTAAATACCCGCAAATACAACAGGCGTCACATGACGAAATCCAGGAAGAGGCTCTGTAACAGGACTACGCTGAGCAATAACCGTGTCCCCTACATTCACATCTGATGGGGTTTTAATATTGGCCATTAGGTAACCCACTTCGCCAGCGCGAAGAGAGTCGACAGCCCGCTCGTGCGGAGTAAAAATGCCAACCTCAAGAACCTCAAATACTTTGTCATTAGACATCAACTTAATTTGAGCACCCTTGCGAATTTCCCCTGTGACAACACGGATATAAACCAACACTCCTCGATAAACATCGTAATGACAATCAAAGACTAAGGCACGCAACAGACCGTCAACTGGAGAAGCAGGAGAAGGAATTCTAGAGATAATCGCCTTGAGGATTTCTTCAATACCTACACCTGACTTTGCAGAACAACAAATTGCCTCTGAGCCATCTAGTCCAATGATATCAGTAATCTGCTGTTTGACAGATTCAACATCTGCAGTCGGCAAATCGATCTTGTTGATCACGGGTACAATTTCTAGATTGCGTTCTGAAGCAAGATGAACGTTGGCCAAACTTTGAGCCTGTACTCCTTGAGCTGCATCTAATACAAGAAGAGCTCCTTCACAAGCGGCTAAGGAACGAGATACCTCGTAGGCAAAATCCACATGACCAGGAGTGTCGATAAAATTGATCTGATAAGTTTCGCCATCCTCGGCTTCATGGAACATGGTTACAGGATGGGCTTTAATCGTGATACCCCGTTCCCTCTCAAGATCCATATCATCCAGGAGCTGTTCTTGCATATCTCTAGGAGCCACAGTGCGTGTTTTTTCCAAAAGCCGATCCGCAAGTGTAGATTTTCCGTGATCAATGTGGGCAATAATGGAGAAATTACGAATGCGTTTAATGTCGTATTGAAACATGGGGCTTTAAGCCTGTTAAATAATGATTTAAAACTTTTCTCAAAGAAAACTAGCACTCCGAATTTGGCGCTATAGTTACACGCTAAAACTTCTGAGTCGAGTGCTGACAAAGAATCACTTGAAGATGCGGCTAAGATGACTCGAACATCCACCGAGTTGCCCCGACTAGAACCTGAATCTAGCGCGTCTGCCAATTCCGCCATAGCCGCAGAATTAACTAGTATAAGCGATCCAGAATTTCCCTCAAAGCGAAATACTTGAACTTACCGCAACGCTCTGTACAATTTTGCCTTTGAGCATTTTTTGAAGTTCGTCTTCTACCAAATAAAAGATGGCTATGATAAAGTCTTCGATTGACATGCCCTGGCACCTCTGTTTATTTACATTCACAAACAGTTACAGTTAGAGATGTCATTTCTCAATCACAACATCAACGATAAGTATGATCAGTGAAAAGTGGCGAAGTAGCATAAAACCCTCTTTAAAAAGGTCTTTGCTTTGGCGCGGGTCTTTTCTTGCTGCTTTGGGCATTGCACTGCTTATCTATGCAGGAACCACTTTTCCTGTAACCTCTCTGCAGTTTTGGGGCCCTCTATTCTTTTTTGGAGGAGGAAGCTTGATCGTTATTGGACTCCTTCCTTACCGCAAAATCTGCAGATTAGAACATTGTCCTTACGAACTCTATATCGGAGACAGGAACCACCTATGCTTCCTGCAAGGAGGAAAGCCTCTTCTGGATATCCCATTCAATAGCATTCGGCAAATAGGATATCTGGACAACGGAAACCATTATGGAGTTCTCATCTGGCTAAAACAACCGCTCCCAGATAAAATTTTCGTTTACAGCTCTTCCTGTAGAGGAAAATTTCGATTAGTAAAAATTAAAAACTCTATGGAAAAGGGGGTATTTCTCCCCTATTTTAGCGAGCGCAGTTTTAATTCGATCACATCGTGCCTATGATTTAATCGGTCATGAGATGATAAAGGTGATCCAGAGCTTGACAAACTTCTGAAATTAACTCCAACATTCGCTTCCTGAAGACAAACCTCCCTTGTCTTTTATTAAACATTAATATAAAATAACGTCACCCGTATATAATCGTTACCAAGATATAGTATGAGCGTTTTAACAGGTTATTATTATTCAGATCAAACAAAGTATCACTTTGCTTGTAATTTTGCATCTACCCCGATTCGTGCGGTACTGGGAGGAGAAAATCGCCTCTTTGCCACATTTTCTTCTGGACAAATCACCGAGACCGCTGCTCTGTTTTCTAAAGCAAAAAAAATTGCATTTGTCGTACTCATGATCTTATTTCCTCCAGCCGCCCTCATTTCCATATGCTTTCTTGCGTTGAAGTACTTTTCAAAAGAACCCATTCCCTCCCCTTGCACGCCCAAAAGGCTTCAACTATGCTCAGCCCCTTTGACTATTGCTGAAAACCCGCCCGAAACGCTTTTTAAGCCGCTTCCTGATGTAATTGCTTGCAAAATTATTGCTTTCTTGGACATAGAACCCTATATAAGCATGCTTTTTGAAAACCGCGGCTATGCTTCAAATGTCAATTATCATAGCGATCTGGTTTCTCTTGCGCTCACAAATAAATCTTTCTATCGAGTCTCTAGGCCATTTTTAAGTCTCTCTTGCACCCTTCCTGTACTGACCTCTTACCACTTTTTTGATGGCCCCTCATCAAATGTGTTACCGGAAAATTTACAGAAAAAAAACTTTACAGTTGCTCTGAAGCTAATCCCGCTCATTCAAAAATATCTAATAGATGACACTATGGCTTTCCAATGGGGACCCGGTACACTGCCACAATACACACTACTTTATTTAAGCTTGGCTTACCAAACCAACCCAGAGCGGAGAAAAGCCCTTACTCAGGCGTTGCTTACAAACGCAGCTAACCCTTTAATCGAATATGCATCTGACCCTTATGATAACAATAGCTGTTTCTCTTTTCTAGAAACACGACGACAAGGGAAAAAGACAAAGTTTCATGTACAAGAGATGGATGCAGTCACTCCATCAGCAGCACAAGAGTTACATGCAGCCATGCTCGAGGAGCTCCGGAACGCCTGGATGAAAAAAATCGCGACAGAACCGAAAGGAATGTATGATTCCCTCCCTAGTACCCAAGAATGGCACCGACTTGCAAAAACAGTGAACATTGAAGAACTTACCGTATTCAGGGGAGAGTGGGGCTATAATGTTCCGAGTGAGCTTACCCAGCCAGAGAAGGTGGAAACACAAAGTGCCTGCCTCATTTTTCAAGATCCTTGGGATCACAGAGTCCGCACCTTTATCATGGACATGGAGAAGACTCATGGACGAAAGACCTCATTAACGAACGCAAAAGAGCACCCACTCACGAATGGCGCTAAATTTGCTTACATCGTTCCTTTAAAAATGCTCACGTCTTCTTACTCTAACTTTAAACATATTCGGGAAGTCCCTTTTGATTTTCAAGAAGAACATTTTGATAAATATTTGATAGGCGGTTTTTCATACCCCGCATGCTTAGAAGAGCTGGTTTTACAAAGGCTACAGACTTGTTTTAAAGACCAGCTTGTACAATATCGTGAAGACGGATTAGCCCCACCAGTTTAAGCTGCGCATTCAGGACAGGCATCACAGTAATGGCACGCTTAGGATCTTCCTCCATCATCTGCAACGCTTCCCAAGCTAACGCTTCTTCTTGGATGACCCGGGGTGTTTTTATCATCAATTCTTCTATTGTTTTTTCTAATGCTTGTGAGCCTTGCTCAAGTAACGCTCGCCTAAGGTCTCCATCAGTGAAAATTCCTTGGAGTTTATCTTGTTTATCCACAACCAGTAAACATCCAGAACGCTTAGCAGAAATCTCTACCAATAGGTTGACCAGTTTCTCATCGGGCGAACCAATTGGAAGACTTCCTTGCTTCAACATGAGATCTTTCACTTTTAGGGTCAGTCTTTTTCCAATGCTTCCAGCGGGATGGTTAGATAGGTACTCTTCCAATTTAAACTCACGGGTGCGCATTAACGCAATGGCTAAAATATCTCCAAAAATTAACTGGACAGATGTTGAAGTGGTGGGCGCTAAATTATAAGGGCATAACTCTTTTTCCACAGGCAAGTGCATAAACAGTTGACTTGCCTTTGCAAGACGGCTAGTTGTAGAAGAAACGACGCTCAAAAGAGGAATATTACGCTGACGCAAGTATGGGACGAGGTGGAAAAGCTCTTCGCTCTCTCCGCTTTTGCTCAGCATAATAAAAAGATCTCTATCATTTAAAATACCTAAATCTCCATGAAGAGCATTCGTGGGAGAAATATAAAGGGAGCGCGAACCGGTAGAGGTCATCGTCACAGCAATTTTTTCTGCGACCAAACCACTTTTTCCAACACCCGTAAACACAAGCGTCCCTTTACAATCGCGTAACTTCTCAAAAAAACGTTCCGCCTGCACGAGATCAATCTGTTCAAAAAAGCGGGACAGGTATTCTTGTTTTTTTTCAAAAAGTTCTTTTAACAGCATCAAACCACCTCTTCACCAAGTTCATTTGCCGGGCTGCAGTTTAACACTTTTCTCTTTAGTAAAAAAGTGTTAATGTGCGGTTTAGAGAGATTTTCACCTGCGAGGTTGAGATGAGTAAAAAAGTTCCTATTACAATTGCGCAAGGAGATGGAATTGGACCAGAGATCATGGAGGCGACTCTTCATATCCTCTCATCAGCAGGCGCTGAGCTCGAAATTTTCCCTGTAGAAATTGGAGAAAAGGTGTATTTGCGAGGAGAACGGTCCGGCATCGATCCAGCCACGTGGGATATCATCCGTAAAACAAAAGTTTTTCTAAAAGCTCCCATGACTACGCCTCAAGGTGGGGGATTCAAAAGCTTGAATGTTACCCTCCGCACTCAGCTGGGGCTCTACGCAAACATAAGGCCTTGCGTTGCTTATGCGCCCTTTGTGAATACGAAGCATCCCAAGATGGACCTCGTCGTGGTTCGAGAAAATGAAGAAGATTTATACGTAGGAATTGAATACAGGCAAACCGCAACCACCTACCATGCGCTTAAAATGATCACTCGGCCGGGATGCGAACGGATTATTCGATATGCGTTTGAATATGCACGCGCTTACGGGCGCAAAAAAGTGACCTGCTTCACAAAAGACAATATCTTAAAACTGACAGACGGCGAATTTCATAAGGTTTTTAGGGAAATCGCCTTAGAGTACCCTGATCTTGTGAATGAACATTGGATCGTCGATATTGGAGCGGCTAAGCTTGCAGATACCCCTGAAGCATTCGAAGTCATTGTACTCCCTAATTTATACGGAGATATCTTATCCGACGTAGCTGCACAGATCGCAGGATCTGTCGGACTAGCCGGATCTGCCAATATTGGAACAAATGGGGCAATGTTTGAGGCTATCCATGGATCTGCTCCGCGGCGGGCAGGACAAAATGTGGCAAATCCATCTGGATTGCTTCTTGCAGCCATCATGATGCTTGTCCACATCCAGCAATTTGATGTTGCAGAGAATATCCACAATGGTTGGTTGAAAACATTAGAGGATGGAATCCATACGTATGACATTTATAAAGAGGGCGTGAGTAAAAAATGCGTAGGGACGAAAGAATTTGCAGAAGCGATTGTACAACGCCTAGGCCAACAACCGCATGTCTTAAAACCCGTTAACTACAAGGCTGGAATGCCTGTGCTATCTCCAGACAAAACACACGCCTCTCAGCCTTTGCCTAAACAAGAAATTGTAGGCATTGACCTCTTCATTCATTTTAAAGACAAAATAACCGCTCTTCAGAAAAAACTTGCTGAAGTAGAACAAAAAATCTTTACACTCGCCATGATCGGAAACCGAGGGGTTAAAGTGTGGCCAGGAGATCCTCCTGACCTCCCCTACGTGGAAAACTGGCGTTGCCGATTTGTTTCGCCCCGCAAAGGAACCGCTGTTTCCCATCAAGAAATTGCGAAATTTCTGACACAACTTGCCGAAAAAGGGATCGAGTTCAGCCACTTGGAGACATTATGCACATTTGATGGCACTCCAGGGTATACGCTGTCTCAAGATGAGCAATAGAAATTCAGGGTAAATGTTAACAAATGTTGGGCAAGCGATAGATGTCTAAGCAAAAGTGTTATCAGCAATAAGTTTTTCGTTCACCCAAGGAGACACAAAGGTGCAAAGAAGGGCGGAGGTGCAGAGAGAGGATTGATGAAGACAATCCCTTAAATTCGCCTTTGAGTCTCTCTCTTCCTTTGCGGTTCTATTGGTTTGTGTAAAAAGCCTCTACAATCAATAGGTCGCATTACATTTAGGACTACTCAGGGTATTTTCACTATAAGCTAAAATTAGTGAAGGCTCCACCCGAATAGCGCTTAGACGACAGCGACAGCGTGGAGAGGTTCCATAATTGGCTTGCGAATGGGCGGAGGTAATATAGGTTCTAACGATTTATCGAAGCGGGAAGCGTCAACTCCTAACGAACACAGCTTTTTCAATAGGTCTTCATACCCTCGATCAAGGAAATGGAGACCAGTAAGAACTGTCGAGTCAGAGGCTAAAGCAGCCGCCATCACATAGGCGAACCCAGCACGAAGGTCCGGAACAGAAATTTCTTTGCCCACTAAATGAGTCAACCCTTTTACAATTACGCTATGGGAGTAGGTATGAGGAGCAAATCTACACTCTTTCCCTCCAAGGCATTGCTTGAACACAGTGATATCTGCACCCATTTCATTTAATGTTTCCGTATACCCAAACCGATTTTCATACACTGTCTCATGGACAACCGAGCTTCCCGAGGCTTGAGTCAACAGGACAACAAAAGGCTGTTGCCAATCTGTCATAAAACCTGGATGAACATCTGTCTCCAAGTGCACTCCTCCTTGGAGTGGTCCATCATAAAAAAACTCTATCCCATCGGATTTTACTTGAAATCCTCCGCCTACTTCTCGAATTTTATTGAGAAGAGTGATCATATGGAGATGCTGAGCTCCTTCCACAAAGACACGTCCCTTAGAACTAATGGCCGCCATCCCCCAGGAGGCTGCTTCGATCCGATCTGGAATGACTGTATGTTCAACCTCATGGAAGCTGCGAGTGCCCTGGATCCTTATCGTACGATCTACATCTAACGTAATAATTGCGCCAAGTTTTTGCAAGAAGAGGATGAGGTCCACAATCTCCGGCTCGATAGCGGCGTTTTTGATCACGGTAGAGCCACGGGCTGTAATGCTTGCCAAAATGGTATTCTCAGTCGCTCCTACGGAGGGATATGGAAGGGTAATGACAGCTCCTTTTAATCCATGATGAGCATGAGCAAAATACGCCCCTTCTTTTTTCATTTCCCGATATTCGATGACGGCTCCGAGGGTGCGCAAGGCTTCGATATGAAAGTCTACAGGGCGTTGGCCAATTTTACACCCCCCAGTTGTAGGCACGATGATGTCATCATCCGTACGTCCAAGCAAAGCACCTATCATAAGAATCGGAATGCGATTAGACCCAGAAAACCGCTGAGGAACGTAAGAGGTTTTCAACTCTTTAGTGATGACCTCCATAATGCCTGCACCACGATCCCACTGCACATGCATCCCAATCTCTTGGCAGAGGGCGACGGTCACCTCCACTTCTCCAATATTAGGCACGTTATAAAATCGGCAACGCTTGTCGGAAAGTAGCGAGGCGACTAAAAGCTTCGTAATTGCATTTTTTGCTCCGGCAGCTTTAACGACTCCTTTAAGAGGAGTACCACCTTTAATCTTAAGTACTTCCATGGGCTACTCTGCAAGCGTTTTTATAGGACTTTTCTGCTAACTATCCTTTATATACAACAATTCCCTCCTTAAACGCAACGGTTAATTTTGACTTTTTAGAACCCGTATTCACACCATGATCTGGATGATTTGCTGCCAGATTTTGAGCATCATCTTGACAATGGGGTGAAGACGGGTTCTTAGCGGGACAGGTTCAATGGCAAAAATTGCATAGTCGAATTAAACGAGGATAAATTTTTAGCTGTATTTGATTTAATACA
>FTIX01000468.1_pt3 | contig 11253 bp, 13 predicted proteins | sample 1658561 | NCBI WGS metagenome assembly FTIX01 (sample SAMEA3914836, study PRJEB12502) | metagenome | biome: forest; material: soil | place: Canada | collected 2011-07-03 | depth 0.3 m | reverse complement strand
TTTCAAAGCCTTGAACCCTCCAAAAGGTGTGTTCAAGGCTTTATCATAGATTCTAACTCTGCATCTCTTTCCATGTCTAATTGTTCCAGCGTAATTCCAAGACCTGCAATTCTACTCCTGTCTATTTCTCTAAGATTTTCTTTCACATCTTCGACAAATAATTGCCGATCCTCTTCTTTTACGAGTTCTGCAGTTTTTGTAGAGATATATTCATCTAGAAGTCCTCCAGTCAATTGACTTATAATAATTTCTTTAATTAGATTGCGTCTTTGTTGGCGATAGCGCACTCGTATCTCATCAAATCCAATGGTCTTCACTGTGGAGTCATACAGAGCACAGGTTCTCATGTAGGAATAGATAAATAGGTCGAGAAGGGGTTGGATCTCTTGCAGTTCATAGATAGCGATGATTGCTGAAGTGTAATCTTCTTTTTCTACATCATTAAACGATAGTGGAACTAGGTTTTTTGTGATGAATAGGATATTTGCGCTAAGCCGTGCAGTAAATAGAGAGGGAGCCGCGTTTGTGCAATGGCTTTTTTACTTTCTGGTCCAAAGGGATGGTTTGTAGTTCTCATCCTTTGACTCATCCGATTTACAATTCGGTATTGCGTTCCCCTTTTAGATCCAAGCTTTTCTACGAGTCCCTCGTTCACCATTTCAGCGAGCCCTCTGCGCACGCTTCGTTCGGCATAACTGCCGTCTAATTTTTCCAGTAAACCAGATAGAATGATAGGATCTGCCTCCTAGCTTAATTGATAGAAAACTGCCAATTTTTTGTCCTTAGATTCCATACAGGGCTCCCGTCAATTTTTTTATGCCTAAAGATTATACTAGCGGAAATACGGCCAATTTTTAATGATTTTTGGCCGTATTTAGAAAATACGGCCATTTCATCAGGGTAAAAAACGCCCGGGAAATTGGCGGGGATTCAAGCAGATGGCTTGTTTAAAAAAATAATTCCTGTTGCGCGCAACTAACCGATATGCCCAATCGTAAAAAATAGGAGGTAAAAAAGAGAGAAGGCCAATGGGAGACCAGTAGCCTCCTAGGAGCCAGCAGATTCTCAACGCCGCTTTTCCTAAAGAATAGAAGAGTGGTTTTGTTTGAAAATCTTCTACTAAAATTAACGTATCTTCATTAGGGAAGATTTTGTCTGTAATTTTATACTCCTTAGCCGTTATTCCATCCAAAGGAGCGAAGACAAATTTATTCTCTCGATCTTTTGTGAGTAAAAAAGCGACCGTGCGGTCACATAACCCACAGTTGCCATCATAAAAAATAAGGTGTTGGGGCATCGAAACTCCAAATGTTGCGACAACTTATCACAAAATCCATTCCTAACCTTAATTTATTCATCCTTTTTAAATAAATCATATTTTGCTATAATATTTTATACAAAACTTGTTATAAGAGGAGAGATAATGGCAGCAGAGATTGGTTTTTTTGAGCCCATTTCTTGGAAAGCAAACGCATTGGAGAAAGAATCGATTGATGAAGATCGCTGGGAGGCAGTTGCTCGCTGGAGCGAGGGTTTTTGGGCGAATCTCTCCTGCCGTACCGATGCAGTTCGCGTGATCGGTTCTAAAGAGAGAAAAGTTCTCGTAGAGCACTATACGAGAAAATTGGGAGAGGCTCACTATGCATGGATGATCTTTGAATTGGGTACTTGTTTGCTTGTTGTGCCTTTACTCGTCATGCTGGTTGCAAAATTATGCACACGTTACCACTACACATTTACTACTCCTACTATTACGCCTTCTGTTGAATCGGCATCTCCTGTGTTTTTCCCTCCTGGACCGCTGCGAGAATTTAGAGAATTGGTACATAGTCTATCATGGCGGCGTGATGCGGGGGATCTTTTGAGTCGATTGTTATTTCAAGCGATCGATAGCGAAGAAGACCGAACTCAACTTCTAGGCACAATGATCAACGAATTGCCTGATCAATATCTTGATATTTTAAAAAAGCTTGATGATTGTGGTTTGACGCTGCTTCACTACGCTTATCTATATCGTGATGAAGATACTCAGAAATGTTTAGAAGCTCGAAGTAAAGAGCTTTCTACGATTCCTTCTTCCGAAACTTTTTCTATTAAGCCAGGAATGTCCGCATGGGGTACCAGTTATATTCCTAAAGGAAAAAATCCTGCTGAGCTGAGCAAATATCATAATCAATTAGCGGCTCGCTATGTGCTGCGCCTTCATATCCAGCGTAGGACTGAAAAAGTAGTTGCTTCCCCTTATTGGCCTTGGAAGGAAGCAATGCCTTCTATTGAAGAAGCGTTTTCCTTTTTAGATCCTAGAGCCCTAGATCGCTTAGAGGATGGAATGACGCTGCTTCATTTGGCAAAACATTATCGTCATGAGGAGATAGAAAGGCGATTAATCGCGAAAGGAGCCAATACCGCAATTAGATCTACCGAAGAAATCGAAGACAACAGGACCTTTCTTTGGTTGGGAATGCAAGAGCATCTCGTCATAAAGGTCAAAGCAGGGTTAACAGCTGATGAAATGAGCCGAGAATTTTGGGACCAATTCTATTGGAAACTGGCGTTGGCTCATGTCAAGGGATATAAAGTCACGGGTGAGAGTGGGGGAACACTTATTAGATTTCCAGGCTGGGGAAGTCAAGAGGGGCTCGATTTTCAAGAGGTGCTTTCCCATATCACGACCCTCAATCGCCAGGACCAGGATGGATTAACCTTAATGCATTATGCGGTACTCTTTGGTCAGCAAGAGATGCAAAAACAGCTGCGTGAAAAAGAACCTGGATTGGATGAAGCAACGTGTGTTTCTTGGAAACTGTTCAATGGAGTGTACTATGCCAGCATTTCCCAATTGCTGAATCCGAATCAGTTATTAGAGCATCTCGTCGATGGTTTTATTGCGCAGTCTATTGAATACAGCATCTCAAAGTCATCAAACGACACGATTGTTTATCGGCCTAGCTCTATTAGCAGGTGCTCAGATATGGAGATAAGAATAGAGAGGGCAATATTGCGTCAAACATATGAGCGGCTTTTGAAGGAAGGTGCCTTTCAAGGAGTTGATAAAATAGAAATGGAACTCGATTCGATGAAAAATCGGATTAAACAAGTAGAGTTTAAAGAATTATTAAGATATATTTCTCCGAGAGGAGTAAGAATGTACCCAGAGGCGCTTAAATATATATTTTCGATTTCTTTGAAAACGTGTCATGGATCCACAAAACCTTATGCAATTCCCTTCCAACTTCTAGATATAGGCGTTGATCCAATTGATAGAGAAGAAGTGGAGGGGCCTGGAAATGAAATTGAAGCCGAAAAGCTAGATGCATGGGCCGCTAAGAAAATTAGATGGCCAATCAAATATCTATTTCGCAAGGCGCCTCAGAATGCGGATCCCAAAACATCTCAAGAGATGGGAAAGGAAAAAGAGAAGCAAAAGTTAACAGAACGTGTGTTTCGGGTGATCCGGGAACCGATTACGAGTGCTGTGAGTGAGCTTCCTGCACCTTTAGCAGGAATTGTTTCCGAGTACTTGGGCTGGGAACCAATCACTAGAAGTAATGGCGAAACAATCAGGGAAGCGGTGACTGCTTAGGGGCTCCTACCTCCTTACCCAGCTTGAACATCTTGAAGAGGACGGGGTTGAGAGAGATTGAAATGAGAGAACAGGCAACTAGCAGGTCGGCACCGACTTGGGGAAAAAGGTGGAATTTAACGGCTTGGTCGGCAAGGATAAAAGAGAATTCTCCGATCTGCGCAAGCGAAATGGCCACCACGAGGCTATTTTTAAAGGGAGAGCGAAATATCGTCGTGATGAGAAGAGCTGCGAGAGGTTTAAGAATGAGAATGATTCCAAGAGTTGCGCTGAAAAGCAGCGTTTCTTCTCTAATCACACTTGGGCTGAATAACATTCCCACTGAAAGGAAAAAAATCACGACAAATGTATCTTTTAAAGGCGTTGTATTACTTGATACTTGATGGCGCACATGGGTTTGACCGATCACCATCCCAGCAATGAAGGCTCCAAGCGCAATCGAGGTTCCAAATAGGAGTGTACAACTCATTGTAATGATAAATGTGATGGCAAGCATTGTGAGAGTGAATAGCTCGTGGGATTTTGTCAGAAGCACTTTTGACAGCGCATAGAGTACAAGCCGGCGGCCTACCGTGAACATCAAGGCAATGAGTACAGTGAATTTGATGAGAATAAACAAGATTGCAATCAGAGCCGAGGAAACGGTCAATACTCCTCCTTCTTGGGAAGAAGGGGCTAAGGTTGGAATTAAAAGCAGTACTAAGACTGTAATCAAATCCTCCACAATCAGCCATCCCACGGCAAGATGTCCTTGTGCAGTATTCAAAAGGTGATAATCGGATAGTATTCGAACCAAGACGACCGTACTCGCAACTCCGATAGCCAATCCAAAAAGAATGCCACCTTCTAAAGGCCATCCTGCACTCATCATGAGCACTGTTCCTGCAAACGTTGCAACCGCGGTTTGGAGCAAGGCCCCTGGAACTGCAACATGGCGTACATTCACCAAATATTGCCACTTAAAATGGAGGCCGACGCCAAACATCATTAAGATGACGCCAATTTCCGACAGTTGTCCTGCAACCTCCATGTCGGCAACGAATCCAGGGGAGTGCGGTCCTATCAAGTAGCCTGCCACCAAATAGCCTAAAAGAGGTGAAAGCTTAATGCGATAAGCCAAGTAACCCAAGAGACTAGCAAATGCAAACCCGATGGTAAGAATGAAAACAATTTTAAGACTTAAGTAGTCAGTCATCCCATCGGCTCCCTTAAGTGACTATGGATGCTGTGGCTTAGTCGCTTTTTTACGCTTTCTTCTTGTGTTAGTTTGTTTTTCGTGGGCAGGTTCCGTTTTTTTGCTTACTTTTTGCAAGGTATGATGCACCCGCTTACGAAACTGGATTCCGGTCATTGGGGCAACTAGAAGTGCAACAGTCGCACCAAGAGCTCCCCCAATTAAGGCCCCGCCAATAAAATCTTCTGTGGATTTGGATAGCATTGTTATCTCCTTTTTTGCAAACGGTGCAAAAGCTGAAGGCCCAAGGCTGCCCATTCCATCAGCTGTTCTGCATGGAACCCAACTTTTTTCCCTTTTCCTTTTGCGCCAGAAATTTTATCGATGATCTGAAATAAACTATCTTTCCAATCATCAACATGTTCTAATGAATTCTGTCCTTTTTCTTGGAGTTCCTCGAGAAGCTCTTCCGATTTGTCGCGCAGCGACTCATAGGTGTCTCCAAGTGTTTGTCTGAGTTTTTCTCCTGCTTGAGGGGCCAATAAGATTGCAGCGACAGCACCTAAAGCTGTTCCTACAAGTCCACCCAATAAAAGATGGCGGGGTTGATGTGCTTCTGCACACTCTGAGCAAGAGCACTCAGTTCCGTTGATTTGGCTTAAAAGGTGCTCTTTTTTATCTATGATCTGATTTGCAAGTTGCCTTGTGCCAGATCCAAGTTTACAGCAGCCTTCTGTAAAATCCTCACGCAACTCTTTCCCGGACTTGGGGGCCGCTAAAAGGCCTACAACTCCTCCGAGCATTGCACCAATGAGAGCTCCTGTTGCTAAGTCGCATCCACTTTTTTTTGAAGACATGGTTACCTCCTGTTTAATAATTTTTTACTTATTACGGTAGTAAGAAAGACCCAATCTACAATTGCATCTCCTAGTGATTCGTGAAGTTCGGGAGGAGGAGCAGATTCCTGGAGGCACTGAGTTTTCAAAAGTGCTGTCTTTTGCTCGCAGATATCGCCTAAGTTAGAGAGAGAGTGTAGTAAAGAATCAGTCGTATTTAGTTTTAGCTTTATAGATTCTAGAAGTGTGGTTGCTTGACATAAAGTACGCTGAAACTTGAGAAGCGTGTGGATAATAAAATAGGCAAGGATCACAAAAACAAGGAGCGCAATGCCTAGAAAAATTTCTGTATACATAGGACTCACCCTTGGCTCAAATATTGACTAGTAAATTAATTGCACCATCCTTTCTTAATAATGCATTTAAAACTGATTCAGTCAAGATAAAACATTAATATTATTAATATTGATGTTTATCTGGCTTTGGAGTAGCCTGGAATAGCATCTCGACTAGGGCTGTTTTCGAGATTTTTCTTGACAAATTTTCTTCTCTGTTTTCTGTAAATCTTGTGAAAATAACCTGGTATCTTGACTTGAGGTTTGTAAAGAAATAACTTCCGTAGCGGATTACATGGATACCCAAAAACAATAGAGGTAACGCATATGTCGACAAAATCGGTTTTATTTTTCCTTTCCCTTCTGCTCTCTTTTTCTTTGGCACATGGCACTGTTTTAGATGATTTTATTACTCTTCCGGATACTTCTTTTGACTGGGAAGTACATAGCCATGTAGAAGGCGAGAAAAGCAACATCTATCTTTTAAAGCTGACTTCTCAACGCTGGCAGTCGGAGCAAGAGCTCTCTTCTATAGTTTGGACACACTGGTTGACTATTGCAATTCCCCATAAGTTGTGTACAGAGACAGCAGTCCTGAATATTGGAAACGGCGTCTTTTCCGATGGTCCTCCAGTCATTACTTCTGGCTGTCTTGCAGATACTTTTGCAGGTGAACTGCATGCAATTGTCGGAGACGTTGCTTTAGTACCCAATCAGTGTCTTAGCTTTTTTGATGAATCTGATCCACGCTATACACAATCTGGTCGTAGCGAAGATGCACTAGTTGCCTATACATGGGACAAGTTTTTCAAGACAACTGACTCTTCCTGGCCGCTGCAGCTTCCGATGACGAAAGCGACTGTCCGAGCCATGGATGCAATCGATGCGTTTATGGTGAACAGACTATCGAAGACACCTAATGGGTATTTACTCGTAGGGGCTTCTAAGAGAGGCTGGACAGCTTGGCTTACAGCGGCAGTAGATGCACGGGTTAAAGGGATCATTCCTCTTGTATTTGATGCATTGAAGTTTCGATCTTGCCTAGCAAATCACTATAAAGCATATGGAGGCTGGTCTTTTATGCTTCAAGACTATATTGCGATGGGGATCATGGATAAAACCGAAACCCTTGAATTTGCGGCACTCATGAAGATTCAAGATCCTTATGAGTTTAAAAATCGATTTACGATGCCAAAATATCTCATCAATGCGGCAGGGGATGAATTTTTTCTTCCAGATTCTTCGCAGTTATATTTTCACGATCTTCCAGGAAAGAAATATCTTCGCTACATTCCAAATGCAGGTCATTATTTGACGGGGACGGATTGTCTCTCTTCGGCATTTACCTTTGCGCAAGCTGTGGTCCACGACTATCGATTGCCAGAAATTACCTGGCATAAAGATGAGGAGAATGTGCTTCGTATCCAAGAAGATATTCCCTCTTTGCAAGTTATTCTTTGGAAAGCGGTGAATCCAGAGGCTAGAGATTTTCGTCTTAGTACCATTGGAGACAGTTGGGAGCCGGAGTATCTATTTCCTAACGAGGATAGTCGAGAGTACACTGTTAAGCTCCATGTTCCTGAAAAGGGATGGGCAGCTTACTTTGTAGAACTTGTGTTTGCAAGCCGAGCAGTGATTTTCCCTCTTAAATTCACAACGGACGTCTATGTTTTACCGGAGACATTTCCTTATCAGTTTCCTCCTAACGAGGAATAATTTTCCCTTCAAGCGGTCTAATAAAACAGGATGAGCATGACAGGTAGGATAATAAAAGTTACGTGATTTTCAATAAGAACGAATAAATTTTTATTATCCTATATACCCTTATCATCTTGTTCTTTTCCCATTGAAGGGCTTCTCTGAAACATGTTGTTTTTCCAGTTAGATTGGACATAACAGCAGGGCCGCAAAGAGCCTCGAAGAAGCGCAGAGAAATTTTTCTTCAATCTCTACCAGCTAACTCTGCATTTTTAATTGCACCCTTTTATCCTTCGATCGGATGATTTGTCTGCCCAAAAAATCTATTTTTTGATATCCTGCCCATATGAAATATACTGTACAATCTCAAAGCTCCCTATTTGACGCCCTAGTTGGGTTATTTCCCGAAAGCTCTAAAACGACAGTGCGCTCTTGGTTAAAAGAAGGGCGTGTTTTGTTAAACGAACGTGTAGTCAAGCTGGGAAGTAAGCCGGTAACAGCAGGCGATCAGATCACATTTGCTGCAAAACAGCGGACGACACGAAATGGGGGAATTCGTATTTATTACGAAGATCGCCACCTCGTCGTGATTGAGAAGCCAGCCCGTCTACTGACTGTGTCTACAGCCTTTGAAAAGGAAGAGACGGCGCATGCGTTGCTGAAAGAACATTATCGGACGCAGGAAGTCTACGTGGTTCATCGTCTTGATCAAGACACGGCAGGAGTAATGCTCTTTGCTCGCAGTGAGGAAGCGAGAGACAAGTTGAAGTCGATGTTTGAAGCGCATGCTCTTCAGCGCGTCTATATCGCCCTTGTAGAAGGAGTCTTGAAAAAAGGAGTTGCAGGGACGTGGAGCTCTTATTTGTACGAGGATGGTAATTACTTTGTCCATACGACGGAAGATCCTTCAAGAGGGGTGCATGCTGTTACCCATTATGAAGTACTGCAAGCATACCCAAGTTGCAGCTTACTGCAGCTTGTACTAGAAACTGGACGAAAAAATCAAATTCGGGTTCACTGCCAAGCAGCAGGCCATTCTGTGGTGGGGGACAAAAAGTATGGAGCCTCTGGAAGGTTAACCTCGAGACTTTGTTTACACGCTCATTCCCTAGCATTTGCTCATCCGATTACTGAACAAAAGATGCACTTTGTCTCTCCTTTGCCGGACTTGTTTAAAAGGATTAGCGTAAAAAAGCTCACATTTTATACCACTCACCACGCTGCTCCTACGAGCAAGACTCGAAGGCGTTCTCCAACGTCCTAATGCAAAGTGCGCAGTTCCTTTGCTCTCCTATCGGGAAATTTATGACCGAAAAAAAAATATGGCTTGTGCTAAACCTTTCTCTTGGCATTGCCGCTTGCTGGTTCGTTGCCGTGGCGGGAGTGGCTTTATTTCGCTATACTCAATTGACAGACACCATTAAGCCAGAAGTGATCATCTGGGGAATTGATGAGCAAGCAGAAGACTGGTATCTTCTCTCCGCAACGTATACATTTCGGTTGGAAAAAAATCTCTTTCAAGGAAAAGGAGTTCTCAAGGACCCTATTTTTAGAAATCGGGAGATTGCAGAAGAAGCTTTAAATCGTTCTAAGGATTTGCGCCAAATTTGGCCCATTTGGTATTCCACAGCCAATCCTCATATTTCTGCTCTGGAAAAGCGATTTCCCTTCAAAGAGTCATTTGCAGCGCTGCTTTTGTGTGGAATATTGCTTTACTTTAACGCATTAAAGCTTTATGTAAAGTCCTTATGAAAATTGTGCAGCTTAACAGATCAGTCCGCTCAGGAGAATCTCTGCAAGCTTCTTTTTTCCCTGAATGTGGAATGAATCTAGCTAGCTTGAAGAAAGGGGATTTGGAAGTCATTGATCCTTCTACGCGTGCTTTATTTGAAGAACGATTTGCTGGTCTAGGAGCTCTTATAGGGCCGCACTTTCATCGGCGTTCCCCAGCTTCTCTCCCTTTGATTTCCCATGAAGAGCGATTTCCTCACATTGCCCGTATAAAAGCTCTTGGGATTGCCGATCCTTTTTCTCATGGAATTGCGCGTTATGCGCCCTGGACATATGATGCGACTTCTACAGGAATCAGGGCAAGTTTATCAGGTAAAGATTGCTGGAATGAGATCCCTTTAGCTGCTTTGGAAGGGCAGCAATTCCAGATGAAATTTTCCGCAGAGTTAACGGGAACTGGTTTGGATATAGCCTTTTCTGTTGTGAGTGAAGCAGATTCTCTTGTAGGAATTCATTACTACTATCGACTTCCAGAGGGACGAGGGAGGGTGGTTTCCAGAGTGCAGTCTACTTACGTGGACAATCAACAGAGAATCCCCATCCCATCTTCGTGGAACTATGGTCCCCAGAACCATTTGCAGATGGAAATAGGGGATACCCCTATTGACTATACATTTTTTCCTTTTCCAGACCCTCTACAGGGTGAGATGATATTGCATACCAGCGAATATTCTTTAAAAACCACGTATTGGTCGCAAACCGAGGAAAACTCTTGGCAGCTCTATCATCCGGCGGGAGCCTCTTTCGTATGCATTGAGCCTTTAAGCGCCCAAGACCCGCGCCATCCCAATCTCACAGTCAGTTCGCTTCGTATACGCCTAGAGATTTTAGAACCTGTCTTCACACACTGATCATGGTGCGTAAGGTGAGTTCTTAATGCCAAGCCCTTAGCGACAGGCTTTTTCTAAAAGTAGCTGAAAGAGAAGGTGATAGGGCGTGGTAACAGCTTTCTTCAAGCGAGAAAAAATAGGAGAGTGACAAGGCTGTTCCATCATAAGACGGTTGCTCATTTCTTGGAGTGTATGGTAAATAGAGGTATTTAGAAAATCAGGGGAAGCAAAAGCGTCAGCTAGGTCCCCGGAAAAGTGAATCGGCCAACAAAGCCTTTGCTCTGTCAGGAAGGGAAATGACTTCAGGGAGGAAAAGGGTAGAGATAACGACTTTGGTTGGCTTAAATCGACTGGAAGCATCGGCAGATCGCATAGGCGTGTTCCTTTGAACCAAAGAACGAGTTGATCATAGAAAATGCCCTCCCCAAAGGCATTGATGTTTGTAAAGTAGTGGGGAGATCTGCATAATAGATGCTCCACTGAAGAAAGACGCTGTTTGTTGTACTGCTTGTCATGTAAAATCCAGACAACTTGGTACCCTAGAGAGCGATAGTCTAGATTGCGGTTTTGGACTTCGGTAGCAGTTGTAGCGGAACATTGGATCTCGAATACAATTTTTTTCTTTTGCCAAGCCAGATCCGCGATGCGGCTGATTTCAGGAAAGCGCTGTTCTAACGTAGCTTCATTCGGGGGGAGCATGCGATGCAGCAGCAATTGAGCTTCAAGATGGGCCATTCCTTTTCCACTTTGGCGGCATTCTGAAGAAGGACGAAAGTGATAAAAATGAGCCTGTCTGTGAGGGCCAGACCGTTTTCTAACAGGACATTGGCACTCCAAACAAAAATAATCTATTTGTTGTTGTGCCTGATGTGCGGCAACAAGCTGGCTATTCGGATCATATGCGTACAATTGCATAGGCAGGAGACCGTTTAAAAATTTGTAGTCGTGAAAGAGAAGATCTCTTGCATAACTAAGGGTTCGTCGATTTTCTGGATTATTTTGGCCG
>FTIX01000995.1_pt1 | contig 11287 bp, 9 predicted proteins | sample 1658561 | NCBI WGS metagenome assembly FTIX01 (sample SAMEA3914836, study PRJEB12502) | metagenome | biome: forest; material: soil | place: Canada | collected 2011-07-03 | depth 0.3 m | reverse complement strand
TTTTTTGATCTGTTTGAGCTGTTTTTCAATCTCTTTTAGCTGAACGTGTATCTTCGCGATTTCCTCTTGGTTTTTCTCCAAGTCAAAACGGGAAATACGGCGAATGGGAATGTTGAGAAGTCGTTCGCGGTCCTCGTAGATAGGAAGCCGGTAGAGTTCTCCGTGAAAAGGAATTAAACTCTTCTCCACGACTTGATCCATCTCCTCAAGAGAGGTCACCGTTTCGATTTTTTTATACAGACGATTCTCAATGAAAATCTGCTCCAAGGTCTTGTCAAAGATTTTTTCAAGAAGCCGATGCTGCTCAATCTCCAGCTCTCGTTTTAAGTAACTCTGCAGTTTTTCTACATGCAGATGCAAAATCTCATCGACCGTAGGCTCCCAAGGAAGATTATCTTTAATGACAAGGATTTGAGAGTTCAAAGAGACTTCGCATTCGGTGTAGGCGTAGAGAGCGCTTAGAATTTCTTCCGCATATTGCCCTCTCGGAAGCTTAACTTCGATTTCAACTGCATTTGAGGTATAGTCATTAATTCCTTCAATTTTTAATTTCCCGCGCTTGGCTGCCTCATCGATGGAACGGATCAAAGATTCGGTTGTTGTTCCATAGCAGATTTCTGTAATCACGATAGTTTTGGGATCTCGGATCTCTACTCGAGCCCTCAACTTGACCTTACCTTTTCCCTTCTCATATCCGGAAGCATCCAAAATACCTCCCGTAGGAAAATCGGGGAAAAGCCTAAATTCCTCTCCTTCAAGAATGGCAATTTCAGCCTCCAAGATCTCTTGAAAGTTGTGGGGAAGGATCGACGTGGCCATTCCAACAGCAATTCCTTCCGCTCCATGCAGAAGCACCAGTGGGATTTTAGCCGGAAGAATCACAGGCTCTTCATGGCGTCCATCATAGGTAGGGATGGTCTCTGTAAGATCGGGGTTAAACAGGGTTTCTCGCGCCAAAGGAGAGAGGCGCGTTTCTATATAACGAGCTGCCGCGGCGGGATCTCCCGTCAAAAGATTACCAAAGTTACCCTGCTGGTCCAGCAAATAGCCTTTGCTTGCCATATTGATCAACGCTTCAGTGATAGGGGCGTCCCCGTGAGGATGGTAAACCATGGTCTGGCCCGCCACGTTAGCCACCTTGTGCAGCTTTCCATCATCCATGGTCCACAAAGTATGTAAAATACGCCTTTGTACAGGCTTCAGGCCATCGATTACATTGGGAATGGCTCGATCCAAGATCACGTAAGAAGCGTACTTTAAATAATGCTCTCGCATTAAATTTTTAGCGTCATCCATCGGAATCCTTTGAAGAAGCAGCGAGTTGAATCGCTTCTTCGTTGATGAGGTTTTGCATGATAAATTGTTTGCGTTCTGGTGTATTTTTGCCCATGTAGAATTCTAAGGCAGGCTTAATATCGGAAAGGGAGCCGATGGAAACTGGAATGAGCTTCATCTCTTTGCCAATAAACTGCTTAAATTCATGAGGAGAGATTTCTCCTAATCCCTTAAATCGAGTCATCTCGACGTTGCCCTTTAAAGAGCGGGCGGCCTCGTCGCGCTCCTCTTCGCTGTAGCAGTAGAATGTCTTTTCCTTATTGCGCACCTTGAAAAGGGGGGTCTCCAAAATATGGAGGTGGCCATTGACAACCAAGCCTTCAAAGTAAGTGAGAAAGAAAGTCATCAGCAAATTGCGGATATGCATCCCGTCGACATCCGCATCTGTTGCTAGAATCACTTTTTCATAGCGCAGATTGGCAATCTCCTCTTCAATATTCAATGCGCTCATTAAATTAAACATTTCTTCATTTTTGTAGAGCTGGTCGATCTTCATTCCATGCACATTCAAAGGCTTTCCTCGAAGGGAAAAAACAGCTTGCGTCAGAGGATCTCTCGAGGCGACTACAGAGGCGCTAGCAGAATCCCCTTCTGTTAGAAAGATCATCGACTCCCTTCCTTTGCTCGATTGATCGGATAGATGGTATTTGCAGTCGCGTAACTTGGGAATTTTAAAAGAAATTTTACGTTGTTTTTCCTTTGCTTCTTTTCGAACAGCAGCCAGTTCCCGACGTAGCTTTTCATTGAACACAATCCGTTCCACAAGCTGTGCTGCCGTGGCGGGGAATTGATAAAGTAGGTTGATCACGGCATCCTTGACCTCCTGCACCAAAGGACCTCGGATTTCTGTGTTCCCTAATTTATTTTTTGTTTGCGATTCAAACACAGGATCCTTGATTCGAATCAGAACCGTGCCCACAATCCCTTCACGTACGTCCACCCCTTGGAAGTTTTTTTTCGCATATTCATTGACTCCTTTGAGAATCCCTTCGCGAAAAGCAGATAGGTGAGTGCCGCCATCTGCCGTATATTGTCCGTTCACAAAGGCGAAGTAGCTTTCTCCGTAGCTTTGCGTGTGCAAAAATGCAAACTCCACCTGTTTCCCGCGGTAATGCAGAGGCTCATATAGCCGATCTTCCTTAACCTCTTCATTCAAAAGATCAAGAAGTCCATTGTTCGAATAAATATCCTCTCCATTATAGCTTAAGGTAAGGCCTGTATTCAGATAAGCATAATGCCACAGCCGTTTTAGAATATACTCCGGTTGGAAGTGAAATTTTTTAAAAATCTGAGTGTCGGGGATAAACTCGATATAGGTTCCGTTCTGTTCTTTTGTTTTCCCTTTTTTTTCCCCCAGCAGTTTCCCACAGTTAAAGGCGGCTTCCATATATTCGCCATCGCGAACACTGCGCACCAAAAAAGAGCTTGAGAGTGCATTGACCGCTTTAGTTCCGACGCCGTTAAGCCCTACTGAAAACTGAAAGACATCATCATTGTACTTTGCCCCCGTATTGATTTGGCTCACGCACTCCACTACTTTTCCTAGAGGAATTCCCCTTCCAAAATCGCGTACCGAGACCTTATTGGAAGTTGGGTCGACCTCAACAATAATGCGTTTTCCATGATGCATGATGAATTCATCGACACTATTGTCGATGACCTCTTTCAACATAATGTAAATCCCATCATCTTGGTGAGAACCATCCCCAAGGCGGCCAATATACATTCCAGAGCGCAGTCGGATATGTGATAGGGGATCGAGGGTTAAAACTGTACTTTCATCATATTGCTTTGTCATCTTATCCTGCTCCTGCTGACTCGTGTACCAAGTCGAGTATTGACTTTTTCCGCTCAGTCCCTAATATAGCAAGAGTAAACTAACTTCTCAATAGGCACCCTATGCATGATTCAAAGATATTTACAGACAAAACCATACTCATTACAGGCGGAACAGGATCGTTTGGGCAGGCATTTACAAAAAAGTTGCTTACAGAGAATCTCTGTAAGAAAGTGATTATCTTCAGTCGCGATGAAATGAAACAGTGGGAAATGAAACATTCATCTCCAATTTTCAGCCATCCAAAAATCCGTTACTTTTTAGGGGATGTCCGGGACCATCGTCGCCTTGTGCGCGCCTTTAATGGAGTTGACTTTGTTGTTCATGCAGCTGCATTGAAACAAGTACCCGCAGCAGAATACAACCCCTCAGAGTTTATTTACACTAATATTTTAGGTGGAGTCAATGTGATCGATGCGGCAATCGATGCGGGGGTCGAAAAAGTGATCGCTCTTTCAACCGACAAGGCGGTCAATCCCATTAATCTCTATGGCGCAACCAAGCTATGCTCAGATAAATTATTTATTTCCGCAAACGCCTATGTAGGTGCGAAAGAAAAGCCACTGATTTCTGTGGTACGTTATGGCAATGTGGCGGAAAGCCGGGGAAGCATTATCCCTCTTTGGCGTAAAATGATTGCCGAAGGAGCCTCTTCACTCCCCATTACCGACTCTCGCATGACCCGATTTTGGCTTACGCTTCAAGAAGCGGTAGAGATGGTGGCCTTTGCTTTTGCCACCATGCAGGGAGAAGAGATCTATGTTCCAAAGATTCCTAGCATTCGTATTGCAGATCTTGCAGATGCTCTTGCCCCTAATCTTTCCAAACATTATTCCGGGATTCGCGAAGGAGAAAAGCTCCATGAGCTGATGATTAGTAGCGACGATGCTCGTCATGCGTTTGACATGGGTGAGTACTATCTCATTCTTCCGGAAGTTTATGCGCATGATCCGCAAAAACATGAAAAAATATTAGCAGGGCGCCAAGGGGAGAAAGTTCCAGACGGATTTGCCTACACCTCGAACCATAATGAGAAATGGCTTTCTGTTAAAGATCTTCAGGTAATGGTGTGAAGATAGGTTCTAAAGGAGCATATCATATGCGTATTGGAGTTATTGGCATCAATCATAAACAAGCTTCTGTCAGCCTTCGGGAAAATCTTGCAAAAGCATGCCAAAGACATTTTATTTTAGGCGCTTTCGATCAAAAAACTCAAGTGGGTATTCTCCTCACTACGTGCAATCGAACGGAGATCTATTTTACTGCTCTAGACCTTCCCGCCACCCATGGCTATCTTCTCAATTTACTCAGGGATGAAGTTGTCGAAGAGTTTGATCAAAAGGTCTATTCTTACTTCGGGCCAGATTGTTTTCTCCACTTGGCCCGTGTCACTGCAGGTTTAGATAGTGCCATCATTGCAGAAACTGAAATTCAAGGACAAGTCAAGGCCGCCTATGAACATGCTTCAGCTACGCTTTCGCTTCCGCATGAACTTCACTACCTCTTTCAAAAAGCATTGAAGATTGGCAAAGATGTCCGCTCTGCAATTCCTCTGGGCCGAGGCGTTCCAGACTTAGAACATGCCGTGTATGCAGCGGGTTTACAGGCATTTCCGAATGATCACTCGGTCCGTCTTCTCTTCGTGGGGGCCTCAGAAGTGAACTGTAAAATTCTTTCATTTTTGAAGAACAAGCCAATGCTACAGATGACCCTTTGTAACCGTTCTTCTGCACATGCTCAAGGAATTGCAGAAAAATTTGGCCTTTCTCTGTTGGATTGGAGTTCTTTGAATCAATGGCCAAGCTATGACTGGGTGATTTTTGGGACAAAGGCTCCTTATTATCTTGCTACCGGGAAAGACCTTCCGCACGAACAGTGCTCACGCAAGTTGGTAATTGATCTTTCCGTACCCAGGAATGTGGATCCGCAGATCGCCTTAAATCCAAAGGTGACCGTTCTGAATATTGATCAAATTAATCAGATCCTTCGTGCACGTCGCCACCAGATTGGGCATATGCTTGCACATGCAGACAGCTTTGCTGTCAAAGCCGCAAGAAGGCATTGCGAGAACTTCAATCGAAAAGAGCGTTTTCGTGAGCAGGGTTGCGCCCTTCCTGCATTTGCGTAATCGTAACCGATCCCTTTAAATCCAAAAAAGTTATCGCTTGCGACCGCTTCTAAAAGCATATAATAAAAGGGTTGCCGTAATTACTTTAATTATGCTACAATCTTTTTGATCACTAAATTGATAGGTGTAAATTAATGAACTCTACAGATATTGGTTCTTTTCAAAATGAGTACATAGAAAAATCTACAAGTCAAAAAGCTTGGGGATGGGGATATAGTGCAGGAATATCACTCGGGTTCCTATGCCCCTTGACTTGCGCAGTGGACTACATGGCAATTAGGAGCGAACATCCAAAAGCTGTCGAATGTTTGCAATACCTAGCTGTTCCTTTAGAGCGGATCATTCAAAGTATTGCTATGCCGATATTTATCGTCATTCACCATTTTGGAAATATAAAGCGAGAATTGATTTGGGCAAAGCGAGCGCTTTTGCTGATCAAGCTGCCTTTACATATTATTGGAGCCCTTGTTATCGCTGTTCCGCTGCAGTTGATTGTAGGCTGTATTCAGTTTGTTGTCCCATTTGAAGCGGGCACACGTGTAATGTTAGGGAAAGAAGGAGCCGAAAAGCATTTTGAAGTGCTAAAGCAAAGGAAAGCCGCGATTGATGCAGTGATTAGAGTTTCCATGGAGCCAGACGAGGACGATGAGGGACCACTAGCCGAATCGATTCCAGAACCGATCTTGTTGTTTGAATGGCACACCAAACAAGAGATTAGGGGTTTGCAAAACCCTCATATTTAGACCCTTCTTCACACCAAAATCTGGCAGGAAATCACGATCGCGGCGCGACGACAGGTGCTTATTCTTGCCCCAATTACAGGTGATTCTAAAACAATAGATGGATACCATCCTCTAGCTAAAATTTCCCATTTGGGCTACGCCAAAGCCCAAATGGTATAATGACCTCACTCCCCTTACACACTGAAAATGGTGAGCTAGAACCTGTTTAGAAGTCGGCATTGCCTGGGTAGCGAGGAAATGGAATCACATCGCGGATGTTTTCCATGCCTGTCACAAATCGAATCAGTCGTTCAAAGCCAGCCCCAAACCCAGCATGAGGAACTGTTCCATATTGACGCAGTTCCAAATACCAGCGATACTCCTCTATCGGAAGATGCATCTGCCGCATCCTTTCTTCCAAAAGGTCTAATCGCTCTTCCCTTTGACTTCCTCCGATAATTTCTCCGACTTTCGGCACTAACACGTCCATAGCTGCAACCGTTTTATTGTCATCGTTTGCACGCATATAAAAGGCTTTGATATCCTTGGGGTAGTCTGTAATAATCACCGGCCCCCCAAAAAACTCTTCCGTTAAATAGCGTTCATGTTCAGATTGTAAATCCAAACCCCACTTGATTTTGTATTCAAATGGCTTGTTTGATTTTTCTAACACACGCACCGCATATGTATAGCTTGCTCTTTCAAATGGAGTGTCTATGATGTGTTGCAGGCGGCTAATCAATCCAGGAGAGACATGCTTATCAAAAAACTCCATGTCTTCTGAGCACTCTTTGAGCAAGCAGCTTAGGACATATTTTAGATAGCTTTCTGCACAATCCATATCATCGTGAATATCTGCAAAAGCCATTTCAGGTTCGATCATCCAAAACTCTGCTAGATGCCGTGCAGTATTGGAGTTCTCTGCCCGGAAAGTTGGGCCAAAGGTATAGACATCAGAAAGTGCGCAGGCAAAAGCTTCTGCGTTTAGTTGCCCGGAAACTGTTAAAAAGGTAGGGCGTGCAAAAAAATCTTTTGAAAAATCGAGTTTGCCATCAGCTGTTTTAGGAGGGGCATTCAAGTCCAGAGTCGTCACGCGGAACATCTGCCCAGCGCCTTCGCAGTCTGATCCGGTGATAATGGGTGTATGGAGATATAGAAACCCTTTTTCTTGGAAAAAGCGATGGGTCGCATATGCAAGCGCATTGCGCACGCGGGTAATCGCCCCCAATGTGTTTGTTCTCGGCCGAAGGTGTGCAATAGTACGCAAGAATTCAAAAGAATGTCGTTTTTTTTGCAGAGGATATTTATCAGGGCTGAGGCCAATGACATCAATTGCCGTAGCGTGCAGCTCTAACTCGCTATTCTTTGCGGGATTAATTGACAAATTTCCTGTCACAGAAATCGAGGTTCCAGTTGATAGCTGGCCGATCATCTTTTGAAAGTTTGGGAGTTTTGCATCCACAATCACTTGAAAATTGGACAGAGTAGATCCATCATTGACTTCCACAAATGCAAACGTTTTCTGATCGCGGACGGTGCGAATCCAGCCTTTAATCGTGACTTCACTTCCGATTAAGGAGGCCATAGGGGTAGATGGATGTTTTAATTGCTTAATTTTGGTTCGCATATTTCTCTCGAGGATGGGTTGTTTAGAACCCGTTTAAAATCATCCGATTGAAGGTTTTAAACAGATTCTTAGGAGGCTGAAAATTCCCGTAAAAGCGAAATCTCTTTCTTCCAAAGCGGAGGGCCTCCTGGTGTTTCTAAGTACTTAGGCAACTCTCGGGTTCTAGGATCTTGCATGAGCAGTTGAAAGCAGTTCAACCCTATTTTGCCCTCTCCCAAGGGAGCATGACGATCCACGCGGGACCCCAGGTCTTTAACTGAATCATTGAGATGAAATGCGTATAAATGTTGAAGCCCGACCACTCGGTCAAATTCCTTAAGAGTTGTATCCAGTGCTTCTGCTGTTCGAATATCGTATCCAGCCACAAAGATATGGCATGTGTCTATGCAGACGCCAACGGGCACGCGATGGCCAACTCTATTAATAACAAACGCTATCTCTTCAAATTTTGCCCCTACAGCGGATCCTTGGCCAGCTGTCGTCTCAAGTAGCAGCCGCAAAGAAGAGCCTTTTAAAAGAGGCTCTACTTCCAGCAAGCTGTCGCAGATTCGGTCGAGGCAATCCTCTACAGGAAATTGCAGAGCAGCTCCTGGATGGAAATTCAGGTAAGTAATTCCCAACGTCAAACAGCGTTCGACTTCCTCTCGAAATGCATGGCGGCTTTTGACTAAGTTAACCGCATCCGGAGCACCCAGGTTAATGAGGTAGCTATCGTGGCTCATGATCTTTTGTAGACCGGTCTCTCCAAGAGAGGTTTTCCACTGGGTTATCGCCTCTCCCTCTAAAGGCTGAGAGGTCCAGCGTCTCTGATTCGCGGTAAAAAGCTGGATGGTGGTCGCTCCGATCTCGATACCTTCGAGCAAAGCGTGATACGCCCCGCCTGCTGCAGAAGTATGGGCTCCAATCAAACTAGATTTCAAATTTTTAGCCATATGCGCTCCACTAGAGGACCGTTAACGCCCGCCATTTTACCTGGCATAAAATTTCTCATAAAGCATAAAAACCGCTTAGAGTAACATGAAAGTTTAGGGGGGTATCATTGGATTCCTATGTAACGTTTATCTGCGAGTATGCTCCTACAGCTCCTTGGATCATTTTCGGACTCCTCCTTCTTGCCGGTTTCTGTCTTCCTATCAGTGAAGATCTATTACTCCTTACGGGAGGTGCATTGGCAAGCTCTTGCGCTCCCGAGCATATCCCGGCTCTGTTTATATGGACATTTTTTGGCTGCTGGCTGTCTGCATGGGAAGCTTATTGGATCGGACGTTTGCTGGGGCCTAAGCTTTACCAGATCCGTTTGTTTGGCCGTCTTTTACCTCCTCATCGAGTAGAACGGCTCCATGAATACTATGAAAGATTTGGCGTTTTTACCTTTATTGTAGGCCGTTTTATCCCAGGGGGAGCGCGCAATGCGCTTTTTATGACCTCAGGCTTAGGAAAAATGCCCTTTCTTAAGTTTATTATCAGAGATGGTTTTGCTTGTCTGATATCCAGTACCACATTATTCTACCTTGGATATAAACTTGGAGAAAATTTCAAAGAGGTCCTCCTGCTCTTTGAAAGATATCGTTATATGGTTCTAGCAGGAATTGCATTCGTATTGTGTTGTGCAGTTTTGATTTACAAAAAAACACGTAATGGCTCTAAGGGTTCGTAAATAAATAACTTTCGCTTAATTTAAGATCCAGAATTTATTTACGAGCCCTAAGTCCTAGATGACCGAGAGATGGCGCATGTTCACATTGCCGAATTACATCACCTTATTGCGAGCGCCTTTGGCTTTGTTGTTTCTACAAGACGCTCCCTCTTACCGCTGTTTAGCGATTATACTTGCGATGATAAGCGATGGGTTAGATGGCTATATTGCACGAAAATGGGGCAAGACTTCTTATTCTGGAACAATCCTTGATCCACTTCTGGATAAGTTTTTCGTCTTTTTTGTATTAATTATATTCTTGCGCGAAGGACGTTTAGAGCCATGGCAAGCGGTCGTCATGGTTTCCCGGGACTTCTCCGTCTTGCTTTTTGGGTGTTATCTTGCAGCCATGAAACAATTGAAAAGTTATCAATATCGAGCGATTTTGTGCGGAAAAATCACGACGTTCTTTCAGTTCATTGTGCTTTTTAGTTTAACAATGGATTTTCCAATTCCAACTTATTTCTTTTCTAGCTTCTTGCTGCTAGGACTGTGCGCCTTAGGAGAGCTTTATTCATTCCGCGAAACCTAAGTAGAGGGAAATGAGAGCAGTGACGCCATGCAGCCAAGTATCTGCAGGGTTGCTCGCTAAATAGCCGAAGATGTCGCGATCTCCATAGACGAAACCAAGAATGGCCACCAAAGCATAAGCCACTCCAATCACACGGAAGAAAATGCGGGAAGCGCGCATCCCTTGAATCCCACACCAAGCGGCTGCCACCCCTGTGACAATATGCACTAAGTTGTGTGTAGAATTAATCCGGAAGACGCCAAGCAGATGGCTGTCAGGAGAGAAGACGGGGATAAATCCTAGCGTGCCAATCGCAAGAAAAATGATTCCAAAAAGAATAGCCGTCGTTTTAAGCATAACGCTCCATTGAGCAAAAATGATGAAAGAACCGATTAGACAACTATATAATAAAATTTAGTGTGCAATGCAAGAGTAAAAGGAGCAAAGGGACAGGGAATAAACGACTATGGGGTCGTTATTGTCATTTGTTCGTTTTGTCCTTTCCCTTGTCCTTTTCCTTTTTTAGTTGAGCGGAACTCTTTGCTTCTTTATTCTAATAAAAAATTTTGAACGGGAGAGTTTATGAAACGGCTCATTAAGTTTTTATTAGAGTTTTTTTTGTTTTTTCTTTTGAAGAGTGCTTTTTGGTTTCGTTATAAAGTAACAGTGACGGGGTTAGACAGGTTAAACGAAGCTAACCAGAGTAAACCTGGCGGCATTCTATTTTTACCCAATCACTGTACAGTATTCATCGATGCGGCAATGATCTCGTTGGCGCTTTGGCCTAAATACCGGACAAGAGCCATGATTGTCGAGTATATGTACTATCTTCCTGTTGTCCATTGGGTCATGAAAACTCTTGAAGCCTTACCCGTTCCAAACTTCACCTCATCAAGCAACAGCTTAAAAAAGCGCAATATTGAAAAAGCCATGCAGTCGATTAGTCACGGATTGCGCCAAAAGCAGCACTTTTTAATCTTTCCAGCAGGACGCACCAAACAAACGGCTATAGAAGCAATCGACGGAGCATCCGCTGCCCATCGTCTCGTACAGGAAACCCCTGAAGCCAATGTCGTTCTTGTCAGGATCAAAGGGTTATGGGGCAGCAGCTTTTCACGCGCCTTTACAGGCAAAGCTCCCGCTTTATGGCCTACGCTATTTCATGGGATCAAAGCTGTCATGAAAAATTTTCTTTTTTTTACACCAAGAAGAGAGGTGCAGATCGAATTTGAGCTTCCTTCTGCAGATTTTCCATGGAAAGCAGGCAAGCTTGAATTTAATAAGTATTTAGAAAATTGGTACAACAAGCCCGATGGACTCATTGCTCAAAAAGCACCACTCCCAGGAGACTCGCTCATCCTAGTTCCCTATACGCGCTGGAGCAATGAGATTCCTGCACTCTGGGAGCCGGAAAAGAATAAAGAAGAAGAG
>FTIX01000037.1_pt1 | contig 11340 bp, 22 predicted proteins | sample 1658561 | NCBI WGS metagenome assembly FTIX01 (sample SAMEA3914836, study PRJEB12502) | metagenome | biome: forest; material: soil | place: Canada | collected 2011-07-03 | depth 0.3 m | reverse complement strand
GAATAAACGATGTCAAAACCTAAAAATCCATATGAAGTGATTAAACATCGGCATATCACTGAAAAAGCGGGCATGCTTCAAGGGTTAAAAAACGCTGAAAGCAGTGCTTCCTTGCGTCGCTATAAGATGCCAAAGTATGTATTTGTCGTAGATAAACGGGCAAACAAGCAAGAGATTGCAACTGCACTTGAAGAGATTTATGCCGAGCAAAAAATCAAAGTGGTTTCAGTAAACACCATCAATGTGAAGAGCAAGCAGAAAACTGTTCGTAGACGTTCTGGAAAGACTTCTGCCTTCAAAAAAGCTGTCGTGACTCTTGAAGAAGGCGATGAGCTAGATAACGTTTAGAAATAGAGGCTGAAAATGCTAAGAAAATATCGACCCGTTACTCCGAGTAGTAGACAACTCATTCTCCCTCAGAATGAACTTCTCACAAGAGCCAAAGAGGGCACGCGTGCCGTTGTCTCTCCTACAAAATCATTGCTTCGGGCAAAAAGACGGACCAATGGTAGAAACCATAGCGGCCGGATTACTTGCCGACATAAGGGGGGAGGAGCAAAGCGCCATTATCGACTCATTGATTTCAAAAGAGATAAGGAAAACATTCCTGCTCGCGTGGCATCGATTGAGTATGATCCCAACCGTTCTGCGTATATCGCATTGTTGAATTATGCAGATGGCGAAAAGCGTTATATTATTGCGCCTCATGGATTAAAAGCAGGAAGCGTTGTCAAAACCAGCGAAGTTCCTCCTTTCCATGTCGGCTATTGCATGAAACTGAAGCATATGCCGATCGGCTCTGTCGTGCACAACATCGAAGTGCATCCAGGACGAGGAGCTAAATTGGTACGCTCTGCAGGGCTTTCTGCACAGCTGATGGCTCGCAGCTCCGGCTATGCGACAATCAAGATGCCTTCAGGCGAAATCCGTCTTATTCATGAAGATTGCCGTGCAACCTTTGGTGTTGTCTCTAATTCCGAGCACAACTTACGAGTGGAAGGAAAAGCAGGACGCACCCGATGGAAAGGGATTCGCCCAACCGTACGCGGAGTCGCTATGAATCCTTGCGACCATCCACACGGAGGGGGTGAAGGTCGTAGCAAGGGAAATATTCCCCAAACTCCTTGGGCCATTTATACCCGAGGATACCGTACAAGATCGAGTAAGAAATCGAATCAGTTCATTGTGAAAGATCGAAGGAAGAAGTAACTATGAGTAGGTCGTTAAAAAAAGGCGCCTTTGTTGATCATCATGTCCTAAAAAAGATCGCAGCCCAGGGCGGTTTAGGAACAAAAAAACCTATCAAAACTTGGTCTCGACGCTCAATGGTGATTCCAGAAATGATTGGGTACACGTTTGACGTGCATAATGGACGTAAGTTCATTTCAGTTTTTATTACGGAGAATATGGTGGGCCACTACCTGGGAGAATTTTCTCCTACCCGTTTGTTCAAAGGACATCCGAAGAAATAAAAAGGCGAGATCATGAGTACGGGAAAAGCGATTACAAAATATTTAAGAATATCTCCTCGGAAGGCTCGCCTTGCCGCAGGGTTGATTCGCGGGCTTTCAGCTCCCCAAGCGGTAGCGCAGCTTGCCCATAGCAATTCAAAGGCGGGTAGGCTTTTGAAAAAGACGCTAGATAGCGCAGTGGCTAATGCAGAAATGCAAGCGGATGCAAGGCCAGAACAGCTGATTGTATCGGAAGTGCGTATTGACGCAGGTCCAACTCTCAAGCGTTCCAAGCCTAAAAATAAAGGCGGAAGGCATCCGATTAAAAAGCGAATGAGCCATTTTACAGTAGTTGTCAGAACGGAGGAATAGAAAATGGGTCAGAAAACAAATCCTATTAGTTTTCGACTGGTTCGTAATCGAAACTGGCGCTCAAAATGGTTTGCAAATAAGCAAGAATTTGGCACTCTTCTTCTCGAAGATAGAAAAATTCGCTCTTGTTTAATACAAAAGCCTATCTGCGCTGGAACATCTCAAATTCGAATCCGTCGGATGAGTGGAAAAATTGAAGTCACGATTGTGACTGCTCGCCCAGGGCTCGTCATTGGCAAAAAAGGGGCTGAGATAGATCTTCTTAAAGAAGAACTACGCAAGCTTACCGGTAAAGAAGTTTGGGTTGAAGTAGAAGAGATCAAACGGCCAGATCTGGATGCAAAAATTGCAGCGGATGGAATTGCCCGCCAACTTGAACGACGCATTCCTTTTCGGCGTGCTATGAAAAAAGCAATGCAGTCCGCGATGGATGCAGGAGCTCAAGGAGTGAAGGTCCAAGTGTCAGGACGTCTCGGAGGAGCGGAAATTGCTCGAACTGAATGGTATAAAGAGGGAAGCATTCCCTTGCATACCTTGCGAGCGGATATCGACTATGCAACAGGCCGCGCAGAGACGACTTATGGAAGTATTGGAGTTAAAGTCTGGGTTTTCCGCGGTGAAGATAACTTAGTGAAAGAGGGAGTGTAACCATGGCTTTAATGCCCAAGCGAACAAAATATCGCAAAATGCAAAAAGGCCACTCCACAGGCCTTAGTAAAGGTGGCAATTTTGTCCACTTCGGCGACTTTGGAATCCAAGCCCTTGAAAGGGGTTGGGTCACAAGTCAGCAAATTGAAGCATGCCGGATCGCAATTAATCGCTGCTTTCAGAGAAAAGGAAAAGTGTGGATCCGCATTTTTCCTCATAAGCCTGTCTCTAAGAAGCCAGCAGAGGTACGGATGGGAAAAGGAAAGGGAGCTGTGGACCATTGGGTTTCTGTCGTCCGACCCGGAAGAATTATGTTCGAAGTGGGTGGTAACGTGACTCCTGCTGAAGCTCAGACAGCATTAAGATTGGCCGCAGCAAAGTTAGGCATACGGACGCGTTTCGTCGGCCGCTTGCAACATGTATAGGTGAAATAATGACAAAAGCACAGCAGATTAGAGACCTTTCAGCAGAAGAATTAGAAGCTACTCTTGATGACAAACGCAAGCAGTTGTTTCAGTTGGTCAATGAACGCGAAGAGTCCAAGCGGTTTGAAAAGCCGCACCGCATCCGTGCGATGAAAAAAGATATTGCGAGGTTACTCACAGTACAAACTGAAAGACAGCTAAAAACCCATCAAGTGTAGTTGAGGAAAAGTCATGCAGACTCCTGAAAGAGGAAATCGCAAAGTACAAAAAGGCCGTGTGATCTCCAATAAAATGGATAAGACGGTTGTTGTTTCTGTAGAGCGTACGATGCGTCATCATAAATACGGCAAAGTGGTTGAACACAAAACAAAGTGCTATGCCCACCATGAAGGTGATCCACTAGAAATAGGGACCATTGTGGATATTATGGAAACACGCCCCTTGTCGAAACTTAAGCGCTGGCGCGTAGTTGAACCGAATACCGCAAATAGAATGGAGTAGAAACCATGATTCAACAAGAAACTGAGTTGGAAGTTGCAGACAATAGCGGCGCAAAAAAAGTGAAGTGCTTTAAGGTCCTTGGAGGCTCAAAACGGCGCTATGCTCACGTCGGCGATGTGATCATCTGCTCTGTCAAAGATGCGATGCCTGAGGGTCAGGTGAAAAAAGGGGACGTCGTTCGTGCTGTGATCGTACGTACGAAAAAATATATCAGACGCAAAGATGGATCCAAGCTGCGTTTCGATACAAATAGCTGCGTGCTCATCGACGAAAAAAACAATCCACGCGGAACTCGCGTATTTGGTCCTGTAGCGCGTGAAGTAAAAGAGCGTGAATTTCTAAAAATTGCGTCTTTAGCCCCAGAAGTGATTTGAGGTAAGGAAATATGAAAACAAAAAAATCTCAACAAGCTCGCAACAAAAAAATCCGTAATGGAGACAAAGTCGTTGCGATCGCTGGGAACTATCGAGGAATGTCGGGAACGGTCATTGCATGTGGACCCGATCGCGTGGTTGTACAGGGACTTAACGTGCGAAAACGCCACTTTCCTAAATCTGGACAAACTCCAGGAAAAATTGTCGAGAAAGAATCTCCTATTCATATCTCGAATGTAAGGCTCTGCACAGAAGCAGAACAGCCAGTAAAGTTACGTGTAGGCAATGATTCAGAAGGGCAACGCTACCTTTACTATAAAGAAAACGGCGAGGAAGTGACCTACCGTCCAATAAAAAAAGTACATAAGTAAGGCGGGAGAGCCAATGTCTAGGTTAAAGCAGCGCTATCTAGCAGAGATTAAAGAACAGCTAAAGGCCAAATTTGAATATTCTAATCCAATGAAGATTCCTAAATTGGAAAAGATAGTCATTAATATGGGAATAGCCGAAGCTTCAAAAGATAAAAACGCAATGCAAGATTGCGTGAAAGAGCTTACATTGATTACTGGGCAAAAACCAATTATCACGAAATCAAAGAAAGCAATTTCCAACTTCAAGCTACGAAAAGGCCAGCCCATAGGGATTAAAGTGACCATGCGTGGTGTGCGCATGTATGACTTTATGGATCGCTTTTGTACGATTGCTTCCCCACGTATCCGAGATTTTCGAGGCTTTTCTGCAAAATGCGATGGGTCTGGAAACTTTACGCTAGGATTGGATGACCACCAAGTATTCACCGAGTTGAATCTTGATGAAGTAAAACGCGCTCAAGGAATGCATATCACATTTGTGACCTCTGCAAGGACTGATGAAGAGTGTGTGGAATTACTCAGACTGCTGGGTCTTCCATTTAAAAATTTACCTGTTGCTGTCGCAGCTTAAGAGAGGAGAAACATCATGGCTGTTAGTGATCCCATCGCTGATTTCCTAACACGAATTCGCAATGCGATTAAGGCGAGGCACCGGTATGTCGACGTGAACTGGAGCAAGTTAAAAGAGAACATCGCGCATATTTTGCAATCTCAAGGCTTTATTGAAAACTATTTGGTGAAACACGATACGCCTCAAAGAGGAACAATTCGTGTGTATCTCAAATATACTTCTCAAAGAGAACCTGTGATTCAAGGCATTAAGCGTGTTTCTCGTCCAGGTCTGCGCCGTTATATCGGATACACCGATGTTCCGCAGTTTTACGGCGGAGAAGGAGTCTCGATTGTTTCTACATCGCAAGGGGTGATGGCTGGAGTCGAAGCTCAAAAAAGAAAAATTGGTGGCGAGTTGCTTTGCATGGTTTGGTAACGGGCCGATTTAAAGAGGCGAAATCCCTTAATTTTTAAGGATGTTTTTCGCCTCTCGTATGAAGGAGAAATGTGTCATGTCGCGAAAAGGTAAGCTTCCAATTTCTATTCCTAAGGGCGTAGAAGTAAAAATTAACGATCAGGAAGTACAGGTAAAAGGTCCAAAAGGCACTTTGTCGCAAACAATGCAGCAAGGAATTGTTGCAACCGTTCAAGACAATGAAGTATTGATTGCGATCGCAGAAGGGTACAAGGAAAGCGATTTCGGAGGCTTTCATGGATTGTACCGTGCTCTTATACAAAATCTTGTACAAGGCACAACCCAAGGCTTTGTGAAACAGCTTGAAATGATTGGTGTGGGGTACCGTGCTGCAGTCCAAGGGCATTCCCTAGATTTGCAATTGGGTTTCTCCCATCCTGTTCAGCTGCCGATCCCTCAAGGAATACAGGTCTCGATAGAAAAGGGAACTGCAATTACGATTCAGGGAATCAATAAACAGCAAGTAGGGCAATTTGCAGCCACAATTCGCGCAAAGCGTCCTCCAGAACCCTATCAGGGGAAAGGCATTCGTTATAAAGGCGAATATGTACGCAAGAAGGCTGGAAAAGCTGCGTCTACTAAAAAGTAATGTAAACAGAATGGGTAGAGTCGTATGAGAAATACAACCGTCAAAAATAGCCGCCTGCGTGTAAGGCGTGCCTTGCGCGTAAGGAAAGGTCTCCACGGAACAGCAGAAAGACCACGCCTTTCCGTGCATAAAAGCAACAAGCATATTCAGGTCCAGCTTATTGATGATGACAATCATCAAACGCTTGGCGCTATTGCGACTTTCTCAAAAGAATTTCAAAATACAGAATATGCGAAAAAAAATAAGCTCTCCGCAAAGAAATTAGGAGAACGCATTGGAGAAATCGCTAAGTCAAAGCACATCTCTCAAGTGATTTTTGATCGAGGACAGTTCAAGTATCATGGGATCCTTGCAGAATTGGCAGATGGTGCGCGTGCTGCCGGACTACAATTTTAAATCAATTTTAGGGTTACATACATGGCAAAACAGAATGACTCGCAAAAACGAGAAAAAAACGCCAGCGAACTGATTGAAAAAGTTCTCCACGTTAACCGCTGCGCAAAAGTTGTAAAGGGCGGACGCAAGTTTAGCTTTTCTGCATTAATTCTAGTCGGCGATGGAAAAGGACGCATTGGTTACGGATTTGCGAAAGCGAATGAATTAACAGATGCAATTCGCAAAGGCGGAGAAGCTGCACGAAAAAACCTCAATTCTTACGTGACAGAAGGAACCACCATTCCACATGAGGTGACAGTGGATTGGGATGGAGCGCGTGTCTTATTAAGACCAGCCCCAGAAGGCGCTGGAGTGATTGCAGGATCCAAAGTGCGTGCTGTTCTAGAACTTGCAGGAATTAAAGACATCATGGCAAAAAGCTTGGGCAATAACAATCCTATCAACATTGTAAAAGCGACCTTCAAAGCTTTGTCCATGCTCCGTAGCCGCCAAACAATCAAGAGAATGAGAGGTGCCGCATGAGAACTTTACACAACCTTACAGATACATCAAGAACCCGCAAAAGCCGTAAGCGCGTAGGAAGAGGGGTTGGCTCTGGACTTGGTAAAACATGTGGACGCGGAACAAAAGGCGCGAAAGCTCGTTCTGGATACAGAGCGTACTTGGGTTATGAGGGAGGCCAATTCCGCACATTTGCGAAAATGCCGATCCGTGGATTTAGCAACGCCCGTTTTCGCAAATCTTATGATGTCATCAACCTTGGACAAATTCAAGCTGTCTTTGAAGATGGCGAAGTTGTGAATGTGCAAACGTTGGCAAGCAAAGGCATTTTAAGTGGAACTACCTATGGAATTAAAGTTCTTGGGGATGGTGAGCTGGATAAAAAAGTAACGTTAGAAGTATCGGCACTCTCCAAAACTGCTCGAGAAAAGTTGCAAAATGCGAACATATCCTTTATAATCGTGTGAATGAGAATGCAAACCCACTCTTCACACGCTGTAAGCCAAGGAAAGTAACATGCTGCAAGAATTACGCAATGTAACCAAAATACCGGAACTCAAAGCGAAAATTCTCTTTACCCTCTTGCTCCTGGCCCTCTGTCGCGTTGGCGGGTTTATACCCGTTCCCGGCATTAATGGAGAAATCGCTGTCAGCTTCTTCAAACAAGCAACTGGCGGCGGACAAAATCTCTTCCAATTGGTAGATATTTTTTCAGGAGGCGCCTTTTCGCAAATGACCGTAATCGCGTTGGGAGTCGTTCCCTACATCTCTGCATCGATTATCATGCAGCTCCTTGTAGCGCTCTGGCCCTCATTGCAACGTGAGATTAAGGAAAATGGAGAGGCAGGTAAAAGAAAAGTAAACAAATTGACTCGGATTCTTACTCTCGGGCTTTCGTTTTTACAGTCTGGTTTATTTGCAAAGTATGCATTGCAGATGAATATTGCGCGACCCGGTATTGTGGCAGGGGAATTATTCGATTTTCAGTTGTTTGGATTTCCGTGGCTTTTTTACTTGCTGACAATTGCGACCATGACAACTGGAACTGTTCTGCTCATGTGGATTGGCGAGCAAATTACAGAACGGGGAATTGGGAATGGAATGAGTTTGATCATTATGGTCGGAATTCTTTCGCAGCTGCCAACTGCTTTGGGTTTGATTTTCCAGCAGCTGAATTTGGATTCCCAGCAGCCAGGTCAAATGAACTTTGCCACTGTGCTTTTGCTAGCTGCAGTATTTGTTCTGGTGACAATAGGCACAGTGCTCGTCATTCAAGGCCATCGACGCATTCCTTTGCAATATGCAAGAAGAGTCGTCGGAAATCGCGAAGTTCAAGGTGGTTCTTCCTATCTACCTTTGAAAGTGAATTATGCTGGAGTGATTCCTGTCATTTTTGCTTCTTCGCTCCTGCTGTTTCCTGCGACATTGGGAACCTTTTTAGGCACTGGAAATTGGTTAGGTGAGGTCTCTTCCTGGGTCGTTCCAGGAACAACTCTCTATATGACTTTATTTGTCGCATTCATTGTGTTCTTTACCTACTTTTGGACAGCAACGCAGTTTAGGCCGGATCAAATTGCCTCAGATATGAAAAAGAACGGCGCTTTCATTCCTGGAGTTAGGCAAGGAAAGCCCACTCAGGACTATCTAGAGTCTACAATGAATCGCATTACACTTCTGGGTGCTGTCTTTCTAGCTTTGATTGCAATTCTCCCAAACATTGTGGGGAGAATTCTAAGCGTGCCGCAGACAATCAGTTACTTTTTTGGAGGAACTGCGTTGCTTATTCTGGTCGGTGTAGTACTGGATACGATGAAACAGATCGAATCCCATCTATTGATGAAACGGTATGATGGATTCCTAAAGAAAGGCCGCGTTAGAAAGTAGAGAGAATCTCTTTTTAAAAGCTGTTAATTTGTGCAAAATTACTAGGAGTATTTTTAATGACTAGAGTAATCGGAGTCGACATTCCCGATAATAAAAGGCTCGAAATCAGCCTCACATACCTCTATGGAGTTGGTCGCTGCTTAGCCAATGAGATCATCCAAAAATTGGGGCTAAATCCTGATATGAGAGCCAATCAGCTCAATCAAGATGAAATTGCCAAGCTTAATGCCCTGCTTCAGTCTGAATATGTAGTTGAAGGGGATCTGCGCCGACAAGTTCAGAATAATATTAAGCGCTTAATCAGCATCCATTCCTACCGTGGATTACGCCACCGCGTCGGCTTGCCGGTTCGTGGACAAAGAACAAAGACAAATTCACGCACCCGCAAAGGGCGGCGTAAAACTGTTGCGAATAAGAAAAAATAAGGAGTCAGACCCTTGACCAAACAGCAACCCCCTACTACTAATACGACTAAAAAGCAAGGAAAGCCCAGAAAAAAAGGTGGCATTCAAGCAACGACAGGCATCGTAAGTGTAAAGGCAACTTTTAACAATACTATTGTCACGATTACCGATCTTTTGGGCCGTGTCATAGCTTGGTCTTCAGCAGGAAAAGTGAACTTTTCTGGATCAAGAAAATCATCTGGCTTTGCAGCCACTGTAGCTGCACAAGATGCGGGAAAAAATGCCGCTGCTGCAGGAATGCGGGAAGTAGAAATTCATTTAAATGGAGCTGGTGCGGGACGTGAGTCTGCTGTACGTGGTTTGCAAAGTTCTGGTTTGGCCATTACTGCAATTCGAGATACCACCGCTGTGCCGCATAACGGGTGCCGGGCGCGCAAACGCCGCCGCGTGTAGCAGAATAACTAGTGCTAAGAGGAGAACATCATGGCTGTAAAGTATGGCAAGTTTGAATTGCCTCAGAAAATCACACTGGACAAAAAAACAGCTACCAATACATTTGCGCGTTTTATCGCTGAACCTTTTGAGCGCGGCTTTGGCCATACAATAGGGAATGCAATGCGCCGAATGATGTTGTCATCCCTGGAAGCCCCTGCTGTTGGAGGAATTCGCATTGAAGGAATTCCTCACGAGTATATGGCAATAGAGGGCATTGCTGAAGATATGACGAATATTGTCCTAAATATGAAAGGCGCTCTACTGAGAAAAATCGCTTCTGATGAACGTGGCAGTTCTCGAGATCATGATTTTATTTCTGCCCAGTTGACCATTTCACAAGATGATCTGGATGAAAATGGTGGGAAGTATCACGTGACGCTAGGAGATCTTGTCCAAGATGGCGTCTATGAAATCGTCAATCCAGAACTTCATCTGTTTACGGTGACTAAACCGATGGAGCGACGCATTGATCTGCGAGTCCTTTTTGGTCGGGGCTATACCCCTTCCGAGCGTTTTGTTCTTCGCGATAAAGCTGTGGATGAAATCTTGTTAGATGCAGCGTTTTCACCTGTGCGTTTGGTGAATTACACAGTTGAGAATACACGGGTTGGTCAAGATACAGACTTTGATCGTTTGATCATAGAAGTGACGACAGATGGGCGTGTGACTCCAGTGGAAGCCGTTTCCTTTGCAGCACAGATTGGCATCAAGCATTTGGAAGTACTGCAGCAGATCCATAGCAACCTTCTTGTATTTGAAGAGAAAGTGGTAAAAAGCGAAGCAGATCAAGATGAAATCATGGAAAAGCTTTGCTTGCGCATTGATGAAATTGAGCTCTCTGTCCGCTCTACAAACTGCTTAGCAGGTTCGAATATTGAAACAATTGCAGAGCTTGTCTCTATTCCAGAGCGTAAAATGTTGGAATTTAAGAACTTTGGCAAAAAGTCCTTAAATGAAATCAAAGCGAAGCTACAAGAAATGGAGCTTCATTTGGGAATGGACTTAGCTCTTTACGGAATTACCCACGAAAACGTGCGGGAAAAAGTGCGGCACTATCAGGAAGAAAAAAAACGTAAAAAAGACGTGAAAGAAGACCGCAAACGTAAAGAAGATAAAGAAGAAGAAACCACTTAAGAGTAGTAGTTATGAGACATTTAAAAGCCAGAGGCAAATTAAGCCGTACATCCAGTCATCGTCGCTGTTTGTTTGCAAACATGTTGAAATCGTTGATTGAGCATGGACGCATCGAGACGACCTTAGCAAAAGCTAAGATTTTACGTAGCTATGCGGATCGTATGGTGACATTAGCCAAGAAAAATACCTTAGCTTCCCGTCGCAATGCGATTGCTGAGTTGATGATTCGCTTTAATACGCTGACTCCGGAGCAATTGCGTGCGGCGAAGAAAGGCGAGACAACAGGACAAAATGGAGATCGGCAAGTGATAAAAATCTTGTTTGAAGATTTAGGTCCTCGTTTTTCCACTCGCCCTGGCGGCTACACACGGATCATCAAAACAGGTCAGCGTGTAGGGGATGGCGGCCAGAAGTGCGTCATTGAGTATTTGCCAGCTTAAATCAAACTGGCATGATGAAATAGAAATAAAAAGGGCGTTTATAACGCCCTTTTTTTTGATCATAGTTATTGAGTAGAATTTTTGGAGTGGACCTTCTTTTTTCAGACAACTGCGAGACTTAACTCTTTACCTGCGTGCGGTTGATAGGTTCTTAGGAGCTTTTTCTAGCTGTTTTTGAACATTGGCTAGGTTTTTTAGCGCATCCCTGTCGCCATGCTTCACTGCTTCCCTATACCAGTATGCTGCTTGATTAAGGTCCTTCTCATAATTTGACTCACCAGTTTCATAACGGCACCCTAGCGCATACATTGCATACGCGTCCCCTTTC
>FTIX01000090.1_pt2 | contig 11386 bp, 13 predicted proteins | sample 1658561 | NCBI WGS metagenome assembly FTIX01 (sample SAMEA3914836, study PRJEB12502) | metagenome | biome: forest; material: soil | place: Canada | collected 2011-07-03 | depth 0.3 m | reverse complement strand
GATCCAGCCGCATTAACCAGTGCGGAAACTTTTTTTGAGTTATTGGAAGAATTTGATAGAGACGGGGTTTTCCCTGATGTGGATTTGTTAGAGCAAAAGTTGATGCGTGGCTATGTGAGTTCAAAACAGGATGAGCAGTGTCGGCTGCATGTTATGACCATCCATAAATCTAAAGGCCTGGAATTTGATGCAGTGATTATTCCGCATCTGGAAAAAAAATCCAGTAGCGATGATGAGCAATTACTGCTCTGGTTGGAACGGCCACAGACCGCGCAGGAAAATGATTTAATTTTAGCGCCGATTAAATCACGAAAAATTGAGGTCGATCCGATCTATCAATATCTGCGCCAGGTAGAAAAAAGTAAAGGGCTATACGAAATGACCCGCTTGCTTTATGTCGCCGCCACTCGGGCGAAAAATTCCTTACATCTATTAGCGGAAGTAAAAATGAAAGAGGGTAAGCTGAGCAGTGCTGATAAAAATAGTCTGCTTTCTTTACTCTGGCAGCCCTTTTCGCGAGAAGTTGAAAAGCAGCTACCTTTAGTTGCGATATCGGTATCAAATTCTAATCAGGAACTTAGGGCAGGAATAACTTTAAAACGTCTTGATTTAATCGACGGCCATGAAGATCAACTACCATCGCCAGAAATGTCTACTAGCGAAGAAGCACCTATTGCTAGACGGTTTGCCGAGTTGTCGCTGAATAATATGAATACGGATGTCGGATCCGTGGTGCATCGCTGCTTGCAAGAAATAGCTCAACAAGGTATTGAGCATTGGCAACCAGAAAAAATTCAGGCGCAATCTGCACGTTGGCGAATTTACTTGCTACAGGCAGGAGTAATTCCTCAACACCTGAATGCAGCTATGAGTGCTATTGAAACTGCAATTACTCGAACTTTATTGGATCCACGCAGTCAATGGTTGCTAAAAAAATATGCAGAGCAAGGCAATGAATATGCCATCACCGCGTTAGTCAATGGCAGAATTGCTTCCTTGGTGATTGATCGAACATTTATTGATGAAAATAACACGCGCTGGATCGTTGACTACAAGACCACAGATTTGCAGAATGAGAATATAGAGACTTTTTTAGATCGAGCGCAGCAACAGCATCGTCAACAATTGGAAAATTATGCGCAAGCTATGCGGCAGATAGATAAGCGGCCGATTCGTTTAGGTTTGTATTTCCCTTTGTTTGCTGGATGGCGGGAATGGGTGTATAACGATGTGGATATAAATGCTGGCGCCTCCATAATCGAGATATGAATATGAAAACAAAACTTTATTTCTTATTATTTTGTAGTCTGATAATCAATGCTAGTTATGCGCAACTGTTAAATTCGCCGCAAATGCAAAAATCCATTGATTATGTGCAGGAATTAACCAACACCATTACCCTTGTTAAAAAGACCAGTAAAATTTCTGTTATTTTTCCTACCATGATTCCTGTGGATAGTTCTCATGCCAATTATTTTGCTTATTCCGATCCATCAGGATTACAGACAGGCAAGGGTTATCTGATTAATGTCGATTACACTGCGGATTGCAAAGGCGTCCATGTGTGTAATGTGGGCTATTTACAGGCAGAAGTTGCTGAACAGCCCACCATGCTGACGGACAGGGCGAATAAAATCATCACCCAAAAAGTCTTATTAACGCGTAATATCCAGGGGTACTACACTCCAGGCCATGCCATGGGCAGTTATTTTCCGCCTAATCTGCAATGGCAGGATGGCAATATTTTATTCACATTAAGTTGGGATGATCACACTGCTGATCGCGCCAGCATGATTGCGATGGCCAATACGGCTATAATCGCAGGGCAATGGTAAAACATCAGGAGTTCAATAAAATGAAGGCAGCGGTGGTATTATTTTCGGGTGGTTTAGATTCAACAACCTGTCTGGCACTCGCCAAGGCTGAGGGTTTTGCTTGTCATGCACTGAGTTTCAATTATTCGCAACGTCATAATGTCGAACTGGAAGCGGCTAAAAAAATTGCCGCTAAACTCGATATTCCTCACAAAATTATACAATTGCCTGTGGAGGCTTTTAGCGGTTCTGCGCTGACCGATAAAACGGTAGAGGTGCCAGAATATCAGGGTGATGGCAAAATACCAGTGACCTATGTGCCAGCCCGCAATACCATATTTTTATCCATTGCTTTGGGTTGGGCCGAAGTATTATCAGCTCAGGATATTTTTATCGGCAGCAGTTTTGTCGATTATTCTGGTTATCCAGATTGTCGCCCGGAATATTTTACAGCGTTCCAGGCACTGGCGAATTTGGCAACCAAAGCCGGAGTTGAAGGTAATGGCTGTACGATTCATACACCATTAATTTATTTATCTAAAGCAGAGACTATCCGTTTAGGAGTTCGGTTAGGTGTAGATTACAGCATGACAGTCAGCTGTTACCGAGCCGATTCAGCAGGCGCCGCTTGCGGCAAATGTGATAGTTGCCATCTACGGAAAAAAGGCTTCCAAGAAGCGGCATTAGCTGATCCTACTCAATATCAAGGTTCTTCGCGATGAGAGTACGCTTTCAGCAACCATGATGCCGCGCTAATCTAAACCCTGTAATCCAACCTTTCTGCACGAATTCCGTGAGCAATGAAACCACATTAATTTCTGCAGCAAGGAGTTCTGGGTGATCGCATAAAGCATCTACAGTTAAACCACTGTGCAGTACATTGAGTAGTAACCACTCATGTTGGTTTAAAGGATCCATGCGCAGATCCATTGCTTGCCGCCAAATGAATAATTTTACTCCTCCTTCATTTAAATCGATTCTAGCTTTCCCTTGGTAATTTGGCTGATGGAATTCCCAAATACGGTCTAGTGGATAAACACTGGATAATAAACTACTAGTAGGCGGCAAGGTGAAAATGAGTGAAGGGTAATTCTCCTCCGTAATGGCTGCCAGTGCATCAATCGGCAAGGGTGGATAATCCTCGCTATGTAATGCCTGATGATAGGCCCATTCTAAAGCTGCCACATCCGCTAAATAAGCTAATGATTGCAGGGGTGGGAAATTCTGAATGAATCGAGGAAATGTTTTGCCATAGTCATTGATATTCGGGGACTGTGAAGGGGTTTGTCGAACATACACAGCTGCCATCGCATTAAAGAATTCCAGGCCGACCAGTTGCGTGCAAACTGCATAAGTATTCCTCAGTACATGAATCAATGCTGCCTTGGTGCTGTCACGATAAATCGCTAATTGCTGTGGGGCCGTTAATTTGCTGTGTGGACAAATTTCTGCAAGCGAAATATTTTTCTCACTATTCAGTGCAGCGGCTAATTTTTTCTGTAATTCATAAAGAGTGTTCATGAGACGCCGCCATTAATTGCTGGGCTTTATGCACTTCTCGCAACAATTCAGGGAATTCGGGAATATCATTATCCCATTCGATACAAGTGGGGATATTGCCTAAACTGCGTAAGGCCATTGCATATAATTGCCATACCTCGGTGCTTACTACTGCGCCATGGGTGTCTAATAAATGCGTTTCGAAATCCGAAAAACCTGCTAAATGGATTTGTTTAACGCGCCGCTTATCGATAGCTTGTAAATAATGCGCCGGGTCAAAACCATTATTGTGAGCGCTGACAAAAATATTATTGATATCTAATAAAATAAAGCAATCCGCGCGTTGGGCGATAGCGTTGATAAATTCCCATTCACTGAGCTCGGAAATTTCATAACTGAAATAACTGGATACATTTTCAATCAAAATTTGTTGGCCTAGAAAATCCTGGACCGCAGTGATGCGTTCAACGACATGTTGGATCGCTTCCTCGGTATAAGGCAGTGGCAATAACTCGTGGAAATACTGCTGAGCAAAAGACACCCAGCATAAATGATCAGAGATATAAGCTGGCTGGAATTCTATGATTAGTTGTTTTAATTGTTGCAAATATCTGGAATTGAGTGGGTCTACCGATCCCAAAGATAAGCCGACGCCATGCAGTACAATTGGATAGTGCGCACGAATTTGTCGCAAACGTTCTTTGACCATGCCGCCTTTCACCAGATAGTTCTCGGTTAAAACTTCAAACCAGGGAATAGCAGGAAGATGAGAAAGAATATAAGCGTAATGACAGGCGCGAAGACCCATGCCAACACCGGCAATTGGCGCCTGCCATAACGTGCTGTTCATTCCTTTACCTTATGAGGTGCTACCATCGCTGCTAACAGGATTGGCAGTTGCATCTGTTGCTGCTGAATGCGCAGTTTGATTACTCTGTGCTGCAGAATTTGCATTAGCTTGAATGGTTGCTGGTACAGTGGATGCTGGTGAAGCCTGGTTTATGGTTTGAGCGGATGCTGCACTTGAATTGGCAGATGGATTCGCTGCCTGTGATGTATCCGCGGTGTGTACGGAATTTTGCGCCAGAATCATCCCGTCACTGAGGCTACTTACTTTGGCTGGTTGGGTACTACCACCTACAATTTTAGCGCAAGTGCCTTTAGGTACGAAAATCCAGGCATGGGGATCGTTATTGACTTTAGATTGACCGGCACAAGCATTGCCACCCGAGCTTCCGCAGTCGTTTTTACCCGCTTTAACAATGCCATAGCATTTTTCCATTGGGGGTGGTTTTTTGTCTGCTGCCGCCGTCATGCTGACCCCAGCGCTAATCACAGCGACAATGGCGGTACGGACTAATTTTTTCTTGTTACTGGGCATCATAAAATCTCCTTATTTTCGTAGGGTGTTAAAGGCATATTTATAAGTATTGGGCTAGGTGCACTGAGTATATGTTACTCTGGGTGCACTCTACCACTGGCTTGTGTTACCTTGTATAATATCAATTAAAATAACAATTTACATCAAATTTGCTATGGACTATCAATGAAAAAAGCCAATAAATTACAATCTTTATGGATTACAATTCGTTCTTGCTGCTGGACGATCTGGCTCTCTCTTGTCACTATTTATTTGAGTTACTTTGGCACTCCAGAGCGAATCGACAAACTGCTGTTCAATTGGTCTAGAGGCTTATTGAAAATTGTCAAATTATCTTATCGGGTTTTCAACCCCTATCAGGTGAGCTTTGAGCCGAATAAAGCCTACATCATCATGAGTAACCATGCCAGCTTGTACGATATTCCGATCATTTTCGTTTCCATTCCCGGTCGAATACGTATGATTGCAAAAAAAGAATTATTTCGGGTTCCCATTTGGGGCAGAGCACTTAAAGAAGCGGAATTTATCATGATCGATCGTGAAAATTCTGCGCAAGCAATCGCGGATTTGGCTGTGGCAAAACAGAAAATGGAAAATGGTGTGGCAATTTGGGTAGCTCCCGAGGGAACTCGATCTAGAGATGGCAAGCTGCATATATTTAAAAAAGGCGCTTTTATGCTGGCATTACAAACGGGAGCCACGATTATCCCAGTGGGTATACGTGGCGCCGGTAAAGTGCTGCCGCCAAAAACTTTACAATATACCCTGGGTGAGCAGGTTGAAGTGCATATTGGCAAACCTATTGATACGCAGCAATATACTCGTGAAAACCGTAATGAACTTATCCGTGCAGTTCGGCAGAGTATTGCCGAAGCCGCTGCTGTAGAAATGGCTTAATGAGCATAATTATTCATGACTCCTAGACAATTATTTGAAAAAAATAGAGAAGTTATTCATCAGCAGGCGCCTGATTTTTCACCCAAATTAGGCATTATCCTGGGCTCTGGGGTAGGGAGTTTTGTTAATGAAATCCAGCGCCCGATCAGCATTCCTTATGAACAATTGCCGGCAATGCGTCCCTGTCATGTGGAAGGACATTCGGGTGTGCTCTATTTAGGAACTCTCAAGGGTCTCTCCGTTGCCTGCTTTCAGGGTAGAAACCATTTATATGAAGGCCATTCCCAGGAAGTGATACAGGCACCTATCCGTACCTTGAAGTTACTAGGGGTTGATACCGTTATCCTGGTTTCAATGGTTGGCTCCATGTCGACTGATTTTACTGCAGGCTCTTTGGCGTTAGTCAGTGACCATATTAATCTTCAAGCTCGTAATCCTTTGGTGGGTATGAATGATGAGTTTTGGGGTCCGCGCTTCCCAAATATGGAGCATGCCTATGATCCGGCATTACGAGCAAAAATCCAGCAAGTAGCGCTGGAATTAAATATCCCTCTTAAAGAAGCCATTTATATGGGGGTATTAGGCCCAAGTTATGAAACTCCAGCGGAAATCTCGGCATTTGCCAGGCTGGGTGCCAGCATCGTTGGCATGTCTACCGTGTCCGAAGTTATTCTAGCGCGTCATTGTGGTATCAAAGTACTAGCGATTTCAGTAGTATCCAATATGGCTGCCGGTATGAGCCAAGAGTTAGTAGACCACAGGCTTGCATTAGAGGTGACAGCTAAGGCGGTGCATGATTTATCGCGCTTATTGCTTACTTTTATCGAACAAACCTTTGTGTTCAAGGGAGAGTCCCATGTTTAGTCTAGATCCCCCCAAAATGATTCACTTGTTAGATCTTACCTCGCTGAACGATTTCGATGATGAAGCGGCTATTATTCGTCTATGTCATCAAGCCAGAACACCCATAGGTAATGTCGCTGCGGTGTGTGTGTATCCACGCTTCGTGAAATTGGCAGCAACCCAGCTCAATAATGTGGATATTCGGGTGGCGACAGTGTGCAATTTCCCTGGCGGTAAGCAATCTTTAGCAGAAACAGTAGCCGAGATTGAGCAGGCTATTCAAAATGGCGCCACTGAAATCGATGTGGTGATGCCTTATGGTTCCTATCTTCTCGGCGAAATGCAATATTGTTTAAATTTCCTTGCGACTTGCAAATCAGTTTGCGACGAAAGGGCTTCTTTAAAAGTTATTTTGGAGACTGGGGCACTGAAAGAAAGTGCTATTATCGCCGCAGCTACCCATGACGCCATCAATGCCGGAGCTGATTTCATCAAAACTTCAACCGGTAAATATCCGGTGGGGGCCACTCCAAGGACTGCTGAAATCATCCTCAAAGCTATTCACGCCAGTGAATATGAGGTGGGTTTCAAGGCGTCGGGTGGAGTTCGCACCCTGGAGCAGGCTAATATCTATTTGAACTTAGCAGCCAATATTATGGGTCGGGATTGGGTTAGCCCTGAAGTCTTCAGAATTGGGGCTAGCCAGCTATTGCAAGAATTATTAAATACACAGCCTATTCTATCCTCATGACCTCCCAGTAATTAAGGGCGCCCAGCATTTTTTGAAATATCTACTATAATTAAAGTATGAAAGGGTAATGCTTTACAGGAGCAAGACTAAAGGAAAGAACCATATGAAGTATGCAATGGTAATAGCATTGATTTTAAGCGCCCTTAATTTAATAGGATGTACAGTAACAGCCAAGGAAAATACAAGGATTGAGGCATCTGGAATCGCTGACTACGGTAACGATAAAGTAGTCGGAGGCAGCACTCTAGGGACAATTGGTGAGCCATTGAGTGGTGTGTATAGATAATCAGGGAAGACACTGGAAATTGGTGAAAAAAGAACATACGTCCAACACTTTAAGGTCTAGTGTTGGACGTTACGAGTGACGCTCAACATCTGTAGGTATGGAAAGTTGAGCGTTAATGGATACGCTCAATAGACTGACTGCGTGCAGTAATTGAGCGTTAAGGACTAACGCTTAGATATGAGAGCACGGCTCGGAAAATCTGAGCGTTAAAGATTCGCTCGACCCTTATCGAGGGGGAAGAGCGAAAAGAGCAAACGCTCAACGGTTTCCTTTGGAGGCCGGGTGAGCGTTTTTTTTTGACAAACATTAAGAAAAAGCTTTCAAAATCAAAGCAGCTGTCCCAGGAATCAGGGTTGCTATTCCAGCCAACACAAAACTCATCATCCAATTGTGTACTTTCAGAGTTGATTCTAAGGTCACTATATTGGATTCTATAGCCGTTATATTAGCCATTATATCTTGCTTCAGTACAAATATATCAGCTTTAGTTGCTATCATATGATCAGTTGACTCCAGAAAAATTTCATTTTGAGCCTCAGTTAGAGCAATAGCGTGTTGTTCAGGCATGCCAGAAGCTTTGAGTTTTTGCAAAAATTTTAAAGTATTAAAAGCTGAATGTGTCATCTTAAGGCCCTTGACCTACGAGTAATAATTCTAATTATAGGAAAATTTTAAGTTGAGGGCTATACCGTAATGGATCAAGAAGGCGCAAACAGCTATAATATCCACTCAATGTGTTTGAACGTATAGCTAGATAGAAATAATGAAATGATTGGTATTTTACTCACAAATATTGGTACGCCCGACGCGCCCACCCCAACCGCAGTGCGGCGCTATCTGCAGGAATTTCTCAGTGATCCTCGTATCGTGGAATTACCCACCTGGTTATGGCGACCCATTTTATACGGCTTGATCTTGCCTTTCCGATCTAAGTATTCGGCCCGCTTGTATCAAAAAATCTGGTCCGATAACGGCTCACCATTACTGCATATTACTCAACTACAGGCACAGCAGTTACAAGATCAACTCACTATTCGCGGTCATGAACAGGTCAAAGTCAGTCTAGGCATGCGTTACGGTCGCCCCTCTATTGCTCAGGCAATGGAAGAGTTGCGCCAAGCTCAGGTGAAGAAAATCATTGTACTGCCATTGTTTCCACAATACTCAGCCGCAACCGTGGGCTCTAGCTTTGATGCCATTGCGAAGGTATTAAAAACCTGGCGCTCTATTCCGCAACTGGCTTTTATTAATCAATATGCCGAACACCCTTTATATATCGAGGCTTTAGCTGCGCAGATTAAGCGTCACCAAAATCCCGCTGCCCAAAAATTATTATTTTCATTTCATGGCATCCCCAAACATTGTATCACCGCCGGGGATCCTTATTATGATGCCTGTCATAGCACTGCAAAATTAGTGGCTGAAAAGTTAGGATATCCCACAGAAAAGTGGATGGTGGTGTTTCAATCCCGTTTTGGCAAGCAAGAATGGTTACAACCGTATTGTGATAAAACTTTACAGGCTTTCCCAAAACAAGATATAAAATTAGTGGATGTAGTATGCCCGGGTTTTGCCGCAGATTGCTTGGAAACCCTAGAAGAAATGGCTCAGACCAACCAAAAATTATTTATTGCTGCCGGTGGAACGAAACTCAATTATATTCCTGCATTAAATGCGATCCCAGATCACATCCAGGCCTTAATTGAAATTATTAAACCTTACATTGATGCTAGTACGGCATTAATCTAAACTCTAACTTGTCCGCCTGAACAAAGAGGAAATGGAATAATAGATCGCGATATCCTCGTTGCTTAATTTACAGAGAAATTAAATGAAAATCATAAAGACTTTATTACTTACCTTGATTCTCCCTGCAGTGAGTTTACTGCTTTCTGGCTGTGTAGCGGTACTTTTAGGCGGAGGCGCCGTAGGAGGTTATGCAGTTGCTAAAGACAAAGGAACTGTAGGTCAATACACGGACGATTCAGTTATTACCAGTAAGGTAAAGAGCAAGTTTTTAGCGGATATTCATCTGAAGTCTTACAATATCAGCGTGTCTACTAACAAAGGAGTGGTAACCCTCACGGGAACGGTGCCTACCCAAGAAATGCGTGAACAAGCCATTAGAACAGTACAAACTACTTATGGTGTAAGGGCCGTTAATGTGACTAATTTTAAAGTGACAGCGAATTAACCACGCCCCTGTCAGCCTCAGCAATAAGCTGTGCCATCTGCGCAATAGCTATGCCATCCTGAGTAGCGCTGTCATCCTGAGCGCCAGCGAAGGATCTCCTTATGGTGGCACACCAAGCTGGGGTCGCGCCACCATAAGGAGATCCTTCGCTGGGCTCATGATGACAGGAAGATGCACTCAGGATGAGACAGCGCACCTACCACTCAGCCTCAGACCGCGGTTCACGGGAAAGTAAATTCTCGATAGCCAAACCTACGGGCACATCATGATAAATAACCTGATGGATTTGCTCAATAATGGGCATTTCAATCCCTAGTTTTTCTGCCAGATGGTAAACCCCATCTAAATTATTCAGACCTTCAACCACCTGACCGATTTCCTGCAGTGCCTGCCTGGTGGTTTTGCCTTGACCAATAGCCGCCCCAAAACGCCTGTTGCGGGAAAGATTGCCAGTGCAAGTGAGAATTAGATCGCCTACTCCAGCCAAGCCCATAAAAGTGGCTGGCTTACCACCAGCTGCCATACCCAGGCGTTGCATTTCTGCCAGGCCGCGGGTAATTAAAGCGCTTAAGGCATTCATTCCCAAATCCAAGCCATCCACGATGCCGGCAGCAATCGCTAAAATATTCTTTACCGCACCGCAAATTTCCACTCCGACCATATCCGCAGTGGTATAAACCCGGAAATTAGAATTCATTAACTGATCGCCCAAAGATTGCGCGAATTCCGCATCTTCAGTGGCTAAAGTGATGGCTGTGGGTTTATTCATGGCTACTTCCTGGGCGAAACTGGGCCCAGCCAACACTGCTTTGGAATGGGATTTCCCCAAAATATCTTCTACCAGCAGGTGTAATAATTGACCCTTGTTCGGCTCCAAGCCCTTAGTTCCCCAGGCTATGCGGCTTTCAGGCAGCAGAAAAGGCTTAATTTTCAGGAGTAGCTCTGGAAAGGCATGGCTAGGTACCACAATCAAGATGTCGCGGACTGCCGTCAAGGCAGACGACAAATCCGTAAATAATTGCAAATTATCCGAGAAAAGAATTCCCGGTAAGTAACGAGTATTACAGCGCTCCCTGCGCATCTCCAAGATATGGGCGCTATCATAGCTCCAAAGCCGCACTTCCTGGCCATTACGAGCTAATAATAGCGCTAATGCCGTGCCCCAGGATCCTGCACCTAGTACGGTGATGGCTGGGGTTAAGGGCGGCGTGGTCATGATGGAATGCTAAACCTTGCCAGATTGTTGTGGCACTTCCATTTTCGGATTGCCTTGGGTCTGTTGCTGCTGCTGCTGTAATTGCTGCTCATATAACCCTTCGAAATTGATCGGCGTTAAATAAAGAGGGGCAAATCCGCCACGAGTAATCGTATCGGAAATCAGCTCCCGGGCATAAGGAAATAATATATTAGGGCAATAGCTGCCTAACATGCGGTGCAGCTGAGCATCGTTAAAACCTTTAACGCCAAAAATTCCAGCCTGGTGTACTTCCACCAGGAACGCAGTTTTCTGTTGGCTTTTCATGGTTACGGTTACAATTAATTCGACTTCATAAATGTCTTCAGCCAGTTTGGCGGTCTTTACATTCAATTCGACATCGGTGGCTGGCTGCCAAGGCTCTAGAAACAATTGGGGTGAATTAGGTGATTCAAAAGATAAATCCTTAATATAAATACGTTGAATCGCGAATTCCGGTGCGGCAGGCATTTCGGCAGTTTGACC
>FTIX01000122.1_pt1 | contig 11441 bp, 10 predicted proteins | sample 1658561 | NCBI WGS metagenome assembly FTIX01 (sample SAMEA3914836, study PRJEB12502) | metagenome | biome: forest; material: soil | place: Canada | collected 2011-07-03 | depth 0.3 m | reverse complement strand
AAGAAAAAAGAAGGAGAAAAAAAAGAAGAAAAAAACGCGAGAGACGGGACTTGAACCCGCAACTTCCGACGTGACAGGCCGGTGCTCTAACCAATTGAACTACTCTCGCATAACCATTGGGCGCAACAGGACTCGAACCTATGACCACCTGTGTGTAAGACAGGAGCTCTACCAACTGAGCTATACGCCCTTAATTTTAAAAAAACTTAGAACCTGCCTCCACCTTACAAAACAACGGCTTGCTTTTGAAGGCAAGCCATTGCAAACAAAGGAGGGAGAGGTAAGACTAATTGCTGTGGGCTAGGAAATCGCAAATTTCTGGAATTTGTAATTCAACAGGCCAAGGAATCTGCTCTGGGACAGGAGCTGCTAATAGTTGTCCAGAATAAGTCGTTCTGTCGAGTGATAAATATTCTGGTACTTCACGGGAGGCACTATCCAAAGCTTCATCGATAATTTTTATTTTACGTGACTTTTCTTTTATCGAAACGACCATTCCAGGACGCACGATAAAGGAGCGACGATCCACTTTTTTTCCATCTACAAGAACATGTCCATGAGATACTAACTGGTGAGCTGCAAAGATGGTGGGAGCTAATTTCAGTCGATAAACGATGTTATCCAAGCGACACTCTAACATATTGACGAGCTGATGGGCTGTGTTACCAGTCATTTGAACAGCTCTCTTATATGCAAGAACAAGTTGCTTTTCTGTTAGCATTCCATAAACAGCTTTCAATTTCTGCTTTTCTTCAAGGCGTAGCCCATAATCGGATTTTTTTCGTCGACGAGCGCCATGCACCCCAGGAGGATTTGGCTTATGGATGAGAGGATTGCGTAGACGACCGAAAATATTGATGCCGAATCGACGAGCGATTCTATTTTTATTACCTGTATAACGAACCATGGATACTCCAACCTTCTTACACTTGAGATATCGAAAAGCAGATTATGGCAGCGCTCCCGATTTTTTTGCAAGCTCCGTTGCGATAATTTTCGCTCTCGCGTTCTAAGCCTTTGTGTGTAAAGGACTTGGAATGGTAAAGCGGCCGCAAGCGACACACACTCCAAAATGAGCAAGCTCTTCTCTCCGTTGGAAACAGTTACGCTTGAAGAGTCAAAAGATTTATGATAGGTTGAGTATATACTCCTAATAGCTCAAAGGGAGAATTGTGGCTGCGTCAAAGCCCTGGGGACGCAAAAGATATAGTATTAAGTCAATACTATGCCTTTCGATCAACCGCGGGAACTTTCACGCTAGCCAAAATCCTCACTTTGAGCTATTAGGAGTATATACAAAGTCGAGTATATAAACCGCATGATGGGAGCGGGATGTAATGAATGCAAAGGAACCTCTGGAACAACTTTTCCAACAGATTAAAGAACTCGTTCAAATGGCTGAAGGAGGGACTGCAAAGCTCAGTCCCCAAGAGTTGCCTGCAGATATTCATAAGCGGCTAGAAAAGCTTGCTTATGAAGTTGAGGCATTTTGCCGTTTAGGGGAGGAGGAAATCAAAAAAACAAAAATAAGTGAGGAAAGGATACAGCAGACGTTAAGCGATTCGCAGAACATTCCGTTAGAACAGCGCCAGCTTCTGCAGGATGCGCATAAGCTTAAGGAAGAGGTAGATCGATTAAGTCGCGATGCTGGAATTGCGGCGACGATTGTGAAGCAGCACGAAAAAAATTTGGGGAAGGAAGGAAAGCAAAGCAGCGCAAGGAAGAAAAAGTTTTGGCGGCTTGGTGGAAAAAAAAATTGGAAACCTCTATAAATGTCAGAAGAATATTTCTATAAAAATATCAATCGTTGGGCAAAGCTAGTTCCAGAGCAAGCAGAACAACTTGCGTTGCTGGAATGCAAACGGGTTTTTGCTACCAAGACTCCGCAGGGGAAGGAAAATCTCTCGATCAAAACAACCGATGGGGATGTGTTGCTTCATGATGAGGATCCAGAAGAGGAGGCTCATCAATGGTTTGCGTCATTAAATCTTTATCAAATCCAAGTCTTGTATGTCTATGGAGTAGGTTTAGGTTATTATTTTGAAGCTGCTTTGGAATGGCTAAAAGATCCCTCCCACTACTTATTGTTTTTAGAAGATGATCCAGAAGTCCTTTATCGATTATTTGAAACAGAAAGAGGATATCGGCTTCTTCAACATAAACAGGTGCGGGTGAACTTATTTGATTTGAACAACCCTGCAGAAGATATATGGAACACGATTACTAAAACATTTAATCGGTATGCATTTCAAGTTTCGGGATTAAAAACGTATTTAGCCCGCACCCCTTCGGACGTTCTTTCTAGCATTCATTCAAGATTAGAATTTTGGAACCATGTCCAGGGTTCTGTTTTGGGGGAATATGCAAACTATGGAGAACATTACTTTTTTAACTTTTATCAAAATCTTTTTCTTCTTCCCGACGCGTATCTCGCAGGCGGTCTCTATGGAAAATTTTCAGGCATTCCCGCCATTATTTGCGGAGCAGGTCCTTCATTGGATAAGAATTTGGATACTTTAGAAGAATTAAAAAATAGAGCCATTATTTTTGCCGGAGGAACGGCGATGAACGCCGTTAACTCTCGGGGATTTCTCCCTGATTTTGGAGTAGGAATTGACCCAAACGAACCGCAAAGTACTCGTTTAATCATGAATACAGCGTATGAAGTCCCTTTTTTTTATCGGAGCCGTATCTATCGTTCTGCACTTGAACTTGTGCATGCAAATAAACTTTACGTAACAGGGAGCGGAAGTTATAGGTTGCCCAGCTATTTCGAGGAAAAATTAGGGATTCCATCTGCAGATGTAGATGAAGGGTTAAACGTTGTAAATTTTAGCATTTCCCTAGCTTCGGCCTTAGGTTGCAGCCCCATTATCTTGGTTGGAGTAGATCTTGCTTATACCGATCTGAAATCTTATCAGTCTGGAGTTAAAAGTCATCCGATCCACCATCGAGGGCACGACTTTAAAACAAAAGGTGCTCAGGAAGAATTGCTCATGCAAAACGATATTTATGGACAGCCTGTGCATACATTGTGGAAATGGGTGGGTGAATCCATATGGATTTCGCAAAGAGCAGCAGCACATCCTAAGACTCTCTTCATAAACGCAACGGAAGGGGGGATTGGAATGCATGGAATACAAAATATGCCGCTCAAGGAAGTTGCAGAGCGCTATCTTTCAATGTCTTATCCAATCATGATGCAGATTTCTAGCGAAATTCAAAATAGCCCAATGCCTGCAGATGTGACTTTAGAAAAAATTGTAGGCGTAGTGAAAGAGACGGAGGCAAGCTTTTCTCGCTGTGCTGCGTATACGGTAGAGATCGAGGGAGTAAAAGTACAGCCGTTGGAGGTGGATTCGAAGCTGAGTTCGGAGCCAACATATCAGTATTTGTTGAAAGATTTTTCCGAACAATTTTTGATTAGCAGGACTTTGGAAAAAGAGCAGCTTCTCTACGATCCAGATCTTACATCTGAACAGCGGATGGAACGCCTCGAAGCACTAGAAAATCTCCTTTATCAGTTTTTGGGAGGTGTGTCAGCAGCACATGCCATCATGCTGAGGGTTCTTGGACAGCAGATGATGGACTTTATCCCTCCGGCCATCTCGAATATTTCTCAGCCTCAGGCGGAATTGAGCCAAACCACTGCCTTGCCAGTTGGAGCCGTATCAGATCATCAGTATTACCCAAGCGGAGAGTTAAAAAGTGAACAGTACAGAGTGGAACAGCGGTTAGAAGGACCTGTCACATTTTTCAGTAAAGAAGGGAAGGTGTTGGCAAAAGGGTTCTATTTAAATGATCTACAGGAAGGAAGTTGTTTACTGTATTATGGTTCTGGCGCTTTATATAGTGCTCAAAATTTCAAAAAAGGATTATGGGATGGCGTTCAGCGCTACTATTATCCAACAGGGCAGACCAAATCGCTTTTGCCTTATAGAGAAGGCAAACTAGAGGGGCAAGTCCTTTTATATTTCCCTACAGGAGAGCTTAAAAGGGAGCTTCAGTTTCTTGGAGGAAAACGGCATGGAATGGAAAGAATTTGGAGTCAGCAAAAGCAGATGATTCTAGAAGCAGAGTATTGGGAGGACCTTCCTATAGGAAGAACAAGATCTTGGCATCCTAATGGAACTTTAGCCATCGAAAATTTGTATGACGATCAAGGTAAGCTAATATCAGAACAGCGCTGGGGGGCGGATGGCCAGCTTTTGGAAGTGCAAAGCAAACAGGCTGGGTACTTTGAGCTACTTGTTAAAAAAACCCAAAGCTTGACGACCTCTCTTGAAGGTGTCTTTAATCAATTGAATACACTGAGCCTTCTTTTGCCTCATTCAGATCAAGATGCACAGTGGAAGCAGGAATTGGCTGTTATAGAAGAGTCGTTTAAAACACTTGAACAAGCAGGAATGGAGATCGCACAGCAGGCAAAATCTCGAGGAGAGGCTGTGGATGAACCTTTGTGGCACACACCTTCTAACCAAAGAAACGTGCAGCAAAAGTTGCATGAGCTTAGTGAGAAATTGCAAGGAGATCTTGAGCAAATTCAAACAATTGTTTCTAAGATGAGAGAAGGGAGAGCGCAAGGTTCATGAATGAAAAAAAATTGTTTTATAAAAACATAGAGTTATGGACGTCTACAGATAGCCAAGCAGCGATGCTTCTTCCCTATATCCATTACGATCATTTGAAATTTTGTAAGACTTCCCTAGGAGAGTTGAATTTAAAAGAAATAATAGAAGAAAAGACACAATACCACCATTCGCAAAAAGGCGCTCTGAACGAAGCAAAAACATGGTTCGACTCTCTTAATTTAGATAAAATAGAGGTTCTTTACGTTTATGGACTTGGATTAGGATATGCATACGATGCAGCAGCAGCTTGGTTGAAGAAGAGTCGTAAGAGGCAGTTGATTTTTCTTGAAGATGATTTGGCGGTGATTGCACGTTTTTTTGAAACAGAACGGGCGGAGCAGATTCTAAGAGATTCACGCGTCAAAATTGTTTATTTTGACAAGCTCAACGATCCTCTTTCTCTGTTAAATCACCTTTTTTGGAATTCAATGACCGTAAATATTCAGCTCTCTGCATTGCCCTACTATCGCCAGCAGAAAGCGGAGCGTTTCGATCTTCTTGAACACAAATTGTATTATGATGCAACGCTGCGTGAATCTTTACTTGATGAGTATTTGCGTTACGGAATTGTCTATTTTCGCAATTTCTATCCAAACATTCTAGATCTTTCTGAGGCATACCTAGGAGATGCTTTATTTGGAAAATTTTCATCAGTTCCTGCGGTGATTTGTGGAGCAGGACCCTCTTTGACCAAACAGATTCCTTTACTTAAGAAGATACAAGACCAAGCGCTTATTTTTGCCGGCGGATCTGCATTGAACGCTTTGAATGCAGCAGGGTTTCAGCCCCATTTAGGGGCAGGGATAGATCCAAATCCTGAACAACTCGTGCGGCTGCAGACACAAAAGGATTTGCAACTCCCCTTTTTCTACCGCAATCGTATGTATCATCCCGCCCTTTCCCTTGTAAAAGGGCCTCGCCTTTACATTTCCGGAAGTGGGGGCTACGATGTGGCTCATTGGTTTGAAGAGAAATGTGGAATTCCTCATGGAGAAGAGGCTCTAGACGAAGGGTTTAATGTGGTCAATTTCTGTATTTCCATTGCCCATGCGATGGGATGCAGTCCTATCCTTCTAGTAGGGCTAGATTTGGCATACACAGACATGCAGCTCTATGCCCCAGGAGTAATTAAAGAGGACAAAGTGAAGGTCGAGCAACTTTTGGAGGCTAAGAACTTGGATGATAAGCCTCTTCTTTGGAAAGATATTTATGGAAAGCCTGTTTATACGCTCTGGAAATGGATTGCGGAGGCGAATTGGATTGAAGAATTTGCAAAACAATATCCCGAAGCCAATGTGACTAATGTGACAGAGGGTGGCATTGGAGTAGTTGGAGTACCTAATATTCCATTTAAGGAAATGATAAAAAAACAATTTTCAGAAAGCGCACCTGTTTCCTCAACATCAATAAAGAAAAAAGCAAAAATCCGCGAGCGCCTTCAGAAAGAAATTCAAAAGGCAACGCTTAAAAATGTGACAAAAACTCAGTTGATTGGGTACATGCATGAGCTGAAGAGTAGTTTGGAACGTTCTTTGCAGCTGCTGCAAGTTTTGAGTGCAGAAGCAACTACTTTAGAGAAACAGGTTGCTGCACAGCATGCCATTCCAGAAGCTTCCCAAAGTGGGCGAGCTGCTTTGGCAGAAACAGAACTGGCTGACGAGCCAGGGTATCGAGCGGTCTTGGAGATTTTTAATGGAATATATAGTAAAATATTAAATCGCGAGTTACAGCAACATTCTGCTCGGCCAAGACCCAGTTGGAAACAAGTTCTTATAAAATTACGCTTACTTAAGAAACGGTATCTTTTTCTAAGCAAAGTGACTGTAGCAAATCTTGCTTTGATGGAGCACGTTCTCTCAGAAGCAGCCTCTTCAAGGCCTTCTTTTTAGCTCACCTTACGCACCGGGAGCTTTCGCTTCGACCCAAACGTCGCTCCCGGTGCGTAAGGTGAGTTTTTAAGCAGTCGGTCACGAGGGGAAGGCCTGTTCAAGAACTATACTCATTGAAGCTCTTAGAAATAGGAAGTTATATGTTAAGAAAGTACTTTATTCCACTGCTTGCACTTCTCGGCGCCCTTCTTGGGTTGTGGACGGTCTATAAAAGTCAAAAGACGTTGCCTGTGCCCCCAATTTTGTTTGCTCCTGCTTCATCGCCTTATGCTCACTCCATTGCGGGGGCTGGGATCATAGAGGCGTCTTCTCAAAACATTGCTGTAGGTAGTCCATTCGATGAAATAATAGAGAAAATTTTTGTTAGAGAGGGAGATCAAATTAAAAAAGGCGATCCTCTTTTTCAACTGGACCTTAGAAATTTTGAAGCGCAGCTTGCTCTGGCAGAAGCGCAACTACAGGTTTCTGAAGCAAATTTTGCAGATAAAAAAACTCAGTTTTCCTTTTACAGCCGTTTGAAAGATACGCGAGCTGTAAGTGAGCAGGTATTTCAACAAGCTTCCTATGCCTTGGTTGAGGCAGAAGAGAACTTAAAGGTGGGAAGAGCTAATGTTGAAGTCGCAAAGATAAATATCGAAAGATCCCTTGTTCGATCCCCTATTGATGGAACAGTGCTTCAACTTAATATACATATAGGGGAGATTGCTCCGATCATTCCGGTGGGGTCTTCACAGTCTTTATGGTTAACTGCAACACAAGGCTGTCTAATGCTGATTGGTTCCGTAGACCCCTTGCAAGTAAGAGTGAACGTGGATGAAGATGATGCTTGGCGTTTTGAAAAAGGGAGTGCGGCCACGGCTTTTGTAAGAGGAAATAGTAGGATTCACTTTCCTATAAAATTTGTTCGTCTGGAACCGTATATGATTCCGAAAGCTTCATTCACAGGAGCCACTACCGAAAGGGTAGATACACGTGTGCTGCAAGTCTTGTATAATTTTGATAAAGAGGATCTCCCTGTGTATCCAGGACAGGTGCTCGATATTTTCATCGAGTCTAGGAATTTGTTTTCACATCATGATCAGGTTCTTAACGACACTACAGCAGATAGAGGTTGATGAAATGATACGAGTAACTTTTGTGAAGAAAAAATTCTCCGTGCTTCCTTGGCGTTCTTTCCGGCTCTGCGGTTATTTTCAATCTAAAATGTTTAATCTAAAAGTAGGTTCACCGCAGAGCCACAGAGGATGTTGAGCAAACGCGGAGAGAATTTTTAATGCAGTAAATAGGGAATTGAGGTTACAGCTACCTTATATCAAGGAAGAACAATGGAGATTAGAACCGAATTGACATTACGACAAGCCGCTAAGACTTACGGTAAGCTCGCACTTTTAATTGCACCAGGCGTGAAGATAGGTTTTTGGAAACAGCTATGAAGAACAACTCTCTACGGTTTATCGTACGATCCCTTACTCTTTCATCCCTTTTGACTGGATGCAAGGTGGGACCTAACTATCACCCTCCAGAAACTTTAATGCCCACTGCATTTGTGGAGGACAGGGAAGAGGATACGTTTGCTGTTTCTGATGAGAATTTATGTCGATGGTGGACGCGGTTTAATGATCCTTTTCTTGATCAGCTTTTAGAAGAGTCGATTAGCGGGAGTTTTGATTACCACATTGCCTTGGAAAAGATATGCCAGGCACGTGCTCAATATCAGATACAATTTGCTCAAATATTTCCTGAAATTGAGTTAGAAGGATCGGGCTCCCGCTTTCGGGCAAGCGAATCATTTGCGTCAAACACTCTGACTACTGGAGGGAGTGTTCCCGCGCCTACCCCCACCCCTGCAGCGACGACTGCTCTTTCTCCTTTTCGAAACTTTTTCCAAGTAGGTCTTGATGCGATCTGGGAAATAGATCTGTTTGGAAAACTGCGGCGCTCGAGTGAAGCCGCTTATGATCTTTGGGAAGCGAGTGCAGAAGATGCTCGGGCAGTCAAAATCAGTGTGATCAGCGAAGTTGCGAATATTTATGTCGCGATTTGTGCGTTACAAAAAAAAATCAGGGTGCAATCGGAATCTATGCAGCTTGATGAGGATCTTGTAACGCTGTCAAGATTGAAGTTTGAGTCTGGGCTCTCAAGCGCTCAGGAAATTGATGGGTTTATAGCGACTCTTGAAGCAGATAGAGCAGCTTTAGTTCTTCTTCAGACAGCGCTTCGGCAAAACATTTACTCTCTCGCTGTCCTGTTGGGAAGAGTTCCAGAAAGTTTAGTCGATGAATTTCAAACAATTCATTCTATTCCTAGTGCGACAGGAAGGGTACCTGCTGGGTTGCCTGGAGATCTTTTACGCAGAAGACCTGATATTTTAAGTGCGGAGCGTAATCTTGCATCCGCTACAGAACAGATTGGCGTTGCCGTAGCGGATCTTTTCCCCTCGCTCTCTCTTACAGGCTCTAGCAGTAGCTTTGCTGCCAATCCTTTACAAGGAGCTAATGTGGGCTATGCAAGTGATACTTTAAGAAATCTATTTAAACCCGCAAGTCTTGTCTGGGGAATTGGAGGCTTTATCACTTGGCCTGTGCTTGACTTTGGAAAACGGATGGCAACCGTTGATGTTCAAGTTTCTATTGAACGACAAGCATATCTGACCTATCAAAAAACAGTTGTATCGGCTCTTCAGGAAACTGAAAGTGCACTTATCGCCTACTTCAATGAAGAGGTGCGTGTCGCAAGTATCAATCGTCAGACAGAGGCCAACCAAAGTAGCTTCAACTATATCAAAGATCTCTATGAAGCAGGTCTTGCCGATTACCTTCAGGTGTTGCAAGTAAAGGAGCAGTTTTTAGCTTCTCAACTATCGCTTGCAGATAGCCAGCAGGCGGTCGCTACAGATTTAATCGCTATCTATAAAGCAATGGGAGGGGACTGGTAGTGCTTTACATAGCTTTAAAAATGTTGATAGGAGATAAGGCAAAGTACATTGGGATCGTTCTCGGACTGAGCTTTGCATCATTCATCATCTCCCAGCAAGCTGCCATCCTGGTAGGGATTATTAATCGGACCTTTGGATTTGTGACAGATACTTCTCAAGCTCCGATTTGGGTCACAGATCCTACCGTTCAATACATTGATGATATCAAGCCTTTAAAAGACACCGATCTCTATCGAGTTCTAAGTGTAGATGGTGTCGAGTGGGCTGTTCCTTTGTATAAAGGTTTAATTCAAGCGCGACTTCATAATGGCAATTTTCAAACATGCATTCTAATCGGCATTGATGATGCCACATTAATTGGAGGTCCGCCCCTCCTTCTCCAAGGGAGGATGGAAGATTTGAGAATCGAGGACGCAGTTATTGTGGATCGAGTGGGGTCTGAAACAAAGCTGGCTTATCAGTCCGACGATGAAACTATTCCTCTTCGAGTGGGAGATCGAATGGAGTTGAATGACCACCGCGCTTACGTCGTGGGAATCTGCGAGGTATCCCGTACATTTCAGTCCCAGCCCGTCATTTATACAACTTACTCAAGAGCAACCACATTTGTTCCTGCCCAACGCAAACTGCTTTCCTTTATTCTAGTCAAACCGAAACCTGGAGTAAGCTCTCAAGAAGTGTGTGAACGGATTACTGCTGTCACAGGGTTTGCAGCACACACTAGAGAAGATATGAAGTTTTTAACGCTGAAATATTACATGCGCTACACTGGAATATTTGTAAATTTTGGAGTCGCAATTATCCTAGGGTTTATTATAGGCAGCGCCATTGCGGGGCAAACGCTCTATAACTTTACAGTGGATAATATTCGTTTTTTTGCCGTGTTTAAGGCAATGGGGGCCGATAACTCTGTGTTGATTAAAATGGTACTTTTGCAAGCATTTTTTGTCAGTCTAGTTGGGTGGGGGATAGGGATAGGTTTTGCCTCGCTTTTTGGACTACTCACTAAAGGGACCGAACTGTCATTCAGCCTGCCTCTATTTCTTTATATCGCGAGTTGCGTTTCAATTATTATGATCAGCATGCTTGCCGCCCTCATCTGTATGAGAAAAGTGGTTAGAATTGATCCGGCTATCGTATTCAAAGGCTAAGGGATGGATGATCAGAAAGCTCCTGTGATTCTTTGCCAACACATTTCGAAGCATTATGGAGAAGGCTCTACTCGTTGTGTCGCCTTAACAGATGTAAGTCTCGCTATTTACCCAGGGGAACTGCGTCTTTTGATGGGGCCTTCTGGTTCTGGGAAAACAACCTTAATCTCCATTATGGCTGGAATCTTAACTCAAGATAGCGGGATCTGTCTTATTAACAATCACGATCTGAACCAACTTTCAGATCAGGAGAAAGTCCATTATCGAGGTAAACATCTAGGCTTTGTTTTCCAAGCATTTAACCTTGTCCCTTCATTGACGAATGAAGAAAATATTTCCATTCCGCTTTTACTGCAGGGAATAGCGAGGAAAGAGGCGTTAGCCAAAGCCAACATGCTCATGAGCGAATTTGGGATGGCCGATAAAATTGGGACCTATCCCACAGAACTGTCGGGAGGGCAGCAACAGCGCATCGCAATTGCACGTGCGCTTATCCATACTCCTCAGATTGTCGTTTGCGACGAGCCTACCAGTTTTCTTGATCATGTGACGGGTCAGAAAATCATGGAGATTTTAAAGGAGATGACAAGGAAAAAAAACGTGACCATTGTCGTCGTGACTCACGATCCGCGCATCGTTCCTTTTGCTGACAAAATTGACTACCTAGAAGATGGAAAAATTGTGAATCGTTGATTTAGGATTCAAGTGTTAATCACTTCAGCAGTCATGTGCAATGATATTTAATTCTTTGCATCTCTATATCTCTGCGTCTCTCTGCCTCTGCATCTCTGCGTTAAAAATATACTAAAACCATCAATTCGTTAAACTATTGTTG
>FTIX01008422.1_pt1 | contig 11475 bp, 10 predicted proteins | sample 1658561 | NCBI WGS metagenome assembly FTIX01 (sample SAMEA3914836, study PRJEB12502) | metagenome | biome: forest; material: soil | place: Canada | collected 2011-07-03 | depth 0.3 m | reverse complement strand
TCTTCATCAATCCTCTCTCTGCACCTCCGCCCTTCTTTGCACCTTTGTGTCTCCTTGGGTGAACGAAAAACCTATTGCTGATAACACTTTTGCTTAGACATCTATCGCTTGCCCAACATTTGTTAACATTTACCCTGAATTTCTATTGCTCATCTTGAGACAGCGTATACCCTGGAGTGCCATCAAATGTGCATAATGTCTCCAAGTGGCTGAACTCGATCCCTTTTTCGGCAAGTTGTGTCAGAAATTTCGCAATTTCTTGATGGGAAACAGCGGTTCCTTTGCGGGGCGAAACAAATCGGCAACGCCAGTTTTCCACGTAGGGGAGGTCAGGAGGATCTCCTGGCCACACTTTAACCCCTCGGTTTCCGATCATGGCGAGTGTAAAGATTTTTTGTTCTACTTCAGCAAGTTTTTTCTGAAGAGCGGTTATTTTGTCTTTAAAATGAATGAAGAGGTCAATGCCTACAATTTCTTGTTTAGGCAAAGGCTGAGAGGCGTGTGTTTTGTCTGGAGATAGCACAGGCATTCCAGCCTTGTAGTTAACGGGTTTTAAGACATGCGGTTGTTGGCCTAGGCGTTGTACAATCGCTTCTGCAAATTCTTTCGTCCCTACGCATTTTTTACTCACGCCCTCTTTATAAATGTCATACGTATGGATTCCATCCTCTAATGTTTTCAACCAACCATTGTGGATATTCTCTGCAACATCAAATTGCTGGATGTGGACAAGCATCATGATGGCTGCAAGAAGCAATCCAGATGGATTTGCCACATTTTGTCCTGCCCGCCGCGGAGCAGATCCATGGATAGCCTCAAACATTGCCCCATTTGTTCCAATATTGGCAGATCCGGCTAGTCCGACAGATCCTGCGATCTGTGCAGCTACGTCGGATAAGATATCTCCGTATAAATTAGGGAGTACAATGACTTCGAATGCTTCAGGGGTATCTGCAAGCTTAGCCGCTCCAATATCGACGATCCAATGTTCATTCACAAGATCAGGGTACTCTAAGGCGATTTCCCTAAAAACCTTATGAAATTCGCCGTCTGTCAGTTTTAAGATATTGTCTTTTGTGAAGCAGGTCACTTTTTTGCGCCCGTAAGCGCGTGCATATTCAAACGCATATCGAATAATCCGTTCGCATCCCGGCCGAGTGATCATTTTAAGCGCATGGTAGGTGGTTGCGGTTTGCCTGTATTCAATTCCTACGTATAAATCTTCTTCATTTTCTCGAACCACGACGAGGTCCATCTTGGGATGCTTCGTATTCACAAAGGGCGCATAAGCAACGCAAGGCCTTATGTTTGCGTAGAGCCCCAGCTGAGTGCGGAGGGTAACATTCAAGCTTTTGAATCCCCCACCTTGAGGCGTAGTCATGGGAGCTTTTAGAAAAACTTTTGTTTTACGGATGATATCCCACGTGGCTGGATCGATGCCGGACCGTTCTCCTCGCAAATACACCTTTTCTCCAATTTCTACAGGGAAAATTTCGAGCTCAGCGCCTGCTGATGAGAGGATATGAAGAGTCGCCTCCATGATCTCTGGTCCAATTCCATCTCCTTGCGCAATTGTAATAGGAACTTTTTTACTCATCTCAACCTCGCAGGTGAAAATCTCTCTAAACCGCACATTAACACTTTTTTACTAAAGAGAAAAGTGTTAAACTGCAGCCCGGCAAATGAACTTGGTGAAGAGGTGGTTTGATGCTGTTAAAAGAACTTTTTGAAAAAAAACAAGAATACCTGTCCCGCTTTTTTGAACAGATTGATCTCGTGCAGGCGGAACGTTTTTTTGAGAAGTTACGCGATTGTAAAGGGACGCTTGTGTTTACGGGTGTTGGAAAAAGTGGTTTGGTCGCAGAAAAAATTGCTGTGACGATGACCTCTACCGGTTCGCGCTCCCTTTATATTTCTCCCACGAATGCTCTTCATGGAGATTTAGGTATTTTAAATGATAGAGATCTTTTTATTATGCTGAGCAAAAGCGGAGAGAGCGAAGAGCTTTTCCACCTCGTCCCATACTTGCGTCAGCGTAATATTCCTCTTTTGAGCGTCGTTTCTTCTACAACTAGCCGTCTTGCAAAGGCAAGTCAACTGTTTATGCACTTGCCTGTGGAAAAAGAGTTATGCCCTTATAATTTAGCGCCCACCACTTCAACATCTGTCCAGTTAATTTTTGGAGATATTTTAGCCATTGCGTTAATGCGCACCCGTGAGTTTAAATTGGAAGAGTACCTATCTAACCATCCCGCTGGAAGCATTGGAAAAAGACTGACCCTAAAAGTGAAAGATCTCATGTTGAAGCAAGGAAGTCTTCCAATTGGTTCGCCCGATGAGAAACTGGTCAACCTATTGGTAGAGATTTCTGCTAAGCGTTCTGGATGTTTACTGGTTGTGGATAAACAAGATAAACTCCAAGGAATTTTCACTGATGGAGACCTTAGGCGAGCGTTACTTGAGCAAGGCTCACAAGCATTAGAAAAAACAATAGAAGAATTGATGATAAAAACACCCCGGGTCATCCAAGAAGAAGCGTTAGCTTGGGAAGCGTTGCAGATGATGGAGGAAGATCCTAAGCGTGCCATTACTGTGATGCCTGTCCTGAATGCGCAGCTTAAACTGGTGGGGCTAATCCGTCTTCACGATATTGTACAAGCTGGTCTTTAAAACAAGTCTGTAGCCTTTGTAAAACCAGCTCTTCTAAGCATGCGGGGTATGAAAAACCGCCTATCAAATATTTATCAAAATGTTCTTCTTGAAAATCAAAAGGGACTTCCCGAATATGTTTAAAGTTAGAGTAAGAAGACGTGAGCATTTTTAAAGGAACGATGTAAGCAAATTTAGCGCCATTCGTGAGTGGGTGCTCTTTTGCGTTCGTTAATGAGGTCTTTCGTCCATGAGTCTTCTCCATGTCCATGATAAAGGTGCGGACTCTGTGATCCCAAGGATCTTGAAAAATGAGGCAGGCACTTTGTGTTTCCACCTTCTCTGGCTGGGTAAGCTCACTCGGAACATTATAGCCCCACTCTCCCCTGAATACGGTAAGTTCTTCTTCAATGTTCACTGTTTTTGCAAGTCGGTGCCATTCTTGGGTACTAGGGAGGGAATCATACATTCCTTTCGGTTCTGTCGCGATTTTTTTCATCCAGGCGTTCCGGAGCTCCTCGAGCATGGCTGCATGTAACTCTTGTGCTGCTGATGGAGTGACTGCATCCATCTCTTGTACATGAAACTTTGTCTTTTTCCCTTGTCGTCGTGTTTCTAGAAAAGAGAAACAGCTATTGTTATCATAAGGGTCAGATGCATATTCGATTAAAGGGTTAGCTGCGTTTGTAAGCAACGCCTGAGTAAGGGCTTTTCTCCGCTCTGGGTTGGTTTGGTAAGCCAAGCTTAAATAAAGTAGTGTGTATTGTGGCAGTGTACCGGGTCCCCATTGGAAAGCCATAGTGTCATCTATTAGATATTTTTGAATGAGCGGGATTAGCTTCAGAGCAACTGTAAAGTTTTTTTTCTGTAAATTTTCCGGTAACACATTTGATGAGGGGCCATCAAAAAAGTGGTAAGAGGTCAGTACAGGAAGGGTGCAAGAGAGACTTAAAAATGGCCTAGAGACTCGATAGAAAGATTTATTTGTGAGCGCAAGAGAAACCAGATCGCTATGATAATTGACATTTGAAGCATAGCCGCGGTTTTCAAAAAGCATGCTTATATAGGGTTCTATGTCCAAGAAAGCAATAATTTTGCAAGCAATTACATCAGGAAGCGGCTTAAAAAGCGTTTCGGGCGGGTTTTCAGCAATAGTCAAAGGGGCTGAGCATAGTTGAAGCCTTTTGGGCGTGCAAGGGGAGGGAATGGGTTCTTTTGAAAAGTACTTCAACGCAAGAAAGCATATGGAAATGAGGGCGGCTGGAGGAAATAAGATCATGAGTACGACAAATGCAATTTTTTTTGCTTTAGAAAACAAAGCAGCGGTCTCGGTGATTTGTCCAGAAGAAAATGTGGCGAAGAGGCGATTTTCTCCTCCCAGTACCGCACGAATCGGGGTAGATGCAAAATTACAAGCAAAGTGATACTTTGTTTGATCTGAATAATAATAACCTGTTAAAACGCTCATACTATATCTTGGTAACGATTATATACGGGTGACGTTATTTTATATTAATGTTTATTAAAAGACAAGGGAAGTTTGTCTTCAGGAAGCGAATGTTGGAGTTAATTTCAGAAGTTTGTCAAGCTCTGGATCACCTTTATCATCTCATGACCGATTAAATCATAGGCACGATGTGATCGAATTAAAACTGCGCTCGCTAAAATAGGGGAGAAATACCCCCTTTTCCATAGAGTTTTTAATTTTTACTAATCGAAATTTTCCTCTACAGGAAGAGCTGTAAACGAAAATTTTATCTGGGAGCGGTTGTTTTAGCCAGATGAGAACTCCATAATGGTTTCCGTTGTCCAGATATCCTATTTGCCGAATGCTATTGAATGGGATATCCAGAAGAGGCTTTCCTCCTTGCAGGAAGCATAGGTGGTTCCTGTCTCCGATATAGAGTTCGTAAGGACAATGTTCTAATCTGCAGATTTTGCGGTAAGGAAGGAGTCCAATAACGATCAAGCTTCCTCCTCCAAAAAAGAATAGAGGGCCCCAAAACTGCAGAGAGGTTACAGGAAAAGTGGTTCCTGCATAGATAAGCAGTGCAATGCCCAAAGCAGCAAGAAAAGACCCGCGCCAAAGCAAAGACCTTTTTAAAGAGGGTTTTATGCTACTTCGCCACTTTTCACTGATCATACTTATCGTTGATGTTGTGATTGAGAAATGACATCTCTAACTGTAACTGTTTGTGAATGTAAATAAACAGAGGTGCCAGGGCATGTCAATCGAAGACTTTATCATAGCCATCTTTTATTTGGTAGAAGACGAACTTCAAAAAATGCTCAAAGGCAAAATTGTACAGAGCGTTGCGGTAAGTTCAAGTATTTCGCTTTGAGGGAAATTCTGGATCGCTTATACTAGTTAATTCTGCGGCTATGGCGGAATTGGCAGACGCGCTAGATTCAGGTTCTAGTCGGGGCAACTCGGTGGATGTTCGAGTCATCTTAGCCGCATCTTCAAGTGATTCTTTGTCAGCACTCGACTCAGAAGTTTTAGCGTGTAACTATAGCGCCAAATTCGGAGTGCTAGTTTTCTTTGAGAAAAGTTTTAAATCATTATTTAACAGGCTTAAAGCCCCATGTTTCAATACGACATTAAACGCATTCGTAATTTCTCCATTATTGCCCACATTGATCACGGAAAATCTACACTTGCGGATCGGCTTTTGGAAAAAACACGCACTGTGGCTCCTAGAGATATGCAAGAACAGCTCCTGGATGATATGGATCTTGAGAGGGAACGGGGTATCACGATTAAAGCCCATCCTGTAACCATGTTCCATGAAGCCGAGGATGGCGAAACTTATCAGATCAATTTTATCGACACTCCTGGTCATGTGGATTTTGCCTACGAGGTATCTCGTTCCTTAGCCGCTTGTGAAGGAGCTCTTCTTGTATTAGATGCAGCTCAAGGAGTACAGGCTCAAAGTTTGGCCAACGTTCATCTTGCTTCAGAACGCAATCTAGAAATTGTACCCGTGATCAACAAGATCGATTTGCCGACTGCAGATGTTGAATCTGTCAAACAGCAGATTACTGATATCATTGGACTAGATGGCTCAGAGGCAATTTGTTGTTCTGCAAAGTCAGGTGTAGGTATTGAAGAAATCCTCAAGGCGATTATCTCTAGAATTCCTTCTCCTGCTTCTCCAGTTGACGGTCTGTTGCGTGCCTTAGTCTTTGATTGTCATTACGATGTTTATCGAGGAGTGTTGGTTTATATCCGTGTTGTCACAGGGGAAATTCGCAAGGGTGCTCAAATTAAGTTGATGTCTAATGACAAAGTATTTGAGGTTCTTGAGGTTGGCATTTTTACTCCGCACGAGCGGGCTGTCGACTCTCTTCGCGCTGGCGAAGTGGGTTACCTAATGGCCAATATTAAAACCCCATCAGATGTGAATGTAGGGGACACGGTTATTGCTCAGCGTAGTCCTGTTACAGAGCCTCTTCCTGGATTTCGTCATGTGACGCCTGTTGTATTTGCGGGTATTTACCCGATTGATGCCACCGATTTTGAAGCGTTAAGAGAAGCACTGGAAAAACTACAGTTAAACGATTCCGCTCTGCATCTTGAACAAGAGAGCAGTACGGCTCTTGGTTTTGGATTTCGTTGCGGTTTTTTAGGTTTGCTCCATTTAGAAATTGTGTTTGAGCGCATTCAGCGCGAGTTTGATGTGGACATCATTTCGACTGCTCCCAGTGTTATTTATCGTTTCACGCTCTCTAATGGAACCGTACTGGAAGTGGATAATCCAAGCCACTATCCGGATCCTGCCCAGATTGCGTGGGTAGAGGAGCCTTGGGTTAAATGCCGCATTATAACTCCCGCCGAGTATTTGGGCTCAGTGATGAATTTAGCGATGGAAAAACGGGGGGTTTGCGTTAAGACGGAAACATTAGATGCCAGACGGCTGCTTTTGACTTACCGATTACCTTTAAATGAGATCATTACAGACTTTAATGACAAGCTTAAGTCTGTAACCAAAGGTTATGCTTCTCTTGACTATGAATTTGATCAGTATGAAGAAGGGGATATTATCAAGCTTGAGGTGCGTGTCAATGAAGAGCCTGTGGATGCATTCTCTTGTCTAGTGCACCGTACCAAAGCAGAGTCAAAAGGAAGAGCTATTTGTGAGAAGTTAGTAGAAGTCATTCCAATGCAGCTTTTTAAGGTTCCCATTCAAGCAGCTATCGGGGGCAAAATCGTTGCAAGGGAGACGATTCGTGCATTGTCTAAAAATGTGACAGCCAAATGTTATGGCGGAGATATTACACGTAAGCGGAAGCTTTGGGAAAAGCAAAAAAAAGGAAAAAAACGAATGAAAGAGATTGGAAAGGTCAGTATTCCCCAGAGCGCATTTATGGCTGTTTTAAAGACTTCTTAGTGAGCATTGCAGTATATGCATAAATCCGTTTCGTGTGATATTTCTCGAATACAATTTAACCAAGAGCAGCTAGAGCTCTTGGATACTACGCGTGTTCCTCACCATATTGCCATCATCCCTGATGGTAACCGACGCTGGGCGCGCAAAAATCATACAACCGTAGCTCAAGGACATCGAGCAGGTGTAAATAATTTTCTAACGGTTACCAAAGCTGCGCGTGATCTCGGTGTAAAGACCGTGACGTTCTATAGCTTTTCAACAGAAAACTGGCTTCGCGATACTTTAGAAATAAAGGCTCTTATGTGGCTAATGGAGTGGTATCTGTGCGAGCAGCGACAGAATATGATCGACAATGGTGTTCGTTTCTGCACGATAGGAAATCCCGCTCTTTTTTCAAAAAGCATTCAGAAAGCCTTAGAAGAGACCAAAATGGCGACTGCTCATTGTGAAGAGATTGACATGGTTATTGCTTTAAATTATGGTGCTCGCGATGAGATTCGTCGTGCCTTTCTTGCTCTTTTAACTGATTGCGAAGCAAATAAAGTTAATAAAAACGAGATCTCTGAGGAGCTTATTGGTCGTTACTTGGATACAGCACAATGGCCAGATCCTGATTTACTTATCCGTACAAGCGGGGAGCAGCGCCTTAGTAATTTTCTTCTTTGGCAGACTTCTTATGCGGAACTCTATATCCCTCAAGTTTTATGGCCTGACTATACACCCAGTCACTTGTTGGATGCAATTTTGCACTTTCAAGCAAGGAAACGCCGCTTAGGAGGATAACGATGTTTCATGCGTTCAGTAATCTGCAACAACGAGTGATTGCCAGTATTTTGATCACTCTATGCTTTCTTGGATCTATTTATGTATCGCATGATGCGGGATGGCATTATTCCTTCCTCCTCTTGATCACAGGGGCAACCGTGTGTGCGGTGTGGGAGTATTATAAGATGGCAGAGGCTAAGGGATATCAGCCACGTGTGAAGGTGGGCCTAGTCGCGACCGCAGGCTATCTGTTTGCGGTTTATTTCCAAACCCAAACTTCTGAAGTATCACTTTTGCCAATAGCTGTTATAGGCTTGGCTTTACTAGTTAGTTTTTTTTATTACTTTTATAAAGGTAATGCTCCCTTTGTCAATCTTGCCATTACCACTTTTGCCTTGTTCTATATTACGATTCCGCTGAGTTACCTTATAGAGATCAACTACCTGAAACTTCCTGATTTTATTAATGACGGGCGTTACTGTTTGCTTTATCTTCTCTTGCTCACAAAGGCCACCGACATGGCCGCTTTTTTTATTGGAAAGTGGATTGGGAAGACTCCGTTTTCTCCTTACATTAGTCCAAAAAAAACATGGGAAGGAGCCATTGGGGGATTTGTGACAACCGTTATCGTGGGAGTATTGTTATCTCTATTTTTTCGATTCTGCTTTGAGACCCCTCCGATGCTTCTTTCATTCGCTCAGACGCTCTTATTGCCCATGGGGATCAGCATCATGGGTCAATTAGGGGATTTAGCTGAATCTCTTCTTAAGCGAGATGCAGGAATAAAAGACAGCAGCACTCATCTTCCAGGATTGGGGGGGGTTTTAGACCTTGTCGATTCTCTAATGTTTACAGCCCCATTTTATGGAATTATTATTAAAAGTTGGATATGATTATTACAATTGATGGACCTATTGCAACTGGGAAAAGTACAATTGCAAAAAAGCTTGCAGGAAGGCTTGGATTTATTCATTTCGATACAGGGGCAATGTATCGCTGTTTGACCTATGCCATTCTAAAAAATAAAGTAGATCTAACAGAGCTAAAGCAATTTCTTCACTTTCTGGAAAATTTTTTTTTCGATATTCAAGTGATTGAAGGAGAAAAGCATTATTTTGTGGAGGGAGAAGATATTACAGTTCCAATTCGAGGGCAAGCTGTTACAAAGCTGGTTTCAAAAGTGGCTGCTTTTCCTCAAGTCCGCGAGAGACTTGTCCTGCTTCAACGCGAGTGGGCGCAAGGGGTCAATGCGGTGTTTGAAGGGAGAGATCTTGGAACAGTGGTGTTCCCCAATGCGGACGTAAAAATATTTTTAACTGGTGGAATCGAAGTCCGAGCTCAAAGGCGATTGGATGAATTCAAAGAAAAATACCCACATGAAGCACAATCCCTAGATCTGGATAAAATGAAGGCAGATATCGAGCGTAGAGATGAGGAAGATTCGACGCGCTTGATTTCGCCTCTCAAATGTGCGGAAGACGCACATCTCATCGATACCAGCGATCTGACTGCAGATCAGGTTGTCGAAGCCATTCTTTTCTTTGTAAAACGCCAATAGGTAGTCCTAAATATGTAATGCCCGCCTTCACGAGTAGACAGTAGCATTATATGTTTAGCGCTACTAGGGCTACTACAAAAAGGGCCATTTTAACAATTTTAGAATATTCAATCGGATGCGTTGCTACTTTAAAAAGTCAAACTTATACGCGAGCCCAACTCCGATGGAGTGGTTGTAGAAATGAGATCCTCCTTCATGGAACTTGTATTCCAAAGTGATCTCCGTGTTGCAGAAGATCGGATAGGCTAATCCTGCCATTAATTGCCAAGAAAAATGGTTCCATTTTTGGTTAAAAACAATACGAGAATTTGAGGAATGCATTTGTTGGAAATCATAGCCTATTCCAGCTCCAACAAAAGGTTGGATATCCCAGAATGCGCATCCCCACGAAGATAAAGGCACACCCCATAATAGGTTGGCCATATAAGAAACAGTTTGGAAATGGCCATGCTTGGAACAACCTTCTCCAAAAAAATGGATTTTTCTTATAGCGTTTCTTCTATAAGCACACTCACCCTCCAGACACAAGCCATAACGCCAACAGTAGCCCACCGAACCGGCGATAATATACCCTGTCTGATAGGTGGATTTGTTTTCTGTGATTTCAGTTTTTTGTAAGAAATTAGCACCGCCCAAAACCTTAGCATAGAATTGCTTCTCATTTAAACAGCAATTGTCTTCATAACAACAGGGCTCTTCAGCACACCATTCTTGAGCTTGTGCATCAGACGCCGTGAAAAATAAGAGCGACGTTAAAAAGAGCGTGATATTTTTTTTCATGTTGATGATCTCATTGTTAGAACCCGTCTCACATCTCACGAGGTGTGAATATAGGGTCTTATTTTTCACTTAAACCCTAAGGTGAGTTTTTTCATTCGCGCAAGACACGTTTCAGAATTTGGCTACTTCGTAATCCGATCATCATCGCTGGTCCTGTAGTATTAATATCAGGAATCACCGGACAGATGGAGTTATCCGCTACAAAGACGTTCTTTGTGCCATAAACACGTGTATTGCCATTGACCACACCCCCGGCGTCCAGAGGAGCCATTTTGCAGTGGGATACAAAGTGGTGTATATCCAGTGAAAGATTGCTATTATTTTTCACGTACTGCTCAACCACTGCGTCGTTATAGCCAGAAAGGATGACTAAGTTGATTGGGTCACTTAAAATAGGCCTAAAGTAAGGCGAGGGGAATGGGTACAAGATATTTAATTGATCTAACAGAGCGCGAATATAGACCGATACGGCACTCTTCATATTTGCCAGATCGACAGGATTTTGGTAAAAGGCGTCGTCCGCTGCGGCTATCTGAAATGAATTGTCGCTTTGGATTGTGACACTACCCTCGCTCAATGGGTTCAAAAGATCAAATCCAACGGCTACTAACGCAGGTGTCTGTGCGGTAGCTGGTATGTATTCGAACAAAATCTGTAGCATTCGTGGGTCGCTGGAACTACCGCCTACGACTGGCAAGTAGACACTGTTGATGGTAAATGCATAGGAAGCTCCAGGCGGTATCCCACTCAGTGCGGGATCTGCTAGCATCGTAATGAAAATGAGCGGATGGTTTTGAAGATGTTTTCCTACGTTCTCATTGATGAAAACAGGCTTGATCCCTGCATTCTTTAATGCTTGTGATGGTCCTATGCCCGAAAGCTGGAGTAATTTGCTACTGTTGATCCCACTTGCCAGCACAACGGCTTTCCGCGCTTTTGCTTCGAAGAGTTGACCGTTCTTTACATACCTTACTTTTTTGGCACGCCCATGGTCGTCGAATAGGATTTTCACAGCGACCGAATCAAAGAGCATAAACAGTTTGTGTCCGTTCACTCCTTGACCTTCTGGCGTCATCACCGTGTTATTTAAATATGCTGTCGCGCTGCTCACCCGTTTGATGCCGATGGGATCAATAAACCATTGAGCACGGGGATCTATGCAGTTCCCCACACTCGGATCGTTATAATCCACCACAGTTGGAATCCCAGGAAACGCTGCCTGTGACGCAGGCAAGAGTACTTGCGATGTGATCTGAGACACCGTAGGTGTCTGTAGCACATTGACAGGCCCGTTGACTCCTCGCGCCTGTGGAGTGATTCTCAATCCTTGGT
>FTIX01000006.1_pt4 | contig 11534 bp, 10 predicted proteins | sample 1658561 | NCBI WGS metagenome assembly FTIX01 (sample SAMEA3914836, study PRJEB12502) | metagenome | biome: forest; material: soil | place: Canada | collected 2011-07-03 | depth 0.3 m | reverse complement strand
TATTTCATGATCGGCAAGTATTTCATCAATAACGCGCCAGTCGATACGTTTTTCTCCTGGAAATGCCCAGCAGAGCGCCTTCCATAGTGCCCAGCCGCGGCCACGTGCCCAAGTATTTTTATCAAGATTAAGTGCAGCGCGGAAGGCGTTTCGACTATCACTGGTAAACAAAGTCCAGGCAATGACTAAATCACAGGCTGGATCACCCATGCCTAGTTGGCCAAAATCAATAACGGCGCATAACTGACCATGATTCACTAATAGATTGCCTACGGCGATATCGCCATGAACCCACACTGGAGGATATTGCCAAGTAGAGGCCAGAGCCAATCCCCAAACTTCTATCACTGCTTCAGTATATTCTTTAGATTCCAAATTTTTTATGGCTTCCCGCGTTTCTGCGTCATACACTGCAAGATCACCGCCACGATAAAAATTATGCTCTCCAGCGGGTGGGCCGTCAGTGGTATCGCATTGCTGTAACGCAGTTAAGAATTCCGCTAAAGCCTTGGCAAATTTATTCATATTAGCAATGCGTTCAATCGAAGCAGTCTCTCCATCTAACCATTTATAAATAGACCAATGAAAGGGATATCCAGCACCAGGGTTACCCATTTTGAGTGGCATAGCAATCGGCAAAGGTAATTTCGAAGCTAGTTTGGGTAACCAGTATTGTTCTTTTTGGACCTGATTAGCATATTGAGCGTGAGTGGGCAGGCGAACTGTCATATGTCGACCTAAATGAAAAGTCTTGTTATCCCATCCATTAGATTTGACAGGCTTAATTTCTAAATCAGCCCATTCTGGAAATTGTTCAGCAATAAGCGTTTTTACCAGTGAAATATCAATCAGAATTTTATCGTGATTAGTCATCGTTAACTCTACATATAGGAATGCATATTCTTGATATATTTTAGTTTGCTTGATTTTATTTACAATGAATTTGATAAAATCAACAGCTTCATTTCTTAATAAGATTGTTTTACCATGTCGCCAATTTTCGGCAATTTCAATTAAATTGCACCAACGCGATCCAAGTTCTTTTTTTGCCCAATCAGCAGCCTCTTTTTTTGTGCCTGCAACTCCGCATAAAACAGTATACAAGATCAGCATAAATTCATTACCAAATAAGATTGGTAATGACTATTGTCAACTCTATAGTAGCATCCTCAGGTCGTTGATAATGCAAAAATCCCAAAAATGACAATTACCATCCCCGGAAATACGATTAATCCATTTCATAGCTGACAAGCGTTTCAACCGCTGTTGTAGGTTAAAAATGCTGAAAGCCGAGCGTGACTATGCTAAGATTTATGGCTTGGTCTGGGTCTCCTGAAAGGAATGGTTGAATAGAGAAAGGAATGACTATCAATTTTCTTATAAATTTCATGATTTTTCTCGTGTTTTTCAGCGCTCTTCCAGTCCTCGTGTTATTTCTACAGTTCTTGATGGTAGGCCTGCATGGCCTGTTCAATCATTATTCAAAATGCCGCCTTTATACCCCGCGAGTTACTGTTATTGTACCGGCATGGAATGAAGCCAATGTGCTGGGTAATGCCGTCGATATGTTAATGGTTTTGCACTATCCCGAGGAAAATATACGTATCTGTGTGGTTGATGACGGCAGTACGGATCATACCCAGGAAGTTTTAACAGCCAAAGCCCAGCAATACCCAGGCAAGGTTTTCCATGTGCGACGAGAAAATGGTGGCCAAGGCAAAGCCCATACCTTAAATTTTGGCTTAGAATTTGTCTTATCTGATAATTGGGCCGAAGCGATATTGATTATGGATGCCGACGTGCTTTTCGAACCTCAATCCCTGAGTAAAATGGCACGTCATTTAGCTGATCCCAAGGTGGGGGCAGTTACCGCATATATTAAAGAAGGCCAAGTCCCAGGTAATATAATTACTCGCTTTATTGCTTATGAATATATTGCTGCCCAAGCCGCTTCTCGTCGCAGCCAAAATGTGCTGGGTGTTTTAGCCTGTTTGGCAGGCGGAGCACAACTTCATACACGTTCCAACATCGAAAGGATCGGAGGAAAAATCAACACTAGCACTCTGGCCGAAGACACTTATACGACTTTTGAAACACAGATGCATAAACATAAGGTGGTATTTGAAGGCAATGCTATTGTAAAATCGGAAGAACCAGAAACAATAACCGATTTATGGAAACAACGCTTTCGTTGGTCGCGTGGTAATGTGCAAATCACTCGGGCCTTTCGTAAAGTATGGTTCCATTCAAGTAACCCCTCGGGCTTGGGAGGATGGTTTTTTGATTTAATGTGGTTTTGTATTACCTTGATGCCTTTTTTTATGATTATGGGCTCGATTGGTTTGGCTGGACTCTTTTTTATGGACCAAACTAAATCCTGGAATCTATTTCGCTCATTAGGCGGAATCAGTGCGGCCGTATATTTGTTTATTACCTTCTATTCTTATTTTATCGATTCGGAAACCTCCAAGCGTTCCTGGGCGCAGGCGATTATGTTCCCTGGGCTGATATCCGTATTTCTGCTAGCAGTTTCCTTTGCTCCTAATCTTTTTGAGCGCAGCATGAAAACCATTTTTGGAGTGGATAATTATAATTATGTGCAAACGATTTTTTTACTTTTTACCAGTCTTTGGTTGTCTATGTGTATGTTTTTTGCCTGGTTAATTTATCGTATGGATCGTGCAGGTATATCACGGCGCATTAATAACGTCCTCTTACTTTTAGTAGGTTACGGACCTTTTTTATGCGCTATTACTTTTGCTGCGTGCATGGCCGAACTCAGGCATTTTCAGCCAAAATGGGATAAAACAGAGAAATTGGGTAAGGTGAAGATACGAAAGGAATCTCGCCATCAATCACTTACCTTTGAAGAAAGTTTAACTCAAGATATTCAGGTAGAACGACGACTTTTTTGGCAGGAATTACTGGTGTTTGCAGCGATCTTCATTTTATTTTTCTTGCGTTATTATTTTGAGTTTTAAGTATGCGAATTCACCAACTATATATCGGTTTATTACTACTATTCTGGTTTGGTTTTTGCTATGCCGATAATATTTTTATTCTTTGCCGAGTGGTTCAAGGTTTAGATTTAGTGAATCAAACACAACCACCGCTGCAGAAAATCCAACAAATTTTGCTTGAATGTGATAAAAGCCAACCTAATAATGTCAATGTTTTATTGCTGCATGGTCTCTTAGCTCGAAAATTAGCGTTAGCTGATAAAAATTATCAGCCCGCAATTGATTGGTTGCATAAAGCAGTAGCGGTGGCAGCGGCAGATAATACTGTGCCATTGTTGGAGTTGGCAACGACGTATGAATGGGCGATGCAAGCAGATCAGGCTAAAAAAATCTATGATCAGTTGTTAAATAAAAATCCCCATTTACGCCCGGCATTATTGGGCGAAGCACGTGTTTTGATACAGCAGAATAACCCTCAAGAAGCTTCGCAGCTTTATGAAATAATATTGCAGGAAAATCCCCTCGATAGTGAAGCCATGAATGGCTTGGCGCGAGTGATGCTTGCCCAGAAAGATTATGTTGGCGCGGAAAGAAAATTTGAGCAAGTATTAACTTTGAAGCCCACAGATGAAAATGCGCAACTTGGCCTACAACAAATTAAAGCTGCTTTGGGAAAATCACCCATTTCAGAAGAAAAAAATCTAGCCATTCAAACACCCCTAGTATCAAAACCATCACCCACTTTAAATCCAGTTCAGACCGTTTCAGCACTCTCTGTTATTCCTGTGACAGTGCCATCTATTCCAACACTGCAGCCGGTTACTGTGACACAAAGTAATATCTCTCCTTCTTGTCCAGTTAATCAAGGTTTGCAGTGGGTCAGTCAAGAGCAGCCTCCCACAACACAGATTAAAAAAATTCTCGCTGAATGTGATCTGAATCAACCCGATGACGTACAAGTGCTCTTGTTACATGGTTTATTGGCGCGAGCCGAGGCTAAAACGAATAAAAAATTTCAAACGGCCATTAGCTGGTTACAAACAGCGGTGGCCAAAGCTGCTTCTGATAATAGGGTACCGGCTTTGGAGTTGGCGGTTACTTATGAATGGGACTTAAAAGAAGATAAAGCAAAAGCTATTTACGATAACTTACTTACGCAAGATCCTACATTACTTGCAGCTTTATTAGGTTCGGCACGGATCGCCTTGGCACAACAACGTTTACAAGATGCTAGCAGGATTTATGAAGCCATTTTAAAAAAACAGCCAACTACTATTGATGCCATCAATGGATTGGCACGAGTTAATTTAGCGGAAAAAGATTTTTTAGCGGCGAAAGCCGGTTTTGAAAAAGCATTAAAAATTGCCCCTAATAATGCGGAAGCTAAAATCGGCTTGATTCAGTTGCAGGCATTACAGTTTGCCTTAGAGCATTCAACAGTGCGCGCAACGCCGCCAATGCCACAGTCAGCTGTGCCGCTCAGCCATTGTTCAGCGAATGAAGGCTTGAAACTACTTAATGAAGCTACTCCTCCCATCAATCAAATTCAGGATATTCTCATGCAATGTGATGCGGAAAATCCGAATGATGTGCAAGCCTTATTATTACATGGTTTGTTAGCGAGATATGAAGCAAAGAAAACGCATCACTATCAGTTGGCAATTGCCTGGTTGATAAAAGCAAGCATTGTTTCCAGTCCTGATAATTTATCACCGGCGTTGGAATTAGCGGTGACTTATCAATGGGCAAATCAACCAGCGAACGCAAAGGCTATTTATGAGCAAATATTGCAGCAAAATCCAAACTCTACTGCGGCTTGGTTGGGTTTGGCACGTGTGAATACACTCCAATATCACATGAAGGCAGCGGAAAAAATATATTTGGCATTATTGCAGGAAAATCCCAATAATATTGAAGCATTAAATGGTTTAGCGATGTTAGAGTTGACCAATAAAAATTTTGCTGCCGCGAAAAAATATATGACAATAGCACAAGCACTTGACCCTGAAAATGCAGAACTATTAGCGAACTTAAAACAGCTCAGAAATGCCACCAAATACCGGCTCGATATTATCGGTGGCCGGTATTCGGTAGAAGGGCAAGTATCAGATCATGCTGGCCTCAATTTTTTTGCCGATATCAATGCCACGGATCAAGTCTATGTATTATTGGAGCACAACACCAATGAGCTGGCGTTAGGATTATTCTTCGATCCCACCACCTTGCCCAAGAACAGCGCGAGCCTGGGCTTTGTACGACAATATCCGAATAAATATGGGTTTGCAGTAAATTATGATTATCGCGAGCGTCAAACCCAGCCAGATGAGCATCGTTTTGCTTTTAATGCAAATTTATATGTCTTTCCGAAACTTCAATGGTTTGCAGGCGTCCGTGAAGCATTCCCGACCCCCTTTAATAATCAACTTTATTGGTCGGGTTTAACCTTATATACTCCTTTGCCTGTTAACCTTACTTATACTCGGTTTTGGGGATATCAAGAGCTACCGAGTTCTGCTGAAACGGTTAAATCAAGAGCGAACTCATTTGGCTTAAGCAAGGAATTTTCTAATCATGCCTACTATAATGTCGGATTTTCCTATAGCCCTACCACTCCAATCAGTCCCTGGGGGGTTTTTGGAATATTGGCTTTGCCCACCTGGAAAAATCAGATGATAGAAGCCTCTTATGAGCATTACTTTTCCAATAACACCACTTTTTTTACGGTGGGCTGGCGTGTTTATTGGTAACCTAGAGACTTTATGAGAGAAAGTTTTTGAGACAGCTTCAATGTAATAGTTATCAAATCGGAGTGTAAACCATGACTGAGAATCGTACGACTCCTTATCAAATTTTATTAATTGAGCCAAATTCTGAAGGTGCTGTATTAGTTACTCGTTGGCTAGAGGACTATTTTGTCCAAGTTAAGGTGGTTTCAAGGATTACCGAGCCAAACATTTTATCTAGTAACTGGGACTTAATTATCCTGAGCGTTGATTATTTTGATGCCTTCAGCCAGGAAATCTTATCCGTTATTCGATCCGTCAATTCTGCTGCGCCCATATTATTGCTGATGAAAAAGGGTAGGGAAGATGGAATCCAGGCAATGGACTCGCTCCACACGGTTTTTTATAAACCCCTTGAAAGAGCGAGTTTTATCGAATGTTTTCAGAACATTCTTTGTCCATCCGGAGATCTAACGGCTATGGATCGACGTCAAGCACCTGACCGTAGAAAAAAACAGCGCAAAGTTATATTAGCCATTGGTGCCCATCCAGATGATGTAGAAATTGGTTGTGGAGGAACGTTGGTACGCCATTACATGGAGGGCTGTTCAGTCAATATTTTAACGTTAAGCTCGGGACAGATCGGCGGTGACAGTGAAGCTAGAAAACACGAATCAGAGTTAACCGCGGAAATCCTACATGCAAAACTTTATTGGGGTAATTTGAAAGATACTGAAATTTCTGAGGGCCCTACTACTATTAATGTGATTCAAGAGGTGATTAAAGAAATTAATCCCACCCATGTTTATACTCATTCAATTCATGAGGATCATCAAGATCATCGCAATACTTATCTTGCGAGCATGATCGCTTGTCGCTTGATTCCTAATATATATGGCTTTCAATCACCTTCTTCGAGGATTGATTTTCAGCCTAATTTATTTATTGATATTTCAAAGTATATCGATCAAAAATTAGCTGCGATTAAAATCTTTGAAACGCAGTTCGGCAAACGTCCTTATCTCCACCAAGATATGATACGCGCGGTTGCGCGCTATTGGGGCCGATATATCGATTATGGTTTTGCAGAAGCAATGGAAATTATTCGTCAGCAGTATCGATAGGGTTTTCATCAATCCCGAGCAGCATGAGGTACTCCTAAAGAAAAGGTGGTCATCCTGAGCCCTCACTTCACTGCCACGAAAATTTTGTTACAGAAGTTTCTAGCGCTGAATGATTTAGAATGGCCCGCGAAGGATCTCCATAGAATGGCACTAGTAGATGTGTGTGCATATCTTAGCTTATCAAGGATTTCCTTCGCTACCTTCGAGAGTTTTAGCAGGCATCGCATATTTTACCAAAACTTTATTTTCCTTCCCCCATGTTTCAAATTCCAGCTTCAGAATTTCACAATTATGCAGTGGCTGAGAAATCTCTTCGTTGCGAAAATATTGCATCCACTCTTTGGTTGCAACGCAAGGTTCATGTAATCCTAGCAAATACGCTTTAAAAAATTGTCCATGACCAATTACGAGTGTAAAACCATTACAGGCGGATAGACGCAGATGGAAGTTATGCAATCTTTCAATAAAGTTGGCAAATGATTCAGCGCCTTGACCATCACAAAAAAATGGATCAAGGCGTTGCCAATAAGTTTCTTTCATTATGTTTTGTTCTGATGGTGTTGCAGCCGCGAAATGACTGGGGGATAAATAGACCAGTTCCTGAATAGGCCAGACTTGCAAAGGAACATTGGGCCAGCGATCTATAAGTGGTTGAGTGGTCTCCCGCGTGCGCAGAAAGGGCGAAACAACAATTAATTCAGGTTCTTTTGTAATGGAATGCGCCAGCTCCCGAGCCTGCTGCTGACCTCTTTCGGATAAACCGATTTTTTCCGGATCATTACTCCAGATGCCGCAATTGGCAGTACTTTCTGCATGGCGAATTAACCAGATATCTGTTTTTGACATAACTCTTCCCACTCCTTGGTTGGGCAAAAGTGTTCAGTCCAATAACGCACCACCATTAATTCATTAAAAGGCATTAACTGTTTTGGCAAAGTTTCTCCTTTAATATCTTTAATAAGTAGTTTAGGGATATCAATCCCTGCTGCGGCAGTTAAAGGCAAAGTGCCTGGGAAACGCGGATTAATTTCCAGTAATTTAAATTGTCCGGCAGAGTCAGCTTTAAACTGAATATTAGCCACATAACGAATGTCGACGGTTTTTGCCACCGCTAAAGCCATGGCTTCTAAAGCTGGTAGTTTTTGAGTACGGGCCGCAACGGCAACACCGGAATCGATCTTCATTCGCAAACGAGGCACGCAGGCTAAGGGTTGGCCACTGCTTTGAATGTAAACATCTACAGAATACTCCGCCCCCGGTAATAATTCCTGAATTAAATAAGAGCCATCTTTGGGAATCTTGCTAAGATCATGACTGCTTTCCACCCTCATAGCGCCATTTGACCCTGAGCCGCGCCGAGGCTTAGCAAAAAGGGGAAATTTCCCGGAAGTAAAAGTAGTTTCTTCGGTCAGCAAAGTGTATTCAGGGATCGGTACACTCCCTTTACAATGATTTAATAGCAGATATTTGTCGCGACAAATCTTTAATGCCTCAACAGAAGACAATGGCAGTTTAATACCATGATCTAAAAACATAGCAGAGGATGCGGCCAATACATCCAATTCAGAATCTACTGTGGGTAGAAGTAACTCTATTTGATGTTTTTGACAGAGTTCAAAAACTCGATGAGTGAAATCTGGAGACTCACCACGCGGGAGAATAATACGTTGCTGCTCGGGAACGAGATATAAGCCGGTAGCACAAGGATCGATATCAGCCATGAAAAACTCATGTTCCGAGTTAAGACTTTTCCAAACACTTATAGCGGCGGGTCCACCCACGCCGGTTAATAAAATTCGCATGATAAATCCTTTTTAAGCGTCTATAAAGCTCTTGTTATATAATCCCTTTATTTCAATTTTCCCTTTCCCACGAGCAGATTGAGGAGAGGGTGTATAGTTGCTACTCGGCTAAATAATACTTCAATTAGTCTCCACCGTCATCTCCTGCTTTCGCGGAAGACGACAGAGTGAGATACGTCATAATAGAAAGGTGTACCTCACCGTCAATGGGATATTGCAAATTTAACGTGAACTTTTCAACGGGCCCGCCCAAAACGCAAGGCTGATTCCAATCGTGTATCGATATTGTCCTCGAAATCAGTTTTTATCTCTCTTGTATAGTATATGTAACAATTATATCATTTCAAAAATAATTGACTATATGTTCAGTTATAATGCACTGTTCTAAATATTGAAATAATCATTAGGAGTCGTCTTTAATGTCCTTTATTATGAAAGGCGATTTTACAATTAATCAAGGTAGTATGACTACCAACAATACTTACTTAAATGGACCGATTGGCAAAGTTGAAGGACGAGGTCGTATAGGTTAGCGGCTAGGGAGTATAATCTGATTATGACTATTACATTCTATATCACTTCTAATATCCCTGTGATATCCACCATTGCTGGCGGTCCAATCGTAGGAGCAGCTGCTTGGGTCTTCAACAAAATTTTTGGCGGTATGGTGAACAAGATAACCAGTCAGGCCTATAGAGTTCGAGGTTCTTGGCATAGTCTGGTTATTTGAAAATTAGCGCGTTAGAGTAAGCAACCTGAATTTGCTACTATAACCATATTACCTAACACCATTAGGACTTAAATTATGGATCTACAATTTTCTCAGCAAAAGTTAGCCTGGTTATTATGGCTTATTTTCACTGTTAGCATCTGCGCCTTAATTATTTCCACTGGGCACAACCGAACAGTTAGTTTGAATTATTGGTTAGCCAGCAATCATTGGCTCCATGCGCAGGCATTATATTCTTTAGGTGGCGCTGGATTTCTTTATTTCCCGCAGTCAGCAATATTATACATTCCAATGGGAGTGTTGCCTTTTGGTATGAGCGAGATTTGTTGGAGAATTATCTCGTTGGGTATGTTTGCCTGGGGAATATATTGTTTTGCAATCCTGTTGCACCGCAGCATCTTTAATCAGATTAGAAATGGGTCTAGCTATAGTTGTATAAAATCCCAAGGGTTTTTTTTTCTTTTAATCACCGTAATTGCTATTCCGCTGTCATTTTCCTCCGCCCGCAATGGTCAAATGCACCTGTTTTTGTGTGGGATGTTAATGTTGGCATCATACACATTCAGTGAACGGCAGTGGTGGAAGTCCGCTTGTTTGCTTTTGATAGCCTTGGCATTAAAACCGACGGCAATTGTGCTATTGTTGATGTTGGGTGGATTATATTGGGCTATAGGCTGGCGGCTATTTGTTGGGCTATTCATCTTTTTGCTATTTCCTTTCCTTACACAGTTTCCAGATTATGTTTGGCATCAATACCTCAGTGTTATGATATCTCTGCCAAACACGGTTGCAATGGGGTCTGGAGATTGGGGGCAGGTAAGTAGTCTCTTAACTCAATTCGGTTTAGAGCTATCTAAAAACACGCAAACAGTCATTCGTCTCGTATTTGCTTTAGGTGTTTTTGGTCTGGGATACCTAATTAAAAAGCGCTATTCTTTAAACGAAGCAGCATTATGGATATTTGTGTTATCTATGTGTTATTTATTATTATTCAATCCTAGAACGGAAGGTAACGGCTATTTTATGCTGGCTCCAGCCGTGGGTTTCATTATGAGCCGGGCCATTATTAGAAAACAGTACTTTCTAGTCAGCTCCCTGGTCTTGGGTTTGTTAATATCCTCCTTAGGATATTATATCGCTCATGTCTTTACTCCGGGTCATTCCGTATGGCTCGACCCATTATTAGGATCATTGTTTTTTATACTCGTCTTGTTTGAAATTTTCAGAATGTTAGCGAAAAATTCATCTCTTGCTAGTAGCCAGCTACCAAACTTAAGCAGGCAGCTATCAGTCAGACCTAAAAATGACAGTGCTTACTAAAGGGCCTGGAAACAGGCTCAAAAAATGAAGTGAAGGGGTCAAGTATTCACATGACACATGTTATCCAGTAGTAGAGATTGTGTCATGTGAATACTTGACCCCTTGCGTTTCTCAACTACGTTTACATTAAAGTTATTATGCAAAAAGAAAATTCACATTGGCTAGAACTGTGGGAATCAAATGATATTCGTTTTCACGATGAAGATGTAAATCCCTATTTAATTAATCATTATAAGGAATTACATCTACAGCCAAATGCCACCATCTTAGTTCCGCTATGTGGAAAAAGCAAAGACTTATTTTGGCTAATGAAACAGGGTCTTCATGTAATTGGTGTCGAGCTTAGTTCCATAGCTTGCCGCGATTTTTTTCAGAATTTAATATAGAGCCAACAATCAGCCAGAAAAGATCGTTTACTGTCTATCAATATGACAGAATTAAAATATTTTGCGGTGATTTATTCGCACTTAAAAAAGTAGATTTACCTAAAATTGACGCGGTGTATGACTGTAAGGCATTGATAGCCTTATCCCCAGCACAACGTAAGCATTATGTGGATCATCTTGTTCAGTGTTTAGGCCGTGAAATTACGATTTTATTGTTAGGGTTTGAGTCTCATGATTCAATTTCCGGGCCTCCCTTTATTATTCCTAAAGCTGAAATTAATCAATTATATAACCCTTATTTCGATATTAGAGAATTAGAAAGAAAAAGTAAAACCCATATAAAAGACCATCTCGTTCAAAAAGGTCTTACAGAAAAAATTGATGTTGTTTATCTCTTCAAAAAACAAACTCGCTATCCCATAGTGTAAAAGATTCTTTATCAGCTGTGTTAACGACTCAGCTGAAGTGAAGGGGTCAAGTATTCACATG
>FTIX01000857.1_pt1 | contig 11539 bp, 13 predicted proteins | sample 1658561 | NCBI WGS metagenome assembly FTIX01 (sample SAMEA3914836, study PRJEB12502) | metagenome | biome: forest; material: soil | place: Canada | collected 2011-07-03 | depth 0.3 m | reverse complement strand
GACAGCGTTCTCAAGGAGATCCTACGCAAGCCATGCCAAGCCATTCAGCAATGGGAACTTCTGTAACAAATAGACTTCGCAGTGAAGTAAGGGCTCAGGATGACAGCGTTTTTTTCTGGATGACAGCAGGGGGGATGAATAAGTTAACCTTGTTTGTGGGTAATGATATGAATCAGACTTGACCCCTCTAATCAGATACGGGAAACAGCATATATTCTTGCACAGGATTGCCACCGATTAGATGTTCCTGGATGATTCTTTCTATTACTGCTGGGGTGCAGGAGCGATACCAAATGCCTTCAGGATAAACCACCGCAATAGGCCCCTCTCGACAAACTCGTAGACAATTTGCTTTGGTGCGAAAAACTCCGGGGAGATTTAATTCCTTTAGTCGGCGTTTTAAATATTTCCAGGATTCTAAACCATCTTCGAGTGAACAACACTTGGGTTTGGTTTGATCACAGCATAGAAATATATGATATTGTATTTCCGGCAATTTCAAGGCTTGAATTATTTCTTGCATAAAAATATCTACCTCACAGCATGGTCAGCTGGTGGGGGTGATTATTCCCCAGGCTGGGAAAACATCCTTCAAACCAGCGGTTATCATACTCATGGCAATCGCTGCTAGAATCAAGCCCATAAGACGGGTAACGGTTTTAATGCCGGTTTCGCCGATAATTTTACTGATGCGGGTGGAGAAAAATAACACTGCACCCATAATGAGAGAAATGAATAATATCCCCAGACAAATATAAATTTTCTGCAGATACCCAGGAAACACATGACTGAAAATGATGGTATTGGTCATAGCGCCAGGACCGGCGATAATGGGGATGGCTAAAGGCACGACGGCGATAGATTCCTTGTTCACTTCCTGGACTACTTCTTGAGCCGTCCTGGAGGTGGGCGTATCCTGGGAGTGCAACATGGTTAATGCGCGTAATAGAATAATGATGCCGCCGGTAATTTCGAATGCGGGTAATGAGATACCAAATAAATGTAATAGTGGTGTCCCAGCCCAAGTGATAATAACCAGAACCAAGAAGATAGTGACTGTGGTTATTAAGGCAATATGTCTGCGCTCATCCTCACTTTTTTCAGCAGTCATGCCCAAGAAAACCGCCAGGCTGCCAGGTGGATTGGTGATGGCCAGCATGGAAATGATAAAACCTAAAAATTGTCTCGAATCCATAATAAATAGATGACCTGTTAAAAGGGGCAATAAGTGTATTAGTATAATGGCTGATAAAAACAGCTAAAGCCACTATTTTCATATTCAATAATGGATCCTCATTATGCAATTATATTTAGTCCGCCATGGCGCAGCCTTGGCAAATGCTATTGATGGTGATCGTAGTTTGAGTGAGCTTGGTCAACAGCAGGTGGCACAATTGGCAGATTACTTTGCTCAGCATTGCCCGCAACCCCTGGATATTTTTCATAGTGGTATATTGCGGGCGTGTCAAACTGCGGAGGCAATTGCTCAACAGCGGCAAGTTCACACACTCCAAGCCATCTCTGGTTTAATGCCGCAGGATGATCCTAGCCCCATGCTACTGAATATTGCCGCATGGCAACGGGATACGGTATTAGTAGGCCATTTGCCCTATATGCAGATATTGTTGATTGATTTGGTGGGCGCATCGGGACTGAATATAGAGTTTTCGCCAGCAACGGCAGTGTGCGTTGCCCAAATCGACCAGCATTGGCAAATACAGTGGCAATTTTCACCATCGCGGCTAGGATGAGTGTATGCAATTACCCCAAATCAGGCTTTTCCCTTCCTTGTATCTGGCCGGATTTCTTATCTTCATCCATTTGGGCGCGATGCTGTGTCTATTAGCCCTACCCACCGTATGGACAATAAAAGGGGGTGTTTTATGCCTTTGTGTCTACAGCTTGGCCCATTGTTTAAACCGCCACGTCTTGCAGAGGCATCCCACGGTGATTATCAAATTATGGCCCAGTGAACAAGGAACATGGATTCTTCAAGCGAAAAACGGTAAAGTCCATATTGCCAGTTTACGAGGAGATAGCGTGATAACCCCGGCCTTCGTATTACTCAATTTTCAACAGCCACGAAGGCACTTCTTGCTCTTGAAAAACAATCTTACGGTAATGTTATGCGCAGACGGTGTGGAAGCAGAAGCTTTCAGGCGTCTGCGGGTTTATTTGAACGTATTGCGGTTTAGCCATTAAAAACTATGAAATTGATCCGAAACTTTAGCATTATTGCCCATATCGACCACGGTAAATCCACATTGGCCGATCGCTTGATCCAACGCTGTGGTGGACTGTCAGAACGTGAAATGAGTGAGCAGGTGCTTGATTCTATGGATATTGAGCGTGAGCGCGGCATCACCATTAAAGCGCAAAGCGTCACCTTGCATTATTCAGCACACAATGGTTCTAGCTATCAGTTGAATTTCATCGACACCCCTGGCCACGTCGATTTTTCCTATGAAGTTTCCCGCTCTTTAGCTGCCTGTGAAGGGGCATTACTCGTTGTGGATGCCGCTCAAGGTGTGGAAGCACAAACAGTAGCCGTGTGCTATACCGCCATTGAGCAGGGCCTTGAAGTTTTGCCCGTACTGAATAAAGTTGATCTACCGCAGGCAGATCCGGATAAAGTGATTCAGGAAATTGAAGACATTATCGGAATAGATGCCAGCGCTGCAGTATTAATCAGCGCAAAAACCGGCCAGGGTATTGAAGAACTCTTAGAGCGGCTGATTACTGTTATCCCCGGACCCGAAGGCGATGATGCAGCCCCATTAGCCGCATTAATTATCGATTCCTGGTTTGATAGTTATTTGGGTGTAGTGTCCCTAGTGCGGGTCAAACAAGGGGTTATTAAAGATGGTGAGAAGATGTTGGTGATGTCTACCGGCCGGAGTTATATAGTAGATCAAGTAGGGATTTTTACTCCTAAACGCCAAAATACCGGGGTTTTGCGCGCAGGTGAAGTGGGTTATGTGGTTGCGGGCATCAAGGAAATCAATGGTGCTCCAGTAGGTGATACGCTGACCCATGCCATCCGCCCCGCACTAGAACCTTTGCCCGGCTTCCAAAAGGTTAAACCGCAAGTATTTGCCGGGCTTTTCCCCATTAATGCCGATGATTATGAAGCGTTCAGAGATGCATTGGCAAAATTGCGTTTGAACGACGCCGCATTATTTTATGAGCCCGAAACCTCAGAAGCTCTGGGTTTTGGCTTTCGTTGCGGCTTCTTGGGTATGTTGCATATGGAAATCGTGCAAGAGCGCTTGGAACGCGAGTACAATCTTGACCTGATTACTACTGCCCCTACTGTTATTTATGAGATCGTCAGCCGCAAAGGCGAAATTAAATACGTGGATAACCCCGCGAAATTACCGCCGCTGGCTGAAATTGCAGAAATGCGTGAACCGATCGCGCAGGCAAACATTTTGGTGCCTCAGGAATATTTAGGTAATGTTATCACCTTATGTGTAGAGCGACGCGGTGTCCAAAAAAATATGCAGTATGCTGGACGACAAGTGGCTTTGACTTATGACTTACCAATGAATGAAATTGTGTTGGACTTTTTTGATCGCTTAAAATCGGTGAGTCGCGGCTATGCTTCCTTAGATTATGCTTTTAAATATTTCCAAGAGGCGTCGTTGGTGAAATTAGACGTGCTGATCAATGCTGAGAAAGTTGATGCGTTGGCGACTATCGTTCATGGTGATAAGGCGCAAAAGCGCGGTCGAGATTTGGTCGACCGCCTGCAAGAAATCATTCCGCGACAGATGTTTGATGTGGCTATTCAAGCGGCTATTGGTGCACAAATTATCGCCAGACAAACTGTGAAGGCATTGCGGAAAAACGTCACAGCCAAATGCTATGGCGGTGATATTACTCGTAAACGAAAATTGCTGGAGAAACAAAAAGCCGGCAAGAAACGTATGAAGCAGGTCGGTAGTGTGGAAATTCCTCAGGAAGCATTTTTAGCAGTATTGAAGATAGATCAGAAATAACATTTTATTCAACACTTTTATGGACATTCAGCAATGATTATCACGCATGAATATATTTTATTGTTAATTTTAGCCATTTTCCTAACCTTGCTGGCTTGGATTATGGATTCTGGTTTTGTCGAAAAACATACCGGCGTTGGTAGTTTTAGAGCCTTTCGTAGCATCGCTGTTTTTATATTGGTGATCGTCGTTATCTGGATGTGCGCTCTGAATTTCCCCGCGACGCTCACCTTATTAGTCGCAGCAACCGGTATAATTTCCTTAATTGATTTATTGTTCTTTCGGCGCAAACGTAAGGCGCAAGAACGCAAGCAACCTTTAATTGTCGAAAACGCCTATTCGTTTTTTGGTGTGTTATTGCTAGTTTGGGTCGTACGATCCTTTATCGTGCAACCCTATCGAGTGCCAACTGGTTCATTACAGCCCACGGTTGTCCCCGGTGATTTTCTTATCGTGAATCAATATGCCTATGGACTGCGTTTTCCAGTGATTAATAATAAACTAGTGGCCGTGGGTGAACCCAAACGAGGTGAAATTGTGTTGTTTTATGCACCTAAGGATCCAGCCATAGTGTATGTGAAGCGGCTGGTTGGATTGCCGGGTGATCATATTGAATATCGAGATAAAGTGCTCTATATCAATGGTAAAGAAATGAAACAGACTCTGCTGACCCAGGCTATGGATGATGAACCTGCCGTTGCCGGTAATCCAGAAGAGCATATTCCGGTAGCAGTTAAAGAAGAAGATTTAGATGGTGTAAAACACCGCATTTTTGTTGCTCTAGAAGGTGGCATGATGAGTGATGTCGATGTAGTTGTGCCGCAAGGGCATTATTTCATGATGGGTGATAACCGTGATAACAGCGATGATAGCCGGATGTGGGGCTTTGTTCCTGAGAGCTATTTAATTGGCAAGGCTTTTGGTATTTTCATGAGCTGGGATTCACTCCAACACCGTATCCGCTGGGATCGCATAGGAAAAGCTGTCAAATGAAGGTTTCATTAGAAAAATTATGTGAAAAATTAAATTATACATTCCGAGACATTTCTTTTTTAGAAATGGCGCTTACTCATCGTAGCCGTGGGCTTATCAATAATGAACGTCTGGAGTTTTTGGGTGACTCTGTGCTTAATTTTTGTATTTCTCAAAAATTATTTTTGGAGCACCCAAAATTATCCGAAGGCGGATTAAGCCGATTACGGGCTAATTTAGTGAATGGTGATGTATTAGCATCTCTAGCTAAAGAGCTGGGTGTTAATCAATATTTGCGTTTGGGCGCTGGCGAAATGAGAAGCGGTGGTCTCCATCGTAAGTCGATTTTAGCTAATGTGTTGGAAGCGGTGATTGGCGCGGTTTTTCTCGATGGTGGCATCGAATCGTGTAAACCCTGTATTTTGGCGTGGTTTTCTAGCCGCATAGAAGATATCAGCGCCAAAGGAGTAATAAAAGATCCCAAAACGCGGCTACAAGAATATGTCCAAGCGAAAAAGCTCTCGTTACCGAAATATGGGACCTTGAAAATTGAGGGTAGGGAGCATAACCAGATTTTTAAAGTAGAGTGTCGAGTCAGTGGCCTGCCACTGACTGTGATTGGTGAAGGTACAAGTCGGCGGCGCGCTGAGCAGGATGCCGCGGAGAAGTTTTTGGCATTGAGCAACGCAGATAAAACATCGAAGAGCGAAAAGAAGTATGAAACCCAAGAGTGCTAAATTTCATTGTGGACAAGTAGCGATTGTAGGCAGACCTAATGTGGGCAAGTCAACTTTACTCAATAATTTGATTGGTCAAAAACTCAGTATCACTTCCAGAAAACCACAAACCACGCGTCATCGTATTTTGGGGATAAAAACGACGGAGGCAGCGCAGATCATTTATGTAGACACGCCGGGTTTGCATCAAGACATCCGCAATGCTTTAAACCGACAGATGAATCGTACCGCGAATAGTGTGATTTTTGATGTCAGCGTGATTCTATTTGTGGTGGAGGGTGTGTATTGGAATGAAGATGATGACTGGATATTGAAAAAAGTAGAGAGGGCAACGGCGCCTGTGATTTTAGTCGTGAATAAAGTCGATAAGATTGCTGATAAAGCGCTATTGTTGCCGCATTTACAAAAACTGGCTGAAAAAGCGCAGTTTGCGCAAATCATTCCTATGTGCGCCAGGAAAGAGTCTGATATCCAGAAACTCGAAAAAATAATTATTGAATATTTGCCCGAAGGTGTTGCCCAATTTCCCGCAGACCAAATCACTGATCTTAGCGAACGTTTTTTCGCTGCTGAGATCATCAGAGAAAAAATAATGCGTTATTTAGGCCAGGAATTGCCTTATGCCACTACGGTGGAAATTGAGGAATTTAAGGAAGATAAAGGTCTATTGCGGATAGCCGCGGTGATTTATGTCGATAAGCCCGGTCAAAAAGCCATTGTCATTGGTGCTCAGGGTGAGCGCTTAAAGCAAATTGGTAAAGAAGCGCGTCTGGATATGCAGCAATTATTTTCAGCTAAAATATTTTTGCAACTCTGGGTTAAGGTGAAACAGGGTTGGGCAGATGATGAAAAAAGTTTGCGTAGCCTTGGGTATTAAGTGAGCATGAGAATCACGCTGCAGCCGTCTTATGTTTTGCATACTCGGCCCTATAATGAGACGAGTGCTTTGTTGGATGTGTTTAGTTTGATGTATGGGCGTGTGCATTTGCTAGTGCGTGGTCTGCGCACAACGCGTTCACGTTTTCGCGGACTACTGCGTTCCTTTATTCCATTGTTAATCAGTTGGTCGGGCAAAACCGAGCTGATGTCTTTGTCTGCGGTGGAAATCAATGGCTCTCCGCTGTATTTGCCGGGTACCGCCTTGCTGAGTGGGATTTATTTGAATGAGTTATTGGTGCGGGTATTGCCGCGTTTTGATGCGCACCCGCAATTGTTTTTGGCTTATCAGCAGACTTTGCAGCTTCTGCAATATGAGCCGGAGTTGCAGGAACGCAGTTTACGTTTATTTGAAAAAGAGTTATTGCAGGAGGCGGGCTATGGCCTGTCTTTAGATCAGGAGGCGATGACTGGGGAGGCGATTGTTCCAGATGCGCAATACGCTTTTTTGCCGGGCAAGGGTCTAGTGAAGAAATTTGTTTTGCAGTCGCAGACTTTAGTTTTTCCCGGTAGGACCTTATTGGCGTTTCATCAAGGTGTTTTGGAGGATCGGGAGGACTTGCGGTTAATAAAGCATTTAACTCGATTTGCCATTGCGGATTTGTTGGGGAATAAACCGGTTCGGAGCCGGGAGTTGTTTGTGAAGTAAACTCAAACTCTCGCTCAACTTCTTCCTTGCCATTTCTTACATTATATTTTTGAAATTTTAACAAATTTAGAGGGATGATAAATGAGGGATGCATATGGTCGGGAAGAGGAAAAGTCCAAATCTGCATACATTTATGTTTTACAAAAGTATGAAGGATCGGCACTTGCTGAGACAAATTCCGGGGGATATCAAGAATATTTTTTTCCGGCATGTACATATTCTACGCTAGAAGAAGCGGTGAAAACTTCTAAATCAATTAATAAGCAGGATACTGTGGGTGAGCCACTTTTTTATCAGGTTAATGCGGAGGCTTATATGCGGTGGTATGAAGAAGAAAATTTTTCAGAATTGAATAATGTTGTATCTGAATATGATTTTTTGTCTTTAGTAGAAGACGATTTTTATAAGATAGGTTTGAAATCTGTATCATATAAACCTCCCATTAAACCTAGTAATGACAGTCCTAAAAATCGTGTTCCTAGAGAACCTGAGAACGGAAGATGTTTAGTGATGTGATTTATACACCCCAAGAAGTGTTCAATCACCCTATCAATCTATGATCAACATGTATAATTCAGAACTTGCACCGATTATTAATATTTCAAAAGCTGGAATTCTCCATTGGCTGAATAGATCAAGGCATTGGCTTGTTTTTCCCAATCGCCTAAGACGATGCGTTGGGCTGCATGGTGATCGATAGTCAGTGAGTGAATGGCGGGTCGATGCGTGTGGCCGTGGATTAGTTGCAGAACTTGATGACTTCGCATGAGCTCTTCTACCGCTGAATTATCAACATCCATGGCATCATCCCTTAATTGACTGGTGTGTTTTCGGCTGGCCTGGCGTAAGGAACGAGCGATCCAGCGACGTAAAAATAAGGGTAGTTTTAAAAAAAGAAAATTATATTTTGGATTCTGAGAAAATTTGCGAAATCGCTGATGTTTAGGGTCTTGCGTGCATAACATATCGCCGTGGGTCAATAAAACGCTGATCCCATATAAATCAATCTTGGTTGGATCAGGAAGAATTCGGCAGCCGGTGGCTTTGATAAAATCATGAGCAATCAGGAAATCGCGATTGCCGCGCATAAAATACACGGGAATTCCGGCCTGGGTTAAATTTAAAATTGCCTGACAAATTGACTGATTAAATTCAGCGCAATCATCACTGCCTACCCAGGCTTCAAATAAATCCCCTAAAATATACAAGGCGTCTGCCTGGATGGCTTGGGTTTTGAGAAAACTACGAAAATTTTCTGTGATATCCGGCCTTTCAGGTTGCAGATGTAGATCAGAGATGAATAAGGTATGATTCATAATAATTATTTGGTCAAATCCCACAAGTAATTGGTCTCATTATAAATTAGAGAACACTGATGAGTAAATCAAAAATAAAAACTCGGTTTTGCCCCAGTCCCACTGGCTTATTACATTTAGGCAATGTCAGGACAGCATTATTTGACGCGCTGCTAGCCAAAGGGCAGCAGGGTATTTTCCTATTACGTATTGAAGACACCGATAAAACCCGCTCCGAAGAACGCTATGCTGCGGCCTTACAGGAAGATTTAGCCTGGTTAGGCTTGCAATGGGATGAAGGGCCGGGATGGGAAGGAGATGCGGGTCCCTATTGGCAGTCGCAGCGGCAGGGGATTTACGATCAATATTATCAGCAATTGGAAGAACAGGCTTTTGCCTATCCTTGTTTTTGTAGCGAGGAACAATTGGCAGTGGCGCGGAAATTGCAGCGTGCCTCTGGCAGACCGCCGCGATATCCTGGAACTTGTCGTAACCTGACGCTAGAACAGGTGCAGGAGAAATTAGCACAGGGATTAAAACCGACCTTACGCTTTCGAGTCATTCAAGATGGCGAGACTGTATTCCATGATTTGGTGCGCGGTGAACAGCGGTTTAATAATAATGATATCGGTGATTTCATTATCCGTCGTGCCGATGGTACACCGCCTTTCATGTACTGTAATGCGATTGATGATTCTCTGATGGGGGTGACGCACGCTCTGCGTGGCGAGGACCATCTCACCAATACTCCGCGGCAAATAATGATTTTACAGGCTTTACATTTACCAACACCTTTTTACGGACATATTTCCCTAATTGTGGGTGCTGATGGCGCGCCGTTATCCAAACGCCATGGTAGTCGTAGTGTACATGCTTTACGGGAAGAAGGTTATTTACCCATAGCGGTCGTAAATTATTTGGCACGCTTGGGCCATTATTATGGGCAGGAATCTTTAATGAGCCTGCCGCAATTGGCTGAGCAATTTTCTTTAAATGCTCTAGGTTCCGCACCTGCGCGATTTGACCCGCATCAATTATTGTATTGGCAGCGCTCGGCCGTGGCGCAATTAGATAAGCAAGCTTTCACTGAGTGGATGGGAGGGCAGACTTTAAGAAATATTCCTGAACCGCAGCGTGAGATTTTTATTGCCAGTGTGCAAGCTAATGTGACTTTCCCGGCCGATGTGGCGCATTGGGCAAAAATATTTTTTAGTGATGATTGGGAGTATGGAGATAGTCAGCTTGAAGTACTGCGTGAGGCTGGCCCAGAATTTTTTGCGACCGCTTTGAGTGCGATTGCTGAAGATGGATTCGATTATGAAAAAATTACCCATGCGTTAAAAAATAATTTGGGTGTGAAAGGTAAAGCGCTGTTTCAACCACTGCGTATTGCTTTGACCGGTGAGTTGCATGGGCCGGAATTATTACAGATATTGAATTTGTTGGGGGAGGAGCGATTAACTGCGCGGTTGCGGAAAGCTGAAGAAGCTGCCACCCGATAAATATTTCCCCTCTCCCGCTTGCAGGAGCTATCCGATGCGCATAGTTTGTCAAAGTTTATAAATTACGAACTCTAATTTTTATAGCTAGAAACGAAATGTGTGCGCCGGATAGCTTGCAGGAGAGAGGTCTTACGCATGAACAAAACTACCTCCCCCAATTTTTATCCATTATCTCCGTTTCCAGACGCCAAAAATCATAGGCTTGTTTGACTTCAAATCCACACTGCTCATATAAGCGCAGAGCGCCTTGATTATGGGTTTCAACATCAAGAATAATATTTTTATAACCGCTGGCGCGTAATAGCGTCATGGTTTGTAAGATCATTGCCATGGCGAGTTTTTTCCCACGTTGTTCGGGTCTGATACATAAATCATGAATAAATGCGGTTTGGCTATCTTCATAGCGGACGTGTATTTTACCTACGTTGCTTTCTTCGGGAGTGGAGGCAAGCCAGGCTTTGCGATTTTTTTCCCGCAAATTTTCAGTAAAGCGTTGTAAGGTTTCGGTAAAAGATGATTCAAAACTGACTGAGCCTAGCTGCGCCAAAATGGGTAAATCGGCAGTAGTGGCCGGACGCAAAATGATTTCTGGCAATTCTTTGGGGACGGGATCGTGGACAGCTTTCATTTCCATTTGTGAGAACAAATATTGTCCACCCAGGCTTTGCATTAATTCGCTGGTGATATAAGATCGTTGTGGAACAATCCACACACAGTAACGGATATAGCGTTGTTTTAATTCTAAAATCGCTTCCGCCAGTAGTTTTTTAAAGAGACCTTTTTGCCGATATTTGGGATGGACAACAGCAGTCATTTCAGCTTCATCACTGCTAAAAGTGAACAAGGCCAGATAACCGATTAAATTGCCATCACCATAGTAAAGCAGGTCATTAAATTCCATGGTTAATCTATCTTGAACAATATGCCAGTAGGCTTTTATTCTGAATTTATCATGTTCCGCACTGCGATCAATCAGGGTTTTTATCGTTCGCCATTCATTTTTATGTAGTCTTGAAACCTTGGTTAATTGTTTTATCATGAGTTCACGATTATGTAGTTAGATTATAGATATAGTTAATATTGCATATGTACTCGAAGGGCCTGCTAAAAGTATAGTACAATGCGCCGGCCCCAGGAAGCGCAGTATGACAACTACTTCGGAGAACCTCGTTTTGCTCGTGATCTATAATACCTTCTCAAAGAAAAAAGAACCCTTTCAGCCCTTAATTCCAGGAAAAATTAGTCTGTATGTCTGTGGCTCGACTGTCTATGATTATTGCCATATTGGCCATGGCCGCAGCATTATGGTGGTATTTGATGTGGTCACACGCTATTTACGTTCACAGGGTTATGAAGTGCGATATGTGCGTAATATCACCGATATTGACGACAAAATCATCAATCGTGCTAATGAAAGAGGGGAAACCATCACCGAGCTGGCCGAGCG
>FTIX01000831.1_pt1 | contig 11539 bp, 9 predicted proteins | sample 1658561 | NCBI WGS metagenome assembly FTIX01 (sample SAMEA3914836, study PRJEB12502) | metagenome | biome: forest; material: soil | place: Canada | collected 2011-07-03 | depth 0.3 m | reverse complement strand
AGGCTTGGAATCGACATCCATGTCGATTAACACCCTCTCAGCAAGACCCCCAAGCCTCTGCTCAACTTCGCTGCCATTGCTTTGTTAGTGATCATATGAGTAAGATAAAAATAAATAAAAACTAAAAGAGGGTATAAATATGGAAGAGAAAAAATTAGCAGGCCATAAACCATCTTATATAACTGTTGCTAAAGCAGGAAAGGGGAACTCATACTCCTTTGCCCATTATCGAGAAGGGGAGATCGTAAGTTTTTCCACAATGTCTAAAGCTTCAGATTATACGCTTCCTGATTTTGGAATATTTGCCGAAATAGCTGTTCAGGTCGATAAGGATCGAACTCTTTTTGAGAAAATGGAAAACCATTTTGTCTCTGTGTTGGATAAAGACATTCAGTTGGACCATTGGGAAGAGGAAGCTGAGGCACTGAAGAAGTTGGAAGGTCCTAAAGAAAACAAATTACTTCAGTTTATTGGTTCAGCAAAGGGCAAACTTAAATCTAAAGACAAGCAAATAGCTGATTTGAAAGCTCAGGTTTCGCAATTGAGAGATAGGATATATTCACCTCAGCCTCAAAATCGCATGAGTAGTTCTACACCGTCCTCGGGAAGTAGCGGGGCTGGTGATTTAAAACGTAAACCCACTGCGCCATCGAGTCCTCCACCTCCTTCGACTACGCTCTATAATTCTTCTTTTCTTGCAAACCCAGTTGCTGTTCAACCAACTCCTCCCTTGTCCCCGCCCCCCGATGACTCTTCCACAGTGAGAGCATTTCCGCCTCCAGTTCCAACACCACCCGCTTTTCCTCACCCTGATGATCTATTGCCAAGGAAGGTTTCATCCGCTGCGGCCACTCCAGGTGTCGGAACATTCAGTAGCAGTGATTCATCTATGACTAGCAGCCTAACCCCCACCGATACAGATGCGGATACACCTGGATCAGAGAATAGTCTGAAGATGATAGGATAATATTCACATTATTATGCCGCTAAATGTGATTAAGACTTGATCTTTTCATTTGATAGGAACTACGAAAAATAATTTTTTCTACCCGTACACCCTCAAAATTCTCGTTGTCATCCTGGGCGCAGCAAAGGATGACAACGAGAATTTTGAGGGTGTAATGGGTATGTATCCTAGAAAAAAGAGATACGAAGATGGAAGAGAAAATTAAAGATAATAAAGTTAAGCTAACATCCGGACAGAAGGTTGATAAACAGGCTCAAAACTTTCAAGAAGATACTGCAGTAAAAAAACAAGAATCAGTTGCGGCAAAGGTGCAGAAATATCGGTTATTGGCTCGGCAGGATGATCCCTACGGCTATGCTATGTTGGGTGAATGTTATGAGCTGGGAAAGGGTGTAAAAAAAGATCTTAAAGCAGCGGTCAGGTTATATAAATTGTCAGCTGGACAGGGTAATGCGTTTGGCCAGGCTATGCTGGGTAAATGCTATGAAGATGGCGTATTTGAGAGTGGGGAAGTCCTATTAGAGGGAGATATCCAAGAAGCATTGCGATTGTACCAATTATCAACTCAGCAAAAAAACTCAACTGGACAGTTTAGGCTTGGTAAGGCATATGAAACATGTCTAATCGGGGAGGGGGATCTTGAAGAAGCGATTCGCTGGTACCGTTTATCCGCTGAGCAGGGAAATGCAATGGCGCAATGTGAGCTGGGTTTGTGCTATGAATGGGGAAAAGGTGTAGAAAAAGACATCAAACAAGCAGTCCGTTTTTTCCAGCTAGCAGCTGCGCAAGGAAATGACACGGCGCAGTATCGACTTGGTTTATGCCATGAAGAGGGTATAGGTGGTTTAGACAGAGATGCAAAACAAGCGGTTAGAATGTATCAATTGTCTGCTGAACAGGGAAATACATTTGGCCAGGCTCATCTGGGTCAATGTTATGAGCTGGGGCTGGTTGTAAAGCAAGATATTAAAGAAGCAGTTCGCTTGTATCAATTAGCTGCTAAGCAGACTAATGCAATGGCCTATTATGAGCTTGGTTTGTGCTATGAGCAGGGGAAAGGCGGTTTAGGCAGAGATCTGAAGAAAGCAGTCAAATACTATAGATTGGCCTTTAGGAGTGGGGATTCATTTGCGCCAGCCAGGCTGGGTCAGTTTTATGAGTTAGGATTAGGTGGCGTAAAACAAGATATTAAAGAAGCGACCATATTATATCAAGTATCAGTTTTGCTGGGAGATGCATTTGGGCAAGTGTGTCTGGGTCGGTGTCACGAATTAGGATTGGGAAACATAAAGAAGGATCTTAAAGAAGCGATCAATTTATATCAATTATCAGCTAATCAAGGAGACTCGTATGGGCAATTGAGTCTTGGCCGGTGTTATGAGATGGGATTAGGTGTGGTCAAAAGCACAGAAGAAGCAATTAAGTGGTATGAGTTGTCAGCTCAGCAGGGCAATAAAGATGCGCTAAGGAGGCTTCATGCCATACAATCTCCTCCAAAAATCAAGCCGCCGGTAACTGCATGGAATTCCACCCAATTGCTTCTAATGTTTGGACTTGTTCCTAATAGCGACGCGGTGATGGATAGCAATAACGAAATCAAACAAAGCCCTAACTCGACTGCTGCGGATTATTCCTCAGCTTCTTTTTCTAGTAAGGTAGATTCGTCGGCAGAAGATGAATTTTCTGAGGAAGAGCTGTCGGATGAAGAAACTTCTGATGAAGAGAGTTCTGCCCAGGAAAGTGCTGAAGATAGCTCTGATGATGACAGATCCGATGAGGAGACATCATTTAGTTTGTGCCAACCCTAACCGAAGAGTATAGGAACCATTATGGAAAAACGCCGTTGCCGCTGGTGTAATGATAACGCTCTGCTCACTCAATATCATGATGAGGAGTGGGGTGTGCCAGTATTTGATGATCGGAAATTATTTGAGTTTATTACTTTGGAAGGTGCTCAGGCGGGTTTGAATTGGTTAACTATTCTGCAGCGACGGGAGTTTTATCGGCAGGAATTAGATCAATTTGACGTCAATAAAATCGCTAGGTATTCCGCAAAAAAAATGGCCTCAATGCTGGAAAATCCCCGTTTGATTCGAAATCGCCTGAAATTGCAGAGTGTAGTTAAAAATGCGCAGGCATTTTTAACTGTACAAGAGCAGTTTGCTAATTTTGCTGAGTATATTTGGCAGTTTGTAGATGGCCAACCCAAGGATGGTCGCTTGAAAAAAGATCAATCACCGCCGTCTTCCAGTAAAGAATCAGATAGCATGTCCAAAGATCTGAAAAAACGCGGTTTTAGTTTCGTTGGCAGCACAATCTGCTATGCTTTTATGCAGGCGATGGGTATGGTGAATGACCATAATCGCGATTGTTTTCGTTATTTAGAGATCGTAGCGCATGGCAAATGATAAGCAGCAGTCTTCACAAAACTTATTTGAGCAGGCTTTTCTGCTGCATCAATCGGGTGAGTTCGATGCGGCGGAAAATTTATATCGGACTTTAATTGAAGCGGAGCCAGAACGTGCCGATGTGCTGCATCTTCTCGGTATTTTATGTGGGCAGCAAAGCCGATATGAAGAAGCGTTGTCCTGGTTAAATGCTGCGTTGGCGACTCAACCCAACTCGGCAAGTTTCCATAATAGCATTGGCAATGTTTACCGCCATATTGGGGAACTTGAGCTGGCTATTAAACATTATCGGCAAGCTTTAGAATTACAGCCCGATTCGCCGGCAGCCAATAATAATCTGGGTATTTTATACCATAAGCAAAATCAGTGGGATGAAGCGGTGGCCTATTATTTGGCTGCTATTGCCCTGAAGCCAGATTATGCGGATGCGCACTATAATTTGAGTACCGTTTATACTCTGCAACAAAAATATGATGAGGCAATTACTCATTTAGAAGCTGCCTTGCAACACCAACCTAATCATGCCCAGGCGCATACCCATTTGGCGCAATTAATGTTGCAACAAGGCCGTAATGAAGAAGCGATCACGCATTACCAGGCGCGGTTACAATTAGATCCTGAACATGCGGAAAGCCATCATCAGTTGGCGGTAGCGCATACCAAACAAGAAGACATCGAGCAAGCCATTGCTCATTATCAAGAAACCTTGAAATTACAGACTGATCATGTTGAAGCTCTGCATAATTTAGGAGCCTTGTATTTGGTTCAACGTAAACCTGATCAGGCCCTGCAATATTATTTGCGCCTGCTGGAACTGCAGCCGGATTTAGATACTTATTATAATCTCGGTGTAATTTTTCTGTATCAGGACCGGCATGATGACGCGATTCATTATCTCAAGGAAGCTGTGCGTTTAGCGCCAGATTTTTTTAACGCGCATTTAAATTTAGGCGCTGTCTATTTAAAAAAAGAAGATTTAGCGCAGGCCAGTTTTCATTATGAAGCCGCATTAGTTCTACGCCCCGATGACCCAGAAATTCTTTATATTTTGGCGGCTATTGCGCAGAAATCTACACCCACCACCGCGCCGAAGGAATATGTTGAGCATTTATTTGATGAATACGCGCCTTATTTTGATAAGCATTTGCGCGAGGTATTAAATTATCAAGTTCCGGAATTACTGTTTAAAGCAGTGACGGAAGTCATCGGCGCGCAACACGAGCAATGGCATATTTTGGATTTGGGATGTGGAACCGGCTTATGTGGAGTTAAGTTCCGTTCTTTAGCGCAGCGCTTAATAGGAATCGACCTTTCGGAAAAAATGCTGGACGCGGCGAAGCAGAAGCAGGTTTATGATGAGTTAAAACAGCTGGATATAATTGAGGCTATGCAGGAGTTCCAGCCACTTGATTTGATCATTGCCGGTGATGTGTTTGGGTATGTGGGGGATCTTCAAGAAACTTTTGCAGTGGCAAGGGCTAGTTTGCGACCATCCGGATTATTCGTGTTTACCACAGAAAGCACCGGTGAGGAGCCATACTATTTACAAAATAATGCTCGTTTTGCTCACGCTAAAAATTATATTGAACAATTAGCGCGCCAAGAGCACATGCAGATCGAACGTTGCGATAACGCGATTTTGCGTAGTCAAAAACAGCAAGCAGTAAATGGCTATGTTTGGGTTTTAAAAATTACCAAGTCTTTATAACGATAACACCTTATTTTTTTGTGAATGTCGCTACGTCAATACCGAATGATGGATTCCTAGTTTTGGGATAGACCGGTGAAAGGCTGTGCAGAGCTTCTCCACAGAACGTTGAGCAGAGGCTTGGGGTTCTTGCTATGAGGGACGCCTCCCAACCCTCAGTTCTAAACTGATCTGTGGGCGGATTCTTGGCACTAAAATTTACAGTGGGCGAAGATGTTAGGCCTCTTAACGTTTGCTTAGAAATCGATCAGTGCATTTTTTTAAATTGTCATATTCAGAAATGGCTTGTAAAATAGCCTAAATTATCACGATGATATCACCCAGGAGCCTCGAAATGCCTAGTGCACTACTCATACATGGAGTACCGGTTGAGTGCATTAATCAAGCGGCGGTCACTTATTATGTGCCGGCGCAGGTGATTATTTCTGTATTGAACGTAGAAGGCGGTAAGGTGGGAATGGCTTCCCCGAATACCAATGGCACCTATGATTATGGCCCCATGCAGATCAATACCATTTGGATATCCAAGGTCGCTGCCTACGGTTATACCCAGCAACAAATCCAATATGACCCTTGCATCAACGTCATGGTAGGAACTTGGATACTCAGCAATAAAATAGCTGAAACTTTGGCACAATCCTCAGGTGGTGGCTATTGGCAGGGGGTGGCAGGCTATCATTCACGTACACCGTCTCTGAATGAAAGCTATCAAAATAAAGTGCTGACCAATTATAAAGTTTTATCGGAAGCCTTATCCAAGCCGTTGGCGGTTCGAGATCAGGAACAGGTTGCCAGTGCTGATAACATGGCCAGTGTGGCTAACATGCAAAGCAGTGATGATAACCCTTAGGAGCCGCTTACTAAGCTCAGGAATTCTGAACGGGTGCGGCTATCGTCGCGGAAGGTGCCCAGCATCATAGAGGTTTTCATTGCGGAATTTTGCTTTCCCACTCCGCGCATCATCATGCATAAATGCCTGGCTTCGATAATAACCCCAACGCCTTCTGCTTGAGTGGCTGTCATCACCGTTTCCGCAATTTGTTCCGTGAGTTTTTCCTGTACTTGCAAGCGTCTGGCGAATAAATCTACGATCCGCGCCAATTTCGACACGCCAATGATTTTACCCTGGGGGATATAGGCGACGTGGCATTTACCGATAAATGGCAGGAGATGGTGTTCGCAGAGTGAGTAAAGTTCAATATCTTTAACAATCACCATTTCTGACATGTTGCTCGGGAAAATCGCCTGATTAACGATACTTTGTAGATCTTGATGGTAGCCACTTGTCAGGAAACGAAAAGCTTCAGCTGCACGAGCAGGGGTTTTTTTCAGGCCATCGCGTTCTGGGTCTTCGCCGATGGTTTTTATAATTTCAAGAAAATTTTGGTCCATAATCGTCAGAGTAATTGAATTTTGTTAGCCTGGTGGCCAAACCAAGGAGCGGCCGCCTAATAAGTGTAGATGGATATGATAGACCAATTGCCCACCGCCGGCATTGCAATTCATGACCACTCGATAGCCGTCCTGCGCTATGCCTAACTGCTTCGCCAGATACTGGGCGATGTATAGCAGATGTCCGGTGAGATGGGTATCTGCTTCGGTTATATCATTTAAAGTGGCGATGTGTCTACGGGGAATGATGAGTTTATGCTGGGGTGCTTTGGGGTAAATGTCATCAAAAGCAATGGCCGTATCATCCTGATAAATAATGTTAGCCGGCACTTCTCCTTGAATAATTTTGCAAAAAAGGCAATCGGTCATAGTGATCTCGAAGTATGTGAGGTTAGTGAATTAGCGCGGGCGCTTTCAAATATAATGCCATAGTTTTGCCACCGTTCCAAAATACCTTAGAAAAAACTAAAGCGTGACATGAAGTCTAGTCCTAGGTATATCATTACCCATAAAATAGGGCGGGAGTTTGACTTCTTCTCCGCTTGTGGATGAGAGTTGAGTTTTCTTCACTACTATATGCTCATTGGATATTTACCTTGATGGCTACATCATTTTTATTAATTTTGTCTGATTTTTTAGCGAGGAATGTGTAATAAATTCTATAAAAAAATGAAAGCTTATTTTTTTCTGGACTCAAAAAATTAAAAAAATTTTCCCGGGTTTTTCTAAAAGGGGGCTTTTGGCATCGGCTATGTCTGTAGAAGAAAAAGTGCTATGTGAAAGTAATTTCATATCTTCCATATGGGTTCTCAATAGTCTCAAATATATTAGGTAGGCAAATTTGCGTATGCGCTCTTTCAATGTGTTCTGGATGACAGAATCCGAAATGGCGCACCCCACTGTAAGCTTTAATTCCTTTAGGGTCAATTGTGTATTCAATCCTTATACTGCTATGATTTATCCTTCCCATTGTTATGAATAGGATTTACCATGAATGCGAGAAATGCATTTTACGCCCAATCAGGTGGGGCTACCGCGGTCATTAATGCCACCGCTTGTGGCCTTATCGAGACCGCACGGGAATACCCCGGACAGATTGCTAAAGTTTTTGCTGGACACAATGGCATTGTCGGCGCATTAACTGAGAGTTTAATTGATACCAGTCAAGAATCTGCGGCCGCTATAGCGGGCTTGTTTAATACCCCGGCGAGCGCATTTGGCTCCTGTCGTTATAAATTAAAAAGTCTGGAGGAAAACCGAGCTGAATATGAGCGCCTAATTGCAGTGTTCAAGGCACATGATATCGGTTATTTTTTTTATAATGGCGGTAATGATTCGCAGGACACAACTCTTAAAATCGCTCAAATGAGCGAAGCAATGGGTTATCCGCTGATTTGTATTGGTTTACCCAAGACCATAGATAATGATTTGGCGTTTACCGACAATTGTCCAGGATTCGGCTCTGTGGCCAAATATGTGGCCGTATCTATCCGTGAGGCGAGTTTGGATGTGGCCTGTATGGCAGCCACTTCAACCAAGATTTTCATCTTGGAAGTGATGGGTCGACATTCTGGTTGGATTGCGGCAGCCAGTGGTTTAGCTGCTGAAAGAAGTGGTGATGCTCCGCAGATTATTTTATTTCCGGAAGTGCCCTTTGAGGTGGGACGTTTTGTTGGCAAGGTTGAGGACACCATCGCGCAGTGGGGATTTTGTTCCATTGTTGTTTCTGAAGGCCTGCGCACTAGAGAAGGCAATTTCCTGACTAATGCGGATTTAAATGATCCATTTGGCCATACTCAATTAGGCGGTGTTGCGCCTGTGATTGCCCATTTGATTAAAAGAGAAATGGGCCATAAATGTCATTGGGCGGTAGCTGATTATTTGCAGCGCTCAGCCCGTCATATTGCGTCAAAAACCGATGTTGATCAGGCTTATGCCTTAGGAAAAGCTGCGATTGAATTGGCTTTAGCAGGAAAACATGGGGTGATGTTGACGATTGAACGTTTGCAAGATGACCCTTACCGTTGGCAGATCGGTGAGGTGCCATTGGCTAAAGTGGCTAATGGCGAGCGTAAAATGCCGCTGGATTTTATAGATGCTGAAGGTTTTCATATTACGGAAAAATGCCGTCGCTATTTGCTGCCGTTAATTCAGGGTGAGTCCTATCCACCTTATGAAAATGGTCTGCCGGTATATACTCGTTTAGATAAAAGCCATGTCCCTAAAAAACTTAACTCAACAGGTCAATAATGTTACGTGTCATTACAATGAATTTGAATGGGATCCGTTCCGCTGCTAAGAAGGGATTTTTTAAATGGTTGGCTCAGCAAAATGCGGATATTGTCTGCCTACAAGAAACTAAGGCGCAGATGGAACATTTAGAGGGTGAAGAGTTTCGCCCTGAGGGTTATCACTGTCATTTCCATGATGCCGATAAAAAAGGCTACAGTGGGGTGGGTATTTATTCCCGTGCGGAGCCGGATAAAATTATCACTGGGTTGGGGTGGTCGATTGCTGATCAGGAGGGGCGTTATATTCAAGCTGATTTTGGCGGGTTAAGTGTGGCTTCGTTGTATATGCCTTCTGGCACCAGTGGTGAGGAGCGGCAGGCGCATAAGTTTGATTTTATGAAGTTGTATATGGAGCTTTTGCACAAAGTGGCTGCCGGTGACCGGGATTTTATTATTTGCGGTGATTGGAATATCGCGCATAAGAATATAGACTTGAAAAATTGGCGTGGGAATCAAAAGAATTCTGGCTTTTTGCCGGAGGAACGGGCTTGGATGGATGAGTTGTTTGATCGAGTGGGTTTGGTAGATGCGTTTCGGGTGGTGAATGAGTTGCCGGATCAATATACTTGGTGGTCGCAGCGTGCGCCGCAGGCTCGTGCTAATAATGTGGGGTGGCGGATTGATTATCAGGTGGTAACACCGAGCTTGCGGGATAAGGTGCGATCGGCGTCTATTTATACCGGGGAGAATTTTTCGGACCATGCGCCGTTAACAATTGAGTATGAGTATTAAATAAATTTAGTGAGTTGAACACTGGGTGCCTAATGACAGATTATAAAAATACATTGAATTTACCGCAGACGGATTTTCCGATGAAGGCGGATTTAGCGAAGCGTGAGCCGCAGATGTTGGAGTTTTGGGAAAACCGGCAAATTTATCAAAAACGGCAGGTGCAAAATCAGGGGCGGGGGAAGTTTATTTTGCATGATGGACCGCCTTATGCGAATGGTCGTATTCATATAGGTCATGCCCTGAATAAGATTCTGAAGGATATTGTGCTGAAGTCCAAGGCCTTGGCTGGGTTTGATACGCCCTATGTGCCGGGTTGGGATTGTCATGGTCTGCCGATTGAGTTGAATGTAGAGAAATCTTTGGAAGAGAAGAAACAAAAGGTGACGCCGCGGGAGTTTAGGCAGTTGTGTCGTGATTATGCGCAGTCGCAAATGCAGGGGCAACGTGCTGAGTTTCAACGTCTGGGGGTGTTTGGCGATTGGGCGCATCCGTACATGACGATGGATTTTTCTTTTGAGGCAGATATTATCCGCAGCTTGGGGCGGATTGTAGCGAATGGTCATTTGCAGCGGGGTAGTAAGCCGGTGCATTGGTGTGTGCTGTGCGGTTCTGCGTTGGCGGAAGCGGAAGTGGAGTATCAGGATAAGGCTTCTTGGGCAGTGGATGTTGAGTTTAGGGTGGTGGATGCGGCAGAATTTTTGGGTCGTTTCGACCATAAAGTCACCGAGAATTTATCTGCAAGTTTAGTGATTTGGACTACGACTCCCTGGACTTTGCCCGCCAACCAAGCGGTTGCCCTCAACCCTAATATTGAGTATGTGTTGATCCGTTGTGATAGGGTGGAGGCGGCACGGTATGTAGTGGTTGCCGGCAGTTTGGCAGAAAAGCTTATGCAGCGCTGGGGGATTGAACATTATCATATTTTAGCTTCTTGCTTAGGTGAAGCGTTGGAAGGGTGTGTGTTGCAACATCCGTTTTTGCCGCGGCAAGTGCCGGTTGTATTGAGCGATCATGTGACGGTGGATGCCGGCACTGGTGCGGTGCATATCGCACCCGCGCATGGCCAAGAAGATTATGTGGTCGGCAATCGCTATCATTTAGCGGTTGAGAATCCGGTCGACGCCAAAGGTTGTTTTGTCGCGGGAACACCGTTTTTTGCGGGTGAACATGTCTATAAGGTGAATGAACATGTCATCGAAGTATTGAATGAATTTGGGGCCTTACTCTATAGCGAAAAATTTACTCATAGTTATCCTCACTGTTGGCGGCATAAAACGCCATTGATTTTTCGCGCTACCCCGCAATGGTTTATCAGCATGGAACAGCAGGGTTTGAGGACCCAAGCTTTGGCAGCCATTGATCAAGTACAATGGTCACCTGAATGGGCGCAAGCACGCATTGCCGATATGATTGTGCAGCGGCCAGACTGGTGTATTTCTCGGCAACGGATGTGGGGTACGCCAATTACCTTATTCCTGCATAAGCAAACCGACGAATTACATCCCAGAACGATAGAACTAATGGAACAGGTGGCATTATTGGTGGAAAAAAATGGCGTCGATGCTTGGTATGATTTAGAGCCCAGTGCATTATTAGCTGAGGAAGCAGAGGATTATTATAAAGTCACCGATACCTTGGATGTATGGTTTGATTCGGGCTCTACCCATGCTGCAGTCTTGCTGCGTCGACCGGAATTGCAGTGGCCGGCAGATATGTATTTGGAAGGTTCTGATCAATATCGGGGTTGGTTTCAATCCTCATTGCTGACGGCTACGGCGATGCGAGGAGTGGCTCCGTATAAAATTGTGTTGTCGCACGGTTTTACTGTCGATGCGCAAGGTCGCAAAATGTCCAAATCTCTGGGCAATGTGATTCTACCCGAGAAAGTTTGGGATAGCCTGGGGGCAGATATTTTGCGGCTCTGGGTAGCTTCTACGGATTATCGATCAGAAGCCAGTATTTCCGATGAAATTCTACAACGTGCCGCTGAAACCTATCGCCGTGTTCGCAACACCGCCAGATTTTTATTAGCGAATTTATT
>FTIX01000022.1_pt1 | contig 11563 bp, 14 predicted proteins | sample 1658561 | NCBI WGS metagenome assembly FTIX01 (sample SAMEA3914836, study PRJEB12502) | metagenome | biome: forest; material: soil | place: Canada | collected 2011-07-03 | depth 0.3 m | reverse complement strand
TAGGATAATTCAGTAAAGCGGGGACGACGTATTCTGATTCTTATAGTTAGACCAAACTGTGCATAGGTGGGCATATATTTAACACCGAGAAAAGTCAGAACAAGAAATAATAGAATAATTAATAATATATATTTATATTTTCTTATTGTTATTATTACAGGAAGCCACTTTCTGTGTATAACTCACATTTCTCTTAAATAATCAGTGAGTTAACTTGTATGATAGTACAGCTGATAGTCGGTTAACACTGTTGTGGATAACATGTTCATACATTCCGATTGCAAAATTGCCCTAAGCTTATCTCCATCTTATCCACAGCCTTACCGCTAAACCTGAGTAGCAACACTAGGAAAATAAAATACCTCGTGCCTAATGGTGGGGATTTTTATTATTAATTATCTCAGAGACAACATTGTGATTATTAGTAGTAAGACTCTCATTGGTATGAAGCTCTGAATTTGAACTGGGCATTGATTCACTAGCAAAACCAAACCGTGCAGTTTTATTGCTTGGTGAATGGTATAGCCCTTAATGAATCATCTTATTTTTCAGCAAAAAAATCGAATGATCACCTTGCCATTATAGGGCGTGGTCCTTAACGTTATCTTATTAAAATTTGTTGAAGAGGGGGGTTTTCCCTGCTAATATCAACTAAACCCACTTTATTTACGCCTATATAATTTCAGCAAGAATGGTCAACTTCCCATGGCACTGAAGGGAATTTTTAAACAATTCGGAGAGTAATGATGAATCAATATAATCACATTCTGGTAGCCGTAGAGCTTGATCCCTCATGTGATGAGCTACCCGTAAAAAAAGCGGTGGATCTGGCTCAAACTTTTGGCGGCAAGGTTACTTTAATCCATGCTGTGGAACATATGAGCAGTTATGGCGCGGCTTATGGAATAGCAGCAGGGGCAGATATAGAAGAAATGTTGTTAGAAAATGCCAAAGAAGCCATGGCTAAGTTAGGCCGCAAGATGTCTATTCCAGATGCCCAGCAAGTGATTCAATTAGGACCGGCAAGATTAGTGATCCTGGATGAAGCAGAAAAATTAGGTGCTGATCTGATAGTGGTGGGTAGCCATGGCAGACATGGTGTTCGCCTCTTATTAGGTTCTACTGCCAATGCAGTATTACATCACGCCAAATGTGATGTGTTAGCGATTAGAATTCCTGAAGAGGGTTAGACACTCTTCATGCTGTCATCCAGAGCCAAGCGAAGGATGACAGCATTTCACCCCACCCGCTCCAAAGCCGCATAGTAAAATCCATCCATATGATTAAACCCCGTGAGTATCTGCCGACCAACCTGGGTCTGGGTAGCTGAGATATCGGGTAGCTTTCTTTCTCGGGCCTCGGGGTGACGCAAAAGAAATTGCAAAATCACCTGTTCATTTTCTTCGGGTAAAATAGAGCAAGTGGTGTAGAGTAACAGGCCATTCATTGACAATAATGGCCATAATGCTTCTAGCAGTAGGGTTTGTTGTGCCGCCAGTTTAGTAATATCCTCAAGTTTGCGTAATACTTTGATATCAGGATGACGACGGATGACTCCGGTCGCTGAACAGGGAGCATCTAGTAGAATGCGCTCAAAGGGTTTCCTGTCCCACCAAGCATCGGTTTTCATGGCATCTGCAGTGATCCAGCGAATCACATTGGGTAGCCGCAGCCGTTGCCAATTTTCCTGAGCTTTTTTCAACCGGGATGCTTGGATATCTAGTGCTACTATCTCAGCCAAGTCAGGTTGTTTCTCCAAAAGATGCAGGGTTTTGCCACCAGGCGCCGCACAAGCATCCAATACTCTTTGTCCTGGAGCTAAATCTAACCATTGCGCTGCTAATTGAGCGGCTGCGTCTTGTACTGAAAATTGTCCGGCGTGATAGCCGGGAAGTTGAGTCACATCCTGAGGTGTTTCTAAGATAAGTGCTGCGGGTATTTGCGGTACAGCTAGGGCAGTTATCTGCCGTTCAGCCAAATTGTCTAAGTATTGCTCAACTGAAATTTGGAGCAGATTAACCCGTAGGCATAAAGGCGGATGTTGATTATTTGCAATTAAGATGCTTTGCCAATCTTGCGGCCATGCTGTCTGCACCGCTGCAATAAACCATTGAGGATGCGAAAATTCAGCGACTAATGAGGGCTCAGCGCTATTATCAGGCTTATCCTTTTGGGCGCGTAAAAAAGCCCTTAATACCCCATTGATGAGTCGGGTTGCCCAAGGTTTTTTTAAATCGCGGGCGGCGGCGACAGTTTGCATCACGGCAACATGCGCCGGGGTTTTTAAATAAAGGATTTGATATAGCCCAATGAGTAATAAGACGTTAATATCAGCATCTTTTGCTTTAATAGGTTTAGCAAGGAAGGGTTGCAGCAGAAAATCCAGTTTAAAGTACCAACGTAAAACTCCATAACACAGCGCTTTAACCAAGCTGATTTCAGGTTGCCTGCTAGATAATTCTGCCAGCAACTGAGTTAACGAGCGTTGTTCATGAATTACTTGAGTTAAGATGCGGGCGGCAGTGGCGCGAGGGTTCATAGTGGTCTTTAGAAAATAATTAAAAATTCGTATGTTATCCTTGGGCAATAGCTGTCATCCTGAGCGCCACCCTCTGGGCCGTCCTTGCGAGGACGGCCCAGAGGGTGGCGCTCAGGATGACAGCTATTGCTAAGGATGACAATATTAAGGAGCTAACATTTATGTTATGGCAATATTTAATACCTCAGCAGGGAATATCTCGGCTGGTCGGCCGTTTAGCGCACAGTGAAGTTCCCTGGTTGAAGAATTGGTTCATCCGATCTTTTATTGCTCGTTATGGCGTTGATATGAGTTTAGCCCAAGAACCCGATCCCAGCCGCTATCGCAGTTTTAATGATTTTTTTACCCGTGCCTTAAAAGCGGGAGTTCGACCCATACCTAGCGAAGAAAATGTCATAGCCTGCCCGGTAGATGGCAGTATAAGTCAAATGGGCAATGTCGAAAATGGCCGGATTTTTCAGGCTAAAAACCATTCTTTCAGCCTGATTGAATTATTAGGCGGATCTATAGAACGTGCAGCGCCATTTGCGCAGGGGCAGTTTGCCACGATCTATTTGGCGCCCAAGGATTATCACCGCGTGCATATGCCTTGCCTGGGTAAACTGGAAGAAATGACCTATATCCCCGGTAAAGTATTTTCCGTGAATCGGCAGTCTGCAGCAGAAATCCCGGAATTATTTGCACGCAATGAACGGGTGGTGGCGCTATTTAAAACCGCTTTTGGCCCTATGGCCATTATTCTAGTGGGGGCCATGATTGTGGCTAGCATTGAAACAGTCTGGGCAGGTTTGGTCGCACCTGGTAAGCCCAGGCGAATACAAACCTGGCGTTATACTGATTCGGAGGTTATTCTCCCCAAAGGGTCAGAAATGGGCAGGTTCCAGTTAGGTTCCACAGTTATTTTACTAGTCCCAAACGCGACACTGCAGTGGGAAAAGAGTCTGGGCCCGGATGATTCGGTGATTATGGGGCAAAAACTTGCTGTTCTTAATAATACCCTAAGTTCCATTAATTAAAATTGATAACCAGTAATGTTAAAGAAGAAGAAAAATAGAAATAGTCGGCGCTCCTTCTCAACGTCTTGCGCTATGTTCTGCCTTATAACGGGCTGTTTGTCAGTAATTCCAGCTACTTTATATGCGGCTGCTGCTGACAATTCCGGAATTGTGGCAAATATCGGGCAAAATGCTGATATGGACACTGAAAGTTTAGCAGAAGCTAATTTGCTTCCAGAGCTGGCGGTGGGGGCAATTTATAGCACTGTATATAGCGCTATGGCGCATATTCAGTATGCAAATTTTTTGACGCCTCGTGATGCAGCAGCCATTTTGATGGATTATGGTCCCGACCAATTTCGCATGGACTTGACTTGGGCGCATATTTTAACGGCTAACCAGCGTTTTAAATTATCTGCTCAGCATTTTTCTCAGCGCAACGATTTTACATTTGCGACCCCTTCCCCGGGAGGCGTATATATTGGTCAAAATGCAGTGGGTGGGGAATATGAATATGCATTTGGTCATTCCTGGCTACAAGTATTAAACCTGCAAGGTTATTACTTTTCTGCCAGTAATGGCGATTTGGTGGATATTCTCTTCTCTCCGGATGGCACCCATCTTTTTAATGACCAACGGACCTTGGTTGGTGGTCAAGGAGGAGGTTTCAGCGTGGGTCCGCGCTGGCAAATATGGCGTGGTGGTGAATTCGGGGTTGCGGTTAATTACGATGAAGTTAATTTCGACACTCAAGTTCCCGGTGTCAATAACCAGAGCCAAGGACTGGGTGGTACGGCGCATTTTCGCCAGCAGTTAGCAGCTAATCTGGATATAGAGTTTATGGCGACATTACGTCAGCCTTATGATCAATATACGGCAGAAATAAACTGGATTGTCCATCAGTCAGCCACACATCGCTTTGGCCTACAGTTAACGGCCAGTCATTTAAATAGCGATGTTTTGCCTGCTGGAAATGAAAATGTGGTTGGGCTTAGTCTGATTTATCGTTGGGATGGCAGGACACGAATTTCTCGCCAGCAACCTCAATGCTTTGTCGATGACGCAGGCTGTGACTTAATTCATTGGACTACCCATTCAGCGGCTTATACGCCTGGGGTTTATCTATTAAATGCGGAAACTATAGTTCCGCAGTAGTAACTAGGGTCTGTTTACAACCTAAAATAATTATGTGTTATACTTGGTCCAGGTCACATTGGATGTGCCTAACCCTTGATTTTACCAGGGGTTTTTAAAGAGAGAGATTTTAGAAGATGAAGCGTTTTTTAAAGATTATCCTGTTTGCAACCCTAGCTATCAGCTCCTTGATGATGATTCAGGTTTTTGCTAACCAAGTAAAAACCAGCAGCAAATATATTAATACCACTGAATTTCTAGACCGTAATGCGGTGCATGTGCCGTTCAATTTACCGTATTTTTCAGGTATCGATGCCAATGGCGATTTTCAAATTATTGTTACCAGTGGCAAACAGCAAAGTGTTGTCTTAAATGGTCACCCCATGGCGGTTTCTAGGGTTAATGCCAGTGTTCAAAATGGCACGCTGGTATTGCGCACTGTGGTCGCTCGTTCCGAATCCAAGTCTTATAATCCCAGAGTGCTGGTGAGAATTATCCTGAATCACCCGATCTCCGCAATTATTCTAGCCGGTAAAAGTTCATTACATGCTTCAGGCATTCGTACCTCATCCCTAGTAATCTACACTCGGGGCAATTCTGGAGTTTATCTAAGAGGCTCTGGTAACGTTCAAAGAGTCCAAAATGACAGTTCCCGGGATATTGATCTTGGCTGGGTTACTTCCCGTTCGATTGTGATTGCCGGCAGTGGCACAGGTTGGGTCAGGTTGTCCGGGGGCTATGCAGATATTCTAACTGCACGGCTACGAAATGGTGCTTGTCTGCAGGCTGAAAACCTCAAAGCCAATAAGGTCTATGTTGAAACCGAGGGGTATTCTATCGCGCGTATTCAGCCAGTTAATTCTTTATATGCATTCGCTACTGATGATAGCAATATTTACTATTTCCGAGTTCCTCGTGAAATTGCCGGTTATACCAAAGAATCTGGGAATGTTCTGAAGGTAGCTAGCTGGTAGGACATCTCTCTTCTCCTCTGCTCTAACTCTATTGAAGTTCCTGGTCCGGTTACGCGTGTGCTCGGGGCTTGAACTTAAGGGGCGCCGTGAATACATCCATGTAGGCTTGGAACTGACATCCATGTCAGTTAACACCCCTAAGTTCAAGCCCCGAGCACACGCGTAACCTCCGTGCCATCATAAGTCTCCCAACTCGCCCTAGACTATCTTCTGCTGTCATCCTTCGCTGGCGCTCAGGATGACAGACTAGGAGGATGACAGGAGAGGATGGCAATCTGGTCATGAGTAGTTGTTTTATATTTTAGAAAAGCTTTGATATACCCTAAGAGAAAATCAAGAAAAAAATCAGGCACTAAAGCAGTCCGCTGAACAGTTTAGAACCGAGGGCTGTGGGGGACGGTTGATGAGGGCGTCAATCGACATGGATGTCGATTCCGGGCCTACATGACGTATTTACGGCGTCCCTCATCAACCGTCCCCCACAGCCCTCGGTTCTAAACTGTTCAGCGGACTGCTTCTGGCACTCAAGCTTTATAGAATAGAGGTAGAAGGAAAAAATACGGAACTACATGGTTTTATTCAAGATCGCTGCATGACTATACGCTGGCCCGCCGGTAAAAATCTCTATTCTTCGATTAGCTGCGCTACCATCCACGGTTTGATTACTGGCTACAGGGTCAGTGTCGCCACAACCAATCGCTTTTAAATTTCCTAGCGGGATACCACCCGACCAAAGATAGGCCTTGATTGTTTCAGCTTGTTGCTTGGAACGCCCCAGTTTGGCTCGATCTGAACCTACTTCATCAGTATGTCCATATACAAAAATTGAGGAATTACCATAGCCACGCATAATGAGATATTCCGTAACCAGGCGCATGGTGCGGATTTGACTGGTGTAAAGACGGGTATTGCTACGAGGCCGGAAAGTACGATCTACGCCGAGAACGATTTCCAATTGATCACCTAGTTGGATCACTTTCACTCCCTGCGCTTCTAGTTCCGCCAGAAGTTGATCCATGGTTTTAGGACAACCTTTGCAGGTAAAAAGTCCCGGAGTTGTCTGATAGTTGGTTGGATAGGCATAAATTTGGGCATTAACCAGAGGAGCCGCCAAAAAAAATGCCAGCAAGGTAAATGCTTTTTTAAAATTGCTCAGATCCATTAAGGCACTTTTAAAGTAAATTTAAATAGACTGTATCCTTGAAGCAAAGGAGCTTAAGGTCAAGTTACTTACTTTTCTTACATTAGTACTACTGTAAAAAGGGCGTCAGATGACGCCCTTTTTATTGCTTATTATTATTGTGACTTATTAGCCATCGATAACAACAACATCAGCAGCCTGAGCTCCTTTAGGCCCCTGAGTTACAGTAAAGCTAACGCGTTGACCGTCTTGCAAATTGCGATGACCTTCAGCTTTAATAGCGGTGAAGTGAACAAACACATCTTCGCCTTGAGCACGCTCAATAAAACCATAGCCTTTAGCGCTATTAAACCATTTGACGGTACCAACTTGTTGAGAATCTGACATATAAAAACCTCATAACTTAAAATAAAAACTAGAATCTCCCCTGTCAGAGAAAGATTCTATAGCTTACGGCCATAACCTGAGTTGTCTAGATTCCTCTAGGAAAAACTCACATTATTGCCTTACATCCACTGCTTTATAAACTTTTTGGCCTTACCAAATGCATTTACTCAAATCAGGGAAACTGGTGTGTGATATCTGTGATTACCACGGATATAACGAAACAGAGAATCTTAACAGATTAACATATTTCTGCTCACAAGCATAATTATCTAATAAATTAGCTTATAATGTCTAGTAGAGGATGCTTTTTTCTATCAAAAGAGAACAAAAATGAGTATAAAACGACAACCCATAGGAGTTTTTGATTCAGGAGTAGGTGGATTAACCGCTTTAACTAAGCTGGCAGAGCTGTTGCCCTATGAGGATTTGCTCTATTTGGGCGATACTGCGCGAGTTCCCTATGGTAATCGCTCAACCCAAACCATCCAATATTACGCGAATCAATGCGTAGATTTCCTGCATAAACATGGGGTCAAATTAATTTTAGTGGCCTGCAATACCATCTCTTCAGTAGCACTGTTAGAAATTGAAAAAAACTCTGCTGTTCCAGTGATTGGCGTCATCAAACCCGCAGTGGCTGCTGCCTTAAATAATACATTAAAACATGAGAAAATAGGCATTATTGGCACTCGCGCTACCATTCAAAGCCAGTCCTATGCGCAGGAAATATATCATTTAAGCGGGGATGAAAAAATCGTCGTCTGTGCCCAGGCCTGCCCCTTGTTTGTACCATTAATTGAAGAAGGCTGGCACGAACATTCTGCCACCTATGCGATTGCTCAGGAATATTTATTACCCCTCCAGGAGGCGCAAATTGATACCTTGATTTTAGCCTGTACGCATTATCCTTTACTCAAAAAGATGATACGCGATATTATGCCAGGAGTTCGTTTGATTGACTCAGGTGAAGAAGCAGCAGTGCAGGTGGCCCAGACCATCCAGGCAAAAATGCAGGCAACTGGCCAGGATTTGCTGAAAACCGCTCGTTCTATTGAATGTTATATGACGGATATGACCACCACCTCCCTGCATTTTGCCCAGCAATTACTGGGGGTTTCCTCGGAAGCTGTGCATCAAATTTCGATCGAAAAAGAAGTTTAAAATATAGCTATCTTGTAACTTCTTCTCACTTGTTCGCGGACCAAGAAAAAATACTCAGCTATGCAACAATGCCCACTAAACTAAAGGTCTACAATGTCTTCATATAAACAAGAATTCATCGAATTTGCTCTGAAAAACCAAGTTTTGTTATTTGGCGAATTTAAACTTAAAAGTGGCCGAATAAGCCCTTATTTTTTCAATGCCGGACAATTTAATAGTGGCGCTAAAATCAGCCAATTAGGGAAATTCTATGCCCATGCGGTTCAGCAAGCACAACTTGAGTATGATGTCATTTTTGGTCCAGCCTACAAGGGGGTGCCATTGGCTACCTCATTGGCCATTGCTCTAGCTGAGCAATATGGAATCGACAAGCCTTTTTGTTTTAACCGTAAGGAAAAGAAGCAGCATGGCGAAGGCGGCACTATTATTGGCGCGCCATTAAATGGTCGAGTATTAGTTGTCGATGATGTCATCAGCGCGGGTTTAACCATTGCAGAAGTGGTGGCTATCATTCTTAACGCTGGGGCGCAGCTTGCCGGCATAGTGATTTCGATTGATCGTCAGGAACGCGGCCAGAATCATTTGTCAGCCATAGAAGAGGTCAGGAAAAAATACGCAGCCCCTGTGATCTGCATCGCGACTTTAAGCGATATTATGGAGTATTTAGAACATCAAGGTATGCAAGAAAAACTGAAAGGTATGCGCCAATATAAAGCTGAATATGGCGCATAATCTGCTAGAGCTGCTGCGTTATAATCGGGACACACCTAAAGATCATGGCGCTTCAGATATAGTTAGTTTTTAATTTAGTCTGAATCTCGTTTGGAGGGAGTGGGTAACCGGCTTGATGTTTCTTCTTGCCCAAGCTGGGGAGGGGTCGCTTTCTCCTCTTTCTTAGGCATACTCTTTTGTAATTTTTCAATAAACTCTTTGCAACCGCCATCTCCTTGTAAGAATACAAACATAATTGTGGTGGAGAGATAACTGTAAGGATCAATGCTTAAAGTAGTATGAAGAAGGGCTTTCGCATCATTTACAAAGGCCGATGCTGCGCGAGTGGTAGGACGAGAGTATGTATCACAATGATCTGGGGTAAAAGCCCATGCCAGAACGCATAAACCCTCTCATAAGAAAGAATAAATCAGAGTTTTTGTTGATAGGCTTGCCAGGCTAGGTGCCGATATTCCTCAGCTGCTGATCTGGGATCAGCAGCTTCGTAAATCCCTCGTCCGACGATAATCACATCCACATCTTTTTGTAAAATAGCTTCCTCGGGGCCGATGTATTGCTGACCCAGGGCATCACCTTTGTCAGCGATATGGATGCCGGGAGTAAAGTGAATCAATGCTGGGTTAGGTGTGAGGCGTTGGGTAGCGATGAAGCCGATCACAAAATCCGGATGGGCATTCGCCATTTGAATGGTGGCCTGGGTATAGTCAGGGTCGATTAAATTGCCTTTGGGTGACATTTCGGCCAACAGTAATAAGCCGCGGCCTTTAGCAAGCCCTACGGATTTAAGGCCGGTAACAGAGCCGGGTCCAGCGATGGTGTGACAGTTAGTAATATGCGCCCAATCCGCGATGTGATAAACACCTTTGGCATATTGTAATTTCACCGTATTGCCGATATCAGCAAATTTTCGATCTTCAAAAATTAAAAACTGATGTTTCTCCGCCAGTTGACTGAGTTCTGCGGTTAGCTCGTAATCAAAGTCTTCAATGATATCAATATGGGTTTTTAGCGCACAGATTTCCGGCCCCAGAAGATCCGCCATTTCGAGAAGTGTATTTTTGCTGGTGAGATCGACAGAGACACAGAGATTACTTTGCTTTTTTTCGATCAACTGGAGCAATGCTATGGCTGTAGGATTGCTGCAATAAGCTGCGCGCTCAGCGTAAGATAGCCTCATCATGGAAATAGCCCTTCAGGGATAAAGGGGATCAATCATATAGTATTTGTATTAAAAACCGCAAAATGTTTTTTAACTCAAGCTTTCAAAAAATTAAATCAAAATAAGTTCATTTACATCAAGATAAACATTTGCCTTTACAAGATTTACTTCCATGTATTTCTTTCACCACGAATGAAATTATCTGCTTCTTTAGCAGAAGAAAAGCTACCTTTACCAGTGCCTAATATGGCGCGTAAGTTGGATTGCTTAGGTTTATTTTGATTAAGTAAAAGTATCACTTCCACATGGTCACCTAATTGCAACTCAGGTGAATATATTTCAATTTTGTGATCTTTTTGAACCGTTATTTCTTGTCGAATAGCTTGAGTCATAACATTATTTCAGGAGGTAAGTTAAATTAACAGGAATTCCTATCATATATAACGCCAACTGAATAAGTGCCAAGCAGTATTATGGCTCAGTAATTTCCGCTCAAGACGATGGGCTGTTTTCTCTATATGAAAGCGGCCCTGAAATAACAGCTTTATTGTAGAGTGCCCAGGACTAACCTATCTCAACTCGGATCATGCCGACGGTGCCAGATGATGGGGGCGGCGCTGAGAAGATTTTGGTCATACAAAGTGGGGACGATAACAGAAGTATCAGGATTAGTGCAGATTAAAGTATAAACGCCCGTGCGTGAACCCGGTTTCAGGCGGCGTAGAAAAATTTCATTGTTAGTGGTTTCTACGATGCAATCCATCCCTAAGAGTTCCGCAATGTCATCTCCGGTTCGTCGTCTGCCGCCAACGTAATCGCCTTTCTGGAAATGAGGTTCCATGCCATCATCTTCAATAATAAAATCGACCACATTAGTATTGAGATCGCGGAATGCTAATAACTCTTGGATGATAATTTTATCCTCAGTTAATTCTGGGATGAGCGGTTTAGTTTCTTTTGTCTGGTGAGCATGGATATTGGTAGGTTGTGGAGCATTGCCAATGCCATAGAGCAGCCAATCGCTGGTACAGAAGATGCCTTCTTCTCGTAAGATCGGAATGACCCGGTTGACGCCACGATCGGTGAGTCCGCCTGCTTTGGCTGCTTCCCAAGACTGAATGGTGCTGGCGCTAATGCCATATTTCTTTTCTAAGCCCTTGCGAGTAAGGCTGGCCATAAGTCTTGCGGTTTTTAAGCGCTTGCCACGTGCCGCTGGGGAAGACATGGGGTCATTATTCTGTGATTTATTAGCCATCGTTTATTCGCTCAGGATGTTAAAATAATTTATAGGTCTTTGATAATTAAGTATTTTTCATTCTACTTAGTATTTTTATATTAATT
>FTIX01000967.1_pt1 | contig 11723 bp, 12 predicted proteins | sample 1658561 | NCBI WGS metagenome assembly FTIX01 (sample SAMEA3914836, study PRJEB12502) | metagenome | biome: forest; material: soil | place: Canada | collected 2011-07-03 | depth 0.3 m | reverse complement strand
GTTTTTGGTATCAGTGCTCGCGTTGGCGAGTAAATGCGCAGCTTCCCGAGCCGCTTTGCCAAGAGCCAATATAGATTCAGGAATAATGATATTTGTCATGAGTTTCCAATTGTTATTGCTGGGTTCTGGGTTGTCATCCTAAGCGCGTTGTCGCTGTCACCCTGAGCGGGTTGTGGCTGTCATCCTGAGCCTTCACTTCATTGTAAAAGTACATTTTGCTACAGAAGTTCCTATTACTGAATAGCTTAACATAGCTAGCGAAGGATCTCCTTGGGGTGGCACATCGTACGCGGCGCCACCTCAAGGAGATCCTACGCGAGCCACCGCCAGGTAAATTTGCGATAAAAAGTTCCGTAGCCCTATGAGCTTTATAGAATCTCTAAGGGCTCAGGATGACGGCGACAACCCGCTCAGGATGACAGCGGACAGCGGAGACGCCTCAGGATGACAGTAGAGCTAAATCATCACGGTGCACTATTGCCTCACAGCCTGGGTACCCTAAAATATGAGCAAATTCAGTACTTTTATGACCCATGATCTTTCGAGCTTCATGGGCAGGATAGTTGCTCAAACCCCGGGCCACTTCTTGCTGCTGGCTATTTAAAATGCGTACGGCATCGCCTTTTTGAAATTCACCCATAATAGTGGTAATGCCGGCAGATAATAGGCTTTTGCCCTGTCGCAAGGCGGTCACCGCTCCCTCATCAATAGTTAGGGCCCCCATCGGTTTGAGATGTTGAGCAATCCAATTTTTCCGCGCCTTGGCGGGAGTGGTTTGCGGAATAAACCAGGTGTTATGGCGATCGCTATCAATTCGGGCGATAGGGTTCTGGTGTTTGCCCAGGGTAATCACCATCTTGCAACCAGAGGCCAGTGCTATTTTTGCTGCAGCAAGTTTGGTAACCATGCCACCTGAGCCATAAAGAGAACCTGAAGCGCCAGCCATTGCTAAAATTTCTGGGGTGAGTTCATTTACTTCGGGGATAAATTGCGCCTGGGGGTTTTGCCGGGGGTCGGCAGTGTATAAACCATCGATATCAGAGAGCAGAACCAGAGTATCGGCACTAACCATTTGGGCGACTCGGGCGGCGAGTCGGTCATTATCGCCAAAACGCAGCTCTGCAGTGGCGACCGTATCGTTTTCATTAATAATAGGGATAACCTTGGAGGCTAATAAATTCTCCAGGGTATTTTTGGCATTGAGATAACGTCGGCGATTTTCACTGTCATCTAAAGTTAATAGCACTTGTGCTACGGTGATCCCATGTTTAGCAAGGGCTTCTTGATAGGCATGGGCTAATTGAATTTGACCAATCGCGGCTGCTGCCTGTTTTTGTTCCAACTGCGGGGCAGGTCCGCTGATTTTTAAATAACGCCGTCCCAAAGCCACAGCGCCCGAAGACACCAGCACTACTTCCTGACCTGCTCGCCAGCACTGAACCACGTCAGTTATGAGTGAGCTAAGCCAGGATTGATGGATGGCCCCAGTGGCATTGTCCACTAAAAGTGTTGAGCCAATTTTAATAACCAAACGTTTGGCTGTGGCCAGGTGCTGGGGCACTAAATTCTCCATAATGCAGGGTAATCACGAAATGTGAGCATTAAGTTCTCAGGTTGAAAAATTAATCATCCTCTTCTTCAGATTCAGCCTTTGGCATCATCGAGGAATGGTGATGCACAATCAGCCATTGGCCATCGATACATTCATAGACAAAGGAGTAACGGGCTCTCACTTGACGGGATTTGCCATTTTCAGTGAGGGTGAAAGTGTATAAACCGGTATCACTTGCCCAGTCTGAACCATAGCGAATCACGCGTTGATTAATTGTGCCCACAGGGTTGGCTTTCAGAAAGTTATTAAAATAACTGATGATTTCTTTGTGGTTAGTGCGGGGTCGATTGGATATTGTCGGCAGTAATATGGCATCAGCGGCATAATTTGCTGCGACCTTATTGGAATCTTTGGTTTGCAGAGAGTTATTCCAGCGATCAAAGAGGCTGGCTACTTTCTGTGGATTTAATGGAGTACAGATATCCCCGGCATGGGCAGTAGTAGCCCCAAAAGCGGTTGAAAAACAGACCAGGTTTAATATCAATCCGGCCATGACGGTGATTAATGATTTTTTCATGCGTGGGTTCCCTATTGTGGGTTATGTATGGTTACTGGAAATAGGCTGATCATTAGGATTTTCCAATGAGTCAAGTACTGCTTGTTTTTTCCTTCCCTCTAATTTTAGATCATTTGTTAAAGTTGCCTGGAGAATCTAGCTTTTCTAGAATATTAATGCAAGTGAGTATTTGATTGGGGGCTGAATTTTGATAGCATTCTCAATGTCTTATCAATACCCAAGTCACCCACCTCATTTACCTGGAGAAAAATATGGATTGGAATTTGATCGATCATCTCATTCAAGAGAAATCACTGTTGCGGCATCATTTTTATATTGCCTGGTCTGAAGGTAAGCTGACTCTGGATGATTTAAGATTTTATGCTGGGGAGTATTATGCCCTGGAAACCACTTTTCCACGCTTATTAAGCCGTATCCACTCAGCTTGCGACGATCCGGAAATCCGCCAAGGTATTTTAGAGAATTTGATGGATGAAGAGCATGGTCAGAACAATCACCGTGAATTATGGCTACGTTTCGCTGAAGGCCTGGGTTTGGATCGAGAGCAAGTGATGAATGCCCCACGTCATCCAGCGACTATGCAGTGTATTGAACAGTTGAAAATACTGGCCGCCAATCCCAATCCAGCCATTGGCCTGGCAGCACTCTATGCCTATGAATCGCAATTGCCTGCCATTAGTCGCTCAAAAATTGCTGGTTTGAAGGATTTTTATGGTATTAATGATCCTCGCGCCATTGAGTTTTTTACCGTGCATGAGAAAACAGATGTTTGGCACTCGGAGCAGGAAAAATCCATGCTTGAAGCTTTGGGCGCCACGACGGAAGAAGTAAAATCAGCGGTTACTGCCGCCTGTGACGCTCTGCGCGGCTTCCTTGATGGGGTAGATGATGAGACCCGCGTGAAAAGATTGGGCGTGGATGCAGCTGAAGATTGTATGGTGAATTAAAATATAGCTGTTATCCGGGATCGACTCATTGTTCACCCTGAGAAAGCCCGCTGTCATCCTTCGCTGGCGCATCAGGGTGACAGCGGGGTTATTCCAGATGACAGTCATTGACATTGCCCAAATAGTACGAGTTTGGTACTATATGGCCTCATCCAGAGGTCATTATGCTTCGTATCAGTAAATTAACAGATTACGCTACAGTGATTATGCATTGCCTGGCCGTACAGCCAGGCGCAGTGCTTAGCGCCAGTGAGATTGCTCATCGAGTCCATCTGGCTAATCCTACCGTGAGCAAAATCCTTAAAATTCTTGCTGAAGCAGATTTAGTTACCTCAATTCGCGGAGCTGGGGGTGGCTATAAACTGGCGCAGATGCCCCAAGCTATCACTATCGCTCGAGTGATTACTGCAGTTGAAGGCCAGCCAGCGTTAACTGAATGTGCGCAAACTTCACAACTCTGTGCCCAAGATTCAGTGTGTGCAATAAAGCATAACTGGCGAGCGATTAATCATTTTATTCTGGAAGTGTTAGAAAATTTAACTTTAGCTGATATGAGTCGACCCCTGTCTTTTTATCCCAGAGAAAAAATCGCCCAGGGTATAATAAATATGCGAGTCGCGGAGTGAGCAAATGCTAGTGCAGGAAGAGCGTCGTTATCTTAATAATTTAGTGAATAAGACTTATGAGCATGGCTTTGTTACTGAGGTTGAAGCAGACACTCTGGCGCCAGGTTTAAGTGAGGAAACCATTCGCTTGATCTCGCGAAAGAAAAATGAACCTGAATTCATGCTGGCCTGGCGGTTAAAAGCGTATCAACACTGGTTAACAATGACGCCGCCGGAATGGGCTCATATCTATCATCCCCCGATTGTTTTTCAAGATATCGTGTATTATTCAGCGCCTAAAACCAAGCAGGATGGACCGAAAAGTTTGAGTGAAGTCGATCCTGCTATTCTTGAAACCTATCGTAAATTGGGCATTCCCTTACATGAACAAGGTCGTTTAGCGGGTGTAGCAGTGGATGCAGTATTTGATAGCGTTTCGGTGGCGACTACATTTAAAGAAAAATTGGCGGCAGCAGGGGTAATTTTCTGTCCTTTTTCTGAGGCGGTACAAAAATATCCTGAATTAATACAGCAGTATTTAGGCAGTGTGGTGCCTTATCGCGATAATTTTTTTGCCACCCTGAACTCTGCTGTGTTCAGCGATGGTTCTTTTGTCTATATACCTAAAGGGGTGCGTTGCCCCATGGAGTTATCGACTTATTTTCGTATTAATGCTGCTAACACCGGGCAATTTGAGCGCACCTTGATTATCGCGGATGAAGGGTCCCATGTCAGTTATTTAGAGGGCTGTACAGCGCCGATGCGTGATGAAAATCAACTTCATGCTGCTGTGGTGGAGTTGGTGGCTTTAGAAGGTGCGCAGATTAAATATTCTACCGTGCAGAACTGGTATCCAGGCGATGCAGAAGGTAAAGGCGGGATTTACAATTTTGTCACTAAACGGGGTGCCTGTCGCGGTGCTCACTCGAAAATTTCCTGGACCCAGATTGAAACGGGCTCAGCTATTACCTGGAAATATCCGAGCGTTATTCTCCAGGGCGATCATTCTGTCGGTGAGTTTTATTCTGTGGCTTTGACTAATCATCGCCAACAGGCAGATACCGGTACTAAAATGATTCATCTGGGTAAGAATACTCGGAGTACGATTATTTCTAAGGGTATTTCTGCGGGGTTTGGGCAGAATAGTTATCGTGGTTTAGTGCGGATTAATCCGGGTGCCAGCAATGCCAGGAATTATACTCAGTGTGATTCTTTGTTGTTGGGTGATCGTTGTGGGGCTCATACTTTTCCTTATATTGAAGTTAAAAATAATACTGCGCAGGTTGAGCATGAAGCTACTACGGCGAAGATCAGTGAGGATCAGTTATTTTACTGTCAGCAGCGGGGGATTCGGGAGGAAGATGCTATTTCGATGATCGTGAATGGGTTTTGCAAGGAGGTGTTTAAAGAATTGCCGATGGAGTTCGCGGTAGAGGCGCAGAAGTTATTAGAGGTCAGTTTAGAAGGCAGTGTGGGGTGAGATATTAAGCTTGGCTTGGGTGCCGGAATCCGCCCCCTGGTCAGTTTGGAACCGAGGGCTGCTTTAGTGCCGATTGTGGGTGAGTGTTTTTTTATTGGGTGAGGGGAGTATTGTGTGAGTAAGAGCGCGGTTTTGAGAAAGGATTGTCATCTGAACAAAAGCCGTTGTCTGAGCAAAAGTTGTCATCCTTCGCTGGCGCTCAGGATGACAGCCTTAAAGCACTTTTTTGAGATTTTATAATGCTAAATATTAATAATTTAAAGGTAAATCTGCTGGATGGTAAGCAAGTGTTGCGGGGAATTGATTTAAGGATCAATCCGGGGGAAGTTCACGCGATTATGGGTCCTAATGGTTCAGGTAAGAGCACGCTTGCCAGTGTGTTGGCGGGTCGGGAACATTATCAGATTAGAGAAGGCAGTGTGGAATTCCTGGGGGAAGATCTCTTGGTGCTTTCGCCGGAAGAACGTGCGGTTAGAGGGTTATTTCTTGCTTTCCAATATCCGGTAGAAATTCCCGGTGTTAACAATATGTATTTTTTGAAAGCTGCGTTAAATAGCTTACGTAAAAAGCGCGGTGAAGCAGAGTTAGACGCTTTCGATTTCTTAAATGAAATAAAAGGTTTAATGAAAGAGTTAGATATGGATGAAAGTTTTCTGCGTCGTGGCGTGAATGAAGGGTTTTCTGGTGGTGAAAAAAAACGTAATGAAGTGTTGCAGATGATGGCATTGCAACCGAAACTGGCTATTTTAGACGAAACTGATTCGGGATTGGATATTGACTCTTTACAAATTGTTGCCAAGGGTGTTAATGGTCTGCGCAGCAGTGAACGGTCGATGATTGTCGTGACTCATTATCAGCGCTTACTGGATTATATTACTCCGGATTTTGTTCATGTGTTGGCCGATGGGCGTTTGATTCATTCCGGTGGTAAGGAATTGGCTCTGGAGTTAGAAGAAAAAGGCTATGCCTGGCTAGAAGAGGCTTAATTACTTGAATATGGCATGCAATCATTATAGTGAGAATTTTGCGCAGATCCGATCTGAATTGATCGGTGGCTCCTTCCCTTGGTTATCTGCTGTGCGGCAGAATGCTTTAGCCAATTTTATCGAGCGGGGGATTCCTACGCGTCATGATGAGCATTGGAAATATACGAATCCAGGGTTTTTGGAGCAAGAGACCTTTGCTTGGGCCAGGCAAGTTTCAAGCAGTGTAGAAACCCAGCTTGGCCAATATCAGCAGGCAAATTTTCCTGGCCATCGTCTGGTTTTTGTGAATGGTCATTTTTCAGCGCGATTATCTACATTTGGCAATCTTCAGGATAAAATCCAACTGCTGCCATTAAGTACGGCATTGATAGCCCATGCCGATAAGCTGAAACCTTATTTAGAACAACAACTCACGGCGGCGGATAATCTTTTTGCGCATTTAAATACGGCATTTATTTCCGATGGTCTTTTTCTAAATGTTGCAAAAAATGTGGTTTTAGAACAGCCGATTCATCTGCTGTTCTTAACTGTGGCGGGAGAGACCGCTCTCATGTCACACCCACGGAATGTCTTTATCTTGGAAGAAAATGCCCAAGCGATCATCTTTGAAGAGCATCGGGATATTTCTTCTTCTAAGGTCATTTCTCCGAGCTACCACAAAAACATTGCCACCCAAATCTGCCTAAACTCGGGTGCACAATTAGATTATTACAAACTGCAAAATGAAGGCATCAATGGCTATCACCAAGCCATAACCCAAGTTCAACAATTAGCAGACAGTCAATTCTTCAGCCATAGTTTTTCCCTGGGGGCAAAATGGGCGCGGGATGATTTGACGGTGGGTTTAGATGCCAAAGGCGCATGTTGTCAATTGAATGGCCTTTATTTATCAGCCGCAGCACAACATGTCGATCATCACACTCGCATTGATCACCACAGCGCAGAAACGAGGAGTGAAGAATATTATAAAGGCGTTTTAGCAGATCAAGCGACTGCTGTATTTAATGGTAAAGTCCTAGTGCATCCTCAAGCTCAGAAATCTAAATCCCGGCAATCGAACAAGAATTTATTGCTGTCAGCAAAAGCACAAATTAATACCAAACCGGAATTAGAAATCTATGCGGATGATGTGCAATGTGCCCATGGCGCGACTACCGGCCAGGTGGATGAATTAGCTTTATTTTATTTGCGTTCCCGGGGAATAGATGAAATAACTGCTGGGAAATTATTAGTTCATGCCTTTGTCCAGGAAATTTTTGACAAGATGCGCCATTCAGAAATTGCTGGCTATGTGCAGCAAACCATGACCCAGTGGGGTGATTTATGAATGCTATGGCTGATACTGCATTGTTGGCTAGAGACGAAAATTCTGTGGCTTTTAACGTAGATCGCGTTCGAGATGATTTTCCGATTTTGCAGCAGACTATGCAAGGCAAACCCCTGGTTTATTTAGATAATAGTAATACCACACAAAAACCCTGGGCAGTCATCAAGGCTTTAGATAATTATTATCAGCACAGCAATGCGAATATCCATCGCAGTGTCTATAGCTTAAGCGAGAAAGCAACTGCTTTATACGAAGCTGCGCGCGATCAGGTACAGCAGTTTATTGGCGCAAAGCAGCGGCAGGAAATTATTTTCGTCAGAGGCACCACCGAAGGTATTAATTTAGTCGCCAGTAGTTTTAGTCAATTAAAAATCAAACCTGGTGATGAAATTATTATCAGTGCAATGGAACATCATTCGAATATTGTGCCCTGGCAATTGGCTTGTGAACGTTTCGGCGCCAAACTCAAGGTGATTCCGATCTTTGATAATGGCGAGCTGGATTTACTAGCCTTTGCGAATTTACTCAAGGGCAATCCGCGCTTATTAGCGATTACTCATGTATCTAATGTGTTGGGAACTATTAATCCGCTGCAATCGATGATTCGTATGGCTCATGATCTTGATGTGCCCGTATTAGTCGATGGCGCTCAGGCAGTGCCCCATATGGCAGTGAATGTGCAGGAATTAGATTGTGATTTCTATCTTTTCTCCGGACATAAAATGTATGCGCCAACCGGCGTGGGTGTGTTATTTGGCAAAGCGCAGTGGTTGGAAGCAATGCCGCCTTATCACGGCGGTGGCAATATGATCCAGCAGGTGAGTTTTGCGAAGACGACTTATGCCGGTTTGCCTTATAAATTTGAAGCCGGTACTGCCAATATTGCGGATGTGATTGGTTTGGGGGCTGCAGTGAGTTATTTAACGCAGTTGGGTATGGAAAATGTCGCTCAATATGAACAGCAGTTATTGCATTATGCGCAGGAGCGTTTGCTGCAAATTCCAGGCCTGCGCATTATTGGTTCTGCGCAGAAAAAAGCCGCAGTGATTTCCTTTGTGTTGGATGATATTCATCCGCATGATGTCGGGAGTATATTAAATGCGCATGGGGTTGCGGTGCGGGTGGGTCATCATTGTGCTATGCCATTGATGGAGCGTTTTGCTGTTCCTGCTTTAGTGCGGGTGTCTTTTGGTATTTATAATACTTTAGCCGAAGTCGATGTGTTGGTAGAGGCTTTGTGGCAAGTGAAGAGAATGTTTCAATAATGTCAGATATTCATGATTTATATCAGCAGTTAATTATCGATCACGGGCGTCGTCCGCGTAATTTCAGTGCTTTACCAGAGGCGAATTGTGTGTTGGAGGGATTCAATCCTCTGTGTGGTGATCGTTTGACGGTGTATGTGGTTGAGAAAGATGGGAAGGTAGCTGCGGCTAGTTTTTTGGGCACTGGTTGTGCGATTTCTGTGGCTTCTGGGTCTTTGATGATGGAGGCTATTCAAGGTAAGACTTTGCAGGAAGTGCATGACTTATTTTCCAGTTTTCATCAATTGCTGACTGGTGGTAATGCTGTTGTTGATTTGGGGAAGTTGAGTGCATTGGCGGGAGTTGCGGAATTTCCGGCACGGGTGAAGTGTGCTACTTTGGCGTGGCATACTTTGATCGCTGCGATTAGCCATGAGAGTAAGATTGTTAGTACTGAGAGTTGAGAGTTTGCTGGAGTGGTGTTTAGCATAGGAGAGACCGGACCGGAGTATCCTAAAATACCAGCCTATCAAGTAGGGAAATATTGATTGATTTAAGAGAGTTTAAACATGAATACAAACAACACAGCAATTATTACTTTAACTCCTGCTGCACAGGCTCATATTTCTGGGTTTTTAAAACCAGCCAGTGAAAACGTCGGTTTTCGTGTGGGTGTGAAGAAGTCAGGTTGTTCCGGGTTTGCTTATTTATTGGATATTGCTGAGCCACAAGCGGGTGATATTCGTTTGGAGCAAGGAGGAGTGCCGATTTTTGTTGCGGAAGATAGTGTGCAAGTGTTGCAGGGTTCGGTGGTGGATTTGGTGGAGAAAGAGGTGAATCAGAAACAGTTAGTATTTAATAATCCGAATGTGGTGGATTCCTGTGGTTGTGGGGAAAGTTTTACGGTTCAAGACGAAGGTAAGCAGTGATGTCAGCAAACGATATTATTATATTAAACCGTGATGTGGATGCACTGCTGATTCCATCGGGGGCGCATATTTATTTGCATCAAGGGACAGAGGTGATTATTACTCAGGATTTGGGTGACACTTTTACGGTGAGTATTTACGGTAACCTCGCGCGGATTGATGGTAAAGATGCGGATGCTTTAGGTAGGCAGGTGGCACCGAAGATGACCGAGTTGCCGGTTGGTGTCAGTTTAGAAGAATACATTTGGCAGCAATTAAAAACTTGTTACGATCCGGAAATCCCGGTCAATATTGTTGATTTGGGTTTAATTTATAGTTGCGCTATTCTGCCAGTCGCTGATAATCAGCATCGTGTGGAAATTAAAATGACACTGACTGCACCCGCTTGTGGGATGGGTCCGGTGTTAGCGGCTGATGTGAAACAAAAAATTTATGCCTTGCCTACGGTTGAGGAAGTAGTGGTAGATCTGGTATTTGATCCGCCCTGGGATAGAAGTATGGTTTCGGATGCTGCTAAATTGCAGCTGGGGATTTTTTAAGATGACGACGCAGATCTCTGATCCAAAAATAGGTTTTGTGAGTCTTGGCTGTCCGAAAGCACTGGTTGATTCTGAACGTATCCTCACGCAATTGCGCGCTCGTGGTTATCAAGTCGCACCGAGCTATGATTCAGCAGATTTGGTGTTGGTCAATACCTGTGGTTTTATCGATTCAGCAGTCACTGAATCACTCGATGCGATTGGTGAAGCGCTAGCGGAAAATGGCAAAGTGATTGTCACCGGTTGTCTGGGGGCCAAACAAGAATTAATCCGTGAACATCACCCGGAAGTGTTGGCTATTACCGGTCCACAGAATTACGAAGCAGTGATGGCAGCAGTGCAGCAACATTTACCCTTGCCAGAAAATCCTTTTACTAGTTTAGTGCCACCACAGGGTATTAAATTAACTCCGCGGCATTATGCGTATTTGAAAATTTCTGAAGGATGTAATCATAAATGTAGTTTTTGCATCATTCCTTCCATGCGCGGTAAATTAGTCAGTCGCAAAGTTTCGGATGTGTTGCAGGAAGCGGAGCAACTCGTTAAGGCTGGAGTGAAAGAGTTATTAGTTATTTCGCAAGATACCAGCGCCTATGGTGTAGATGTTAAGTATCAAATGGAAGAGTGGCGAGGCAAACCTGTGGCGACACGGATGACGGCATTGGCCAGCGCTTTGTCTGAGTTGGGAGTATGGGTGCGTCTGCATTATGTCTATCCTTATCCGCATGTCGATGAAGTCATTCCCTTGATGGCGGAAGGAAAATTACTGCCTTATTTAGATATTCCCTTCCAACATGCCAATCCGCGTATTTTGAAATTAATGAAACGTCCGGCGTCGAGTGAAAATAATCTGGAACGTATTATGGCCTGGCGAAAGATTTGTCCTGAGATTACTTTGCGCAGTACATTTATCGTCGGCTTTCCAGGTGAAACCGAAGCGGAATTTAATGAACTATTAGATTTTTTACGAGCAGCACAATTAGACCGCGTCGGTTGCTTTCAATATTCAGCCGTTGAAGGTGCAGCGGCCAATGATTTACCCATGCCAGTAGCGGACGAAGTCAAACAGGAACGCTGGGAACGTTTTATGCAGACCCAGCAAGAGATTAGCGCCAAACGTTTGCAACAGAAGATCGGCAAAACTCTGCGCGTATTGGTCGATGAAGTAAATGAACATGAAGCAGTCGGGCGAAGTTCGGCAGATGCGCCAGAGATCGATGGCCAAGTATTTATCGGCAATCCAGGAAAATTGCGGGCGGGAATGTGGGCGGATGTCAAAATTCATGCCGCAGAAGAATATGATTTGTTCGGAAAATTAATGAATGCTGAGGAGTAATGCATTGAGCCAGCCAATAGCACAGTTACCCCATGCTGTATCCGATACCTCATCGAATGCAAGTATTCATGGGCAACGTATTTTAATTATTGATTTCGGTTCGCAATATACGCAATTGATTGCCAGACGGGTTCGCGAGTCGGGAGTTTATTGTGAAATTTTTGCCTATGACGCTCCGGCGCTAGAAATAGAGAAATTCGC
>FTIX01000001.1_pt3 | contig 11806 bp, 6 predicted proteins | sample 1658561 | NCBI WGS metagenome assembly FTIX01 (sample SAMEA3914836, study PRJEB12502) | metagenome | biome: forest; material: soil | place: Canada | collected 2011-07-03 | depth 0.3 m | reverse complement strand
AAAGCCATTCGCCAGCATGAAACTACCATTCTCGCGGCTAATAGTCAGGATTTGGAAGCTGCCAAACAATCTGGGGTTTCTCCCGCATTCCTTGATCGTCTAACATTAGATCCCCAACGTGTTGCCGCGATGGCACAGGCGCTGGAAGCCATTGCTGAGCTACCCGATCCAATAGGTGCGGTGCTTGCCACCATGAATCGGCCCAATGGGCTGTACATCAGTCGAGTACGAGTCCCCATTGGCGTAATCGGCGTTATCTATGAGTCGCGACCCAATGTGACCGCTGATGCCGCCGCCTTGTGCCTAAAATCAGGCAATGCCGTGATTCTGCGTGGCGGCAGTGACAGCTTCCATTCCGCTACAGCAATCTTAGCTGCCCTTCAGCAAGGGCTGACAGAAGCAAAACTACCCTTGGCTGTAATCCAAATGCTTCCCACTCAGGACCGTGCTGCCGTGCATGCCATGTTGGCTATGGATCAATATATTGATGTCATTATTCCTCGCGGCGGTCCCAAGCTTATCGCCAGTATTGCAGCAGAAAGCCGGATCCCTTTATTTAAACATCTGGCAGGGATATGCCACACCTACATCCATGAGGCTGCCAATTTAGAAATGGCCGATAAAGTCCTGGTCAATGCAAAATTACGACGCACAGGTATTTGTGGGGCCACTGAAGTGTTACTGATCGATCAAGCAATCGCTGCCTCTCATCTACCAACCTTACTACAGGACCTCCTGGCAGCCGGCTGTGAAGTGCGCGGTGATGAGCAAACTAGACAATTAAACCCCCAGGTCAAACCAGCTAGCCCTGAAGACTATGACACCGAATTTCTCGCCCCTATTTTGGCGGTAAAAATCGTCAAAGATTTACCTGCCGCCATCAGCCATATCACTCAACACGGCACTCACCATACCGATGCCATTATCACCGATGACGAAAAAGCAGCCGAGAAATTTCTGCAAGAAGTTGATAGCGCCATTGTCATGCACAATGCATCTACACAATTCGCCGATGGTGGGGAGTTTGGCATGGGCGCAGAAATTGGTATTGCTACTGGAAAACTCCATGCCCGCGGCCCAGTGGGAGTAGAACAATTAACGACTTTCAAATATCTAGTTCGGGGAAATGGCCAGATCAGGCCTTGATTGGCTACGCTTCGTTCAGGATAACAAGAGGTTTTTAACTTAATGGCACTAACTTTAGAGGATCTTCTAAAGTTACTGCCATTGGTCTACCCTTGCAATGGATACACGCCTCTGCCGATACCAAAATACTTTATGCCCAATTCCGCCAAGTATGCAGGATCATATATATTTCTACCATCAAATATGACCGGATTTTTTAATGAATTTTTTATTAACTCAAAATTAGGATCTAAAAATTCCTGCCATTCAGTAACAACCACCAGCGCGTCTGCATCAATTAGTGTATCTTCTTTTGTTGCACAAAAAATCAAATCATCTCTCGGCCCAAACATCGTCCCCGCTTCTGACATAGCGGCCGGATCATACGCCTTAACCTTGGCTTCATGCTCCCATAATTCTTGCAATAAAATTATGCTGGCAGCATAACGCATATCGGACGAATTAGGTTTAAATGCAAGACCCCAGATTGCGATGGTTTTATCTTTTAAATTCTCATTAAAATATCGAAATATCTTGTTAAATAACACATGTTTTTGTCTGTCATTCACTTTCTCAATTGAATCCAATAACGGGGAGTAATAATGGATTTTTTCCTGAGTTTTTAACAGTGCATGAAGATCTTTAGAAAAACAAGACCCTCCATAACCAGAACCAGCATTGAGAAAATGAGGATTAATACGTTCATCAGCGCCAATACCTTTCTGTATATGGGTGATATCCGCACCTAAATACTCTGAGATATTAGCGATTTCATTAATGAAGCTTATTTTCATTGCCAGAAAGGCGTTGGCTGCATATTTGGTTAGTTCAGCCGAACAAATACTCATAGAGATAAATTGTTTTGCCGATACCAATGTCGGCTTATACAATTCATACATCTTATTAATAACAATAGGATCGTCAGAGCCAATGATAACACGATTGGGATGCATAAAATTATGGACCGCAGAACCTTCCTGTAAGAACTCAGGGTTAAAAGCAACACTTAACTTGATATTGGATTTTCTGGCAGCCAATTCAGCTTCAATAATGGTTTTTACTTTATGGGTGGTGCCGACAGGTACTGTAGATTTGCCGATGACAATACAATCTTTCTCGATAAATTTACCGATATTTTTAGCGACCTCAAATACATAACTTAAATCTGCGGAGCCATCTTCAGCACTGGGTGTACCAACGGTAATGAACTGATACTCCCCATGTTGCACAGCCTTTTGCAGTTCAGTAGAAAATTCGATGCGATTAGCGGCTAAATTTTTGCGCAATAAATCTTCCAGGCCTGGCTCATAAAACGGCACCGTACCTTGATTCAATTGCTCAATCTTCTTATTATCAGTATCTAAACAGATCACCTGATTACCGAGCTCAGCTAAGCCGGTTGCCATAATCAGCCCCACATATCCAATTCCATGGATGGTGATATTACTCATTTTTGAGCTCCTTTTGAGCTAGGGAAATTGATCATATTATCTTAAAGAATATAGAACTTAATCTGGAAATTGTAAAGTCGCCACAGTGACTTACGCGCCTTTTAAGTATAATTTAAGTTGAGATAAAAGAAATAGTGGAGTAAATTACAGCATCAAAAATTTATTCAAAGGAACGAAACAGCTACTGTCCTCTATAGCAGTAGCCCGCTCTAAGGGATGACATTATGAATGGAGCTGTAAAAAAAATCCTCTTCTTGCTTGCCTTGTGCTTAGTCTCAGGGGCTATCCTCGCTGATAATGCTATCGGCAGGGCATATAACTATTACTTAGAAGGGGTAAAGTATGAACAAACCCTCTATGCCTTTGAAGCAAGAACCGACTTCCAAAAAGCTTTGGCTCTAGATCCGAATAATCCTGGCTATTTGGCGCATTACGCCTGGTTTGTACATTGGTTCGGATTTACTGAAGACGCCACTCATGCATTTAATAAAGCCCTGCAAAACCCTCAAGGCCAGGAAGCCATTTTGTATAAGGGCTTGGCTTGGGACGATTTATATCTGGGGAATCTTGATCGATCCACTTATGCCTTCCAGAATATCTATTCCTCTCATTGGTTAAGAAGCAATTATACCAATGCCAGTGAAGAAGCTGGGCTCCTTGAAGATAGGGTAATTAGAGCAAAGATCCATGAGCTCAAACAGCAATTGGCCCGTGATCCTAACAATTTTGAGGCGAAAAAAGAGTTATTTAACAATTATAATTATCGCCGTGATTTTCCCAAGGCGATTATAGTTGGCAAAGAATTAATGACCAATAGCAAAACTGACAATTTAACGCGACTCGAATTTGCTAGAACTTTATTTAAAAATAAGCAATACGAACAGTCGTCAATTCAGTACCATGAACTCATGCGAGAATTTCCTCGAAATGCTTTCCTCAGTTATGAATGGGGAACAAAATTAGTCCAGCTTCACCAATATAATGCCGCTTATGAAATGTTTAGCCAGTCACTCAGCTATTATCCCAGTGCTGAAGCAAAAGAAGCTATGGCAAAATTAGTGGCTCAACAAGGTAACTGTAAAACCGGCTTTGATTTATTATCCAGTGTTTCTAACAAGCAAAGTATCAATTACTTGAATAGCGTAGGCGATACCTATCGCGAATGCCGTCAATTCCAACGAGCCATTCCTTACTATCAAGCTGTTCTGCAAGAATATCCTTACAATAGCGATGCTCTATGGGGAGTATTATCTTCTACTGCTGCCTCACATCAATATGCGGGCAATCGTAGCGCCTACGATCATTGGGAAGAAGTGCCATACCTGGCTGATCGCTCCATGTTACAGAACGAACTAGTCGACTACTATCAATCACCTATGTTGTTGTTCAACGGTGATTATTATGACAATTCAGATACCTTTAGCCGCCAAGATTGGGGCGCGGCTTATGATTTTTATGCTGTCGCAAATACCCGAGCAAATCTTTCCTACAACTATTCGAAATTTACACAGGATGGGTTTAATAATGTTTTCAGGAACATGGTGGCGCTGCAGCTAACCAAACTTTTTACCGAACATTGGCAATTAGGTGCCGGTATTTCCGATAAAGATTATAGCAATGACCATAACAATATTAACGGCAATGTATTATTGCAATACACCTGGTCTCCGAATTTGCACGCGACCGTGGAATACCAGCATTCAGATATTATCGACACTGAACCTGCTTTTGGTACCCAAATTTATAATTATGTCATCGCTATTGGCGCGGTAGGATTAAATATTCAAACCAATGATTATAGTGGAACCCTATATTATCAAGCCACACGCAGACTAGCTCTTTGGGGCAAAGCCGCTGTGGGTGACTATTCCGATGGTAACACTAAAACTCAGGCAAGCTTTGAAGCCAATTATCAATTATTTGACCTCCCCCAAGTTAAGATTATATATAATTATTTCTATCTCAATTTTGCTAATCCTGCACCTATCTTCACCCAAAACAATAACAGCCAGTCCGCCTATTTCGACCCACTCGGTTTCCAGGTGCATACTGGGAAAGTAAGAATAGAGCATTATTTTACGCGGAAATTACATATGGGCCTTGAAGAGGGTGTCACATTTTTCCCACAAAATTCTAGTTTTGGAAACGCAATCCTTGGTTATATAGATTATAAAATTGTCACTCATTTAGCATTAAGATTAGCCGGACAATATTTCTATCAGGACGACAGTATTTCCAGAAATGATTTTCATAATGGTCGATTTTGGGCAAAGTCTGCTAATTTAACACTCATTTTCAAAGATTAACTCTGCATAGAAGACATGGCAGGTCACCGCTAGCAAGAAGTTATGTATTAATTCTAACCACGACATGGAGGTTATTTATGACGAAAGGACATGCATTAATCGTCGGTGGAGCAGGATTTATAGGCTCTCATCTTGTGGACTTACTGCTTGATCGAGGATTTGAAGTCACTGTATTAGATTGTTTACTTGAACAAGTTCATGGCGATGAAGAAAAAGATGCAGATGGTTGGCCTCTGTACTTAAATAAACGCGCCCGACGCATCAAAAGCGATCTTCTTTCAGAAAATTCATTTGAACAGCATTTAAAAGGCATAACTCACCTCGCCTATTTAGCCGCCTCTGTAGGGGTAGGACAGAGTATGACCAATATTGTTGAGTACACTAGAAACAATACTTTGTCAGCAGCAATCGTACTTGAAGCGCTTTCCAAAGCCAATCATTCAGTCAAAAAAATTGTCACCACCTCATCCATGTCTGTTTATGGAGAAGGACAATACCGCATTGCCGACGATGGAACTACCTATGCACCAGAGCTCCGCAGCTATACCCAACTCAAAGAAAAAAAATGGGAGTTGTTTCATGATGGGGAGATTTTACTGCCTATCCCTACAACAGAAGAAAAACCCTTAATGCCAGCGTCTATTTATGCCATTAATAAACGTGATCACGAAGAAATGTTTCTCGCCGTAGGACGAGCAATTAATATTCCTACTGTCGCACTCAGACTTTTTAATGTCTATGGTTCACGTCAGGCCTTGAGTAATCCATATACTGGGGTGGCAGCTATCTTTATTTCGAGACTGCTGAATGATTTGCCGCCATTAGTGTTTGAAGATGGGGAACAACAACGTGATTTTGTACATGTAAGTGATATCGCTAATGCATTCGCCACTGTCTTAGAAAGTGAAACTGAAGTATATGACGTCTTTAATGTGGGTAGCGGCCGCTCTGTTACCGTTAATCACATTGCTAAAATTCTTGCAGAATTACTAGGCAAAGACATCCCGCCAGAGATTTTGAACGCTTCTCGGGTGGGTGATATTCGGCATTGCTTTGCTGATATCAAAAAGATTGAGCGAGTTTATGGTTTCCAACCTCAAAAAGATTTTGTGCAAGGCATGCGGGAATTAATCGACTGGGTAAAAGAAACCGGAAAACCGATTGACAAGACAAATCAAAGCATGGCGGAGCTTATGCATGGCAAATTAATCATTTAAATTAAATCTTCAAGGATTGAAAGGAAAATAATTATGGACGTATCCTATCCCATCGTATTAATTATACTCTATGCCATTGCGCAAATTATCTATTCACTTACTTTTCTTGTGGATTTATATTTATATACGCGTCCCATTAATTGGGTTGACATGAAAGAAGTAGCTAATCTTCGTGAAGGTGATTTTCCCTTCATCATATTGTTATATCCAGTTTTGAAAGAGCCCATAGGAACTATGTGTACGACCTTCGAGTCGTTTGCAAAACTTAACTATCCTAAAGATAGATTCCGCATTATTTCAATCCCTAACACCCATGATTTGGAGACAATCAATAGTCTCAAGGAGTTGCAAAAAACTTTTCCTTTTGTGGAGATTATGGAGATACCACCCACCACTGATCCTTCTTGGCAAGTCGTTTGGGACAACTGGAATTCTAATGAAAAAGCTTATTGGTGGCATGTTGGAGCGCGCGCTAAGGAAACTAATCTCCCGCCTAAAAAGACCCGTCAACTTATCTATGCTTTCTATCATCTCGCTCAAGATTATGCAGGCAAAGAGGATTTTCTCCTGAATTATGTTGACGCAGACACTTGTCTACCTGCCGATCATTTCCTAGCCGCCGCAGTAGGTATTCAACATTATGACGTTTTACAGGCCACAAATATCGCCGGCAACCTAAATCATACCTGGCCTGCCAGTTTTCATGCCTTTGATCATATGTTATGGGATGGCCTAAAATATCCGCATTTATCTGCCAACGGCAAACATCCTTATTGGGTATTAGGGAAGTCGCTTTACTATAAATCATCTGATCTACTGCTTTTGGGTGGATTCCACCCTTGGATGGCAATAGAAGATCCCGAAGTAGGCATGAGATTCTGGATGAATGGTAAAAAACTTGGCATCATTAAAAAGCCAGTGATTGAGGAAGTTCCTACCACGCTAATAGGCGGTGTTATTCAACGAAAGCGATGGATTTGCGGGTTTTTTCAGAGCCTAACAGAACCGCTCACACGGCTTGGAATGAGTCCTCGTCAAAAAATTTTAGCCTGGATGAACTTCCTGCCTTGCTTGGGTCTATGGATTAATTTACTAGGTGTTCCTACCGGTATATGGGCCATATGGGCGTGGTTTCATTCCCGCGATATCTTCCCCATTTGGTTGATCGTCCTTAGTTTAATCAACATTGTAGGTTTCATTATTCAACAATCTTTTCTTTATTACAAAACATGGAAACGGACGAGTCTAGTTCTAGATAAATTCTCTTCCCGCCTATTGTATATGTTTCGAGTGAATCCAATCTTTGCTATGTTTTGGTGGTTTTTTTGGCTTATCCCCATCACAATTGGCTATAGTATGTATCTCGGAGATGGCGGTCTGGTGTGGGTCCGTACTGAAAAAATCAATGCAAACCTTGATCTGTTTAAGGATACAGTGGTTCACTGGTTTAAAAGAAAAAAATAGCAATTTAACTCTAAGTCAAGATAGTCATACTGCTTTTATAATTATTCTTTCCTCACTTCCCCATCGTCCCGCGGCTTTGTCGGGACCATGGGGAAGTCACACCCCATCCCTTTATCGTCTTGTTGGCCCTTTGATTAACCTTCAAATTTGTCCCAAAAACGTAATCAATGACTGTAATCTTGATCTTGATTTTCATTTGGATATTTGCGGGTTTTATGCAATTTGCACAGGTTCACTCTCATAGCAATCTGTGAGATGTCTACTATAATAATACTATTAGGACTGCTTTATTCTGATTAGGATCAAACACTTATGAAATCCACAAAAACTATTTTAATTGCCGGAGGAGCCGGTTTTATTGGGACAAATTTATGTGAAGCATTGCTTTCGCAGGGGCATAAAATCATTTGCTTAGACAATTTTTATACCGCTTCTCATGAAAATATCAAACATTTAACTGAAAATCCCAATTTTCGCTTAATTGAACAAGATGTATGCGTCCCCATTGAGTTGAGTGGTATCGATGAAATTTATAATCTTGCCTGCCCTGCATCTCCTGTTCATTATCAAGCAGATCCACTTTTTACTATTAAGACCTCAATCCTGGGCGCATTCAATCTGTTAGAATTAGCGAGAAAAAACAATGCTAAAATCTTGCAAGCCTCTACATCGGAAATTTATGGCGACCCCGCGATCCATCCAGAGCCAGAAAGTTATTGGGGCAATGTAAATCCTATTGGTCCTCGTGCCTGTTATGACGAAGGCAAACGCTGTGCTGAAACCGTTTTTGTAAATTATTTACAGATCCATCATGTTGATGTAAAAATAGCACGAATTTTTAATACCTATGGCCCCCGGATGCTTGTCAATGATGGTAGAGTCGTCAGTAACTTTATAGATCAGGGATTACACCACCAAGCTCTGACAGTCTATGGCATTGGTAACCAGACGCGAAGTTTTTGTTACGTCAGCGATTTAGTGGATGGATTAATGAAGTTAATGAACACTGAAAAATATTTTTCTGGGCCAATCAATCTTGGCAATCCACATGAATTTACCATCATTGAGTTGGCGAAATTAGTTCTTGAATTATTAGGTAGTTCTAACAAAGGTCAGCTTGTATTTCAAACATTACCTATTGATGACCCGAAACAAAGACGGCCCGATATTTCATTAGCAGAAAGTAAACTTCATTGGCAGCCCAAAGTAGAACTGCGAGAAGGATTAAAACGCACCATAGAATACTTTGCCAATAGACCTCATTGAAAGTGCTGTCAATTTAAAATTAATAACTATGGGAGCACCTAGAAAATGACTTCTATTATCAAAAAAGCTGTTTTTCCAGTAGCGGGTTTTGGCACACGGCTTTTACCTATAACTAAGGCCATACCTAAGGAAATGCTACCGCTAATTGATACACCTATTATTCAATTTGCAGTTGAAGAAGCGATTGCCGCAGGTATTACCGAGGCGATTTTCATTACCTCTTCTAATAAAACTGCTCTCGAATATTATTTTGATAGTAACTTCCAATTAGAATCATTTTTAATAGAGCGACATAATGATTCGCTGCTTGCTAGCATTAAAGATGTCATACCCCCGAGCATAACCTGTGCCTTTGTACATCAACCACATCCATTGGGTCTAGGAGATGCAGTGCTTTGCGCAAAAACTCTCATAGAAGATCAACCCTTTGCAGTAATACTCGCTGATGATTTAATTGAAGAAGCACCTCATGGATGCCTAAAAAACATGGTGTCCATTTATGAGAAAACCGCAAAGAGTATCCTTGCTGTAGAATCTGTGCCAAAAAGTGAAGTCCATAAGTATGGAATTGTTGATATTGATGAAACTCAGCATGGTTATGCTCCCATTAAATCTTTAGTGGAAAAACCTGCAGCCAAAGATGCACCTAGTAATTTAGCAGTTGTTGGTCGCTACATTCTATCCCCACAAATTTTTCCTCTATTAGAACACCTACAGGCAGATTCTCGGGGGGAAGTACAGCTCACCGATGCTATTGTAAAATTATTGAAAGAGGATCAAGTATTAGGTTACTCCCTCCAGGGTAGACGTTATGATTGTGGAAGTAAATATGGGTATTTAAAAGCCACTGTGGACTATGCATTAAAACACCCCGAACTAAAAGAGGAGTTTAAGCGATATCTGGCAAGCCTGATTAATAGCGGTAATTTATAATGGGGTAAAACGAGCTGCATCATTGATGCCATTTAAATGAGCAATTACATAATAAAAAAGCGACTATAGTCGCTTTTTTATTTTTAATGCCTATTTACATCATTCAAGCCACTACTTTTTCGACCCCCTTAATATCCAGCAATAATTTATCATCCTTCACTTCCACGGTAACCATACCACCTGAAGCCAATTTGCCAAACAATAACTCCTCAGCCAAAGGTTTCTTGATATATTCCTGGATAATCCTGGCCATGGGCCGAGCACCCATTTTGTGGTCATAGCCATGCTGTGCCAGCCATTGACGACCTTCTAAATCAATCGTTAACACTACATTTTTATCTTGTAACTGTTCCTCTAACTCCCAAATAAATTTATCGACCACTCGATTAATGATCTCCGGTGATAAATGTTTGAAGGTAATCACTGCATCTAAACGGTTACGAAATTCCGGTGAGAATAAATGTTTTATGGCATCGATTTCATTGTTACGACTGTGTTGGTCGGTGAAACCCATCGTCATGCGTTCAATCTCTTCAGCGCCGGCATTAGTCGTCATTACTAATACAATATGGCGGAAATCAGCGACCCGACCATTATTGTCAGTTAAAGAACCATGATCCATAACCTGCAATAGCAAATTGAAAATATCCGGATGCGCTTTTTCAATTTCATCCAATAAGACCACTGCATGGGGATGTTTAATCACGGCCTCAGTCAACAGTCCACCCTGGTCATAGCCAACATAACCTGGGGGTGCACCGATCAGTCGTGAAACTGCATGACGCTCCATATATTCCGACATATCAAAACGGATCAGCTCAATACCTAGTATTTTACCCAATTGACGGGTTACTTCCGTCTTACCTACACCGGTAGGACCAGCTAATAAAAATGAGCCTACGGGTTTTTCTGGCTCATTGAGACCAGAACGGGATAGTTTAATCGCAGTTGATAGTGATTCGATGGCTTCATCTTGACCGAACACCATCATCTTCAAATTGCGCGCCAGGTTCTTCAATACTTCTTTATCTGAACTGGAGACGTTCTGAGACGGGATACGGGCGATACGGGCAACCACTTCCTCGATCTCATGTCGGCCAATCACTTTTTTGCGTTTGGAAACGGGTTGCAGCCGTTGATAGGCCCCTGCTTCATCGACCACATCAATCGCCTTATCCGGCAAATGTCGATCGGTAATGAATCGATCAGACAGCACTGAAGCTGACTTTAAAGCCCGCAGGGTATAAACCACACCATGATATTGCTCAAATTTCTCTTTCAGACCTTTGAGGATCAGATAAGTTTCATCCACCGAAGGTTCCGGAACATCAATTTTTTGGAAACGACGCGTTAAGGCGCGGTCTTTTTCAAAAATATTGCGATATTCCTGATAGGTAGTGGAACCCATGCAGCGAATTTCACCATTGGTCAGTAAGGGCTTAATCAAATTAGATGCATCAATAGCACCTCCAGAAGCGGCTCCTGCACCAATTAAGGTATGGATCTCATCGATAAATACGATGGCATTAGGAATCTGCTTAAGGGCTTTAAGGACTGATTTAAAGCGTTTCTCAAAATCACCGCGGTATTTGGTACCCGCAAGCAAATAACCCAAATCCAAGCCATAAATCACACTGTTGAGTAGGGGTTCTGGAACTTGACCATCAATAATCAATTGTGCCAAACCTTCGGCTATCGCAGTTTTACCCACACCTGCTTCACCGACGAACAAGGGGTTATTTTTATGGCGGCGGCATAATACCTGAACAGCCCGCCAAATTTCTTCTTTACGCCCAATGACTGGATCAATTTTACCCAGACGTGCCTGTTCATTCAGGTTGAGGGTGTAACGTTCCAATATGTTTTCGACTGACAGCGCCTCAGGATCTGCTTCCATCGGCGGTTGCGAGTGTTCTATATCCATGTCAGATTCACGATATTGCTGTTTGGCAATGCCATGAGAGACATAATTCATTAGATCAACCCGGGTAATATTTTCTTGATTGAGGAAATATACCGCCTGGCTTTCCTGTTCGGCAAAAAT
>FTIX01000114.1_pt5 | contig 11824 bp, 11 predicted proteins | sample 1658561 | NCBI WGS metagenome assembly FTIX01 (sample SAMEA3914836, study PRJEB12502) | metagenome | biome: forest; material: soil | place: Canada | collected 2011-07-03 | depth 0.3 m | reverse complement strand
GATGTATTGCCAAAAATTACCCTTGCGGATGTTTCTAGGAGCGTCCCTATTTTTAGTCTACACCAGGAAAAGGCCGGAAATTTGCAGGTGTATCATCATGCCTGTTTCACCAACGAAATTGTGTATGCAGATTTTTGTTTTCCTCTTCCGTATCTCTCTGAAGAAGAGTTGCCGCTGATTCGGTTGTTGGCCGTCTTATTTACCCAGGTGGGTTGCGGTGGACGTAGCTACGTAGAGGCATTGAATGAAATTCAGGCGCATACAGGAGGAATTGGGGCTTCAGTTTCCCTCTATCTTCAAGCAGAGGACCATAAAAAATTTCTTCCCCTATTTTCTCTCAGGGGAAAAGCGTTGCATCGGAAGGTTGATCGGTTGTTTCCTCTCATGCGCGACTTCCTTTTGTCGGCAGACTTTACAGACTTGGAGCGGATAAGAGAAATTCTTCTGAAGCAGCATACAGCCCTTCAGAGCAGCATCACCTCTCAAGCTTTACGCTACGCTGTCCATCTGGCAGCAAGCGGTCAGGGACTTTCTTCTAAGATTTCAGATGCTTGGTATGGCATGGAATATTTCTGGACGATTCAGCGCCTGGTAAAAGACCTCGATGAGCAGCTTCCAATTTTAGCCAAAAAGCTTCAGGAGCTGCAAACGCGGTTGATGAGGTTGCAGGAGCCGCATCTAGTGATCAGTTCGAATGAAATCATTTATGAGCAGATGAAACGGCATGAGTTCTATGGACTCCAGCATTTGCCTCAAAGTAGCTATATTCCTTGGGAAACCAGTGCTTTGGCATCTTCTAAAGTGCCCTCTCAAGCTCGTATTATCGCCTCTCCCGTTGCATTCACAGCCCATTTATTTAAAACAGTTTCCTATTCAAGCCACGATGCAGCAGCGTTAAGCATCGCGGCTCCTCTTATGGACAATTTGGCTCTTCATCGAAAAATTCGAGAGCAGGGAGGGGCTTATGGAGGCGGCGCTTCTTGCAGTACGCTTGCAGGTAGCTTCTACTTTTATTCTTATCGCGACCCACACGTTGCCTCGACGCTTCAATCGTTTGAAGCGGTTATCGAAATGGTGATCAAAGGAGATTTTGATGAAGAAGATCTGGAAGAGGCAAAATTGGAGATCGTGCAAGGCCTTGACATGCCAATAGCTCCTGGTAGCCGCGCCGAATGTGCATATGGATGGCTGCGCGAGGGGAAGACGACAGAAGTCCGCCAAGCATTCCGCGATCGTTTGCTGGCAAGTAGTTGTGAGGATGTCATCAGAGCTGTCAAGCAGCATATTGTTCCCGCTTACAATCGAGGGACAACCGTGGTATTTGCAGGAAAAGAATTACTGGAAAAAGAAAACGAATTGTTAAGATCAGAAAAGCGGCAGTCCTTGCCCATGAAAAGTGTTGAAGACAGGTTCTAAAAGGTGAAAAAATGTCATATATTCGATCCATAAAAGCGATTGAAATTTTAGATTCCCGAGGAAATCCGACTTTAGAAGTCATGATGACGACAGATAACGGATGTGTGGGGAAGGCTTCAGTACCCTCAGGGGCATCAACGGGTCAGAATGAAGCTTTAGAACTGCGGGATGGCGATAAAAAACGCTATCAAGGAAAGGGCGTTCAGCAGGCGATCTCTCACGTGAATGGCCCTTTGGCTCAACTTCTATTGGGAGAACATGTTTTCGATCAAGCGCGTTTGGATCAGCTGATGATTGAGTATGATGGCACGTCTGAAAAGTCTCGGATGGGAGCAAATGCAATCCTGGGCATTTCTCTAGCAGCCGCACGGGCCGCTGCTTTCACTGCAAAGCTGCCTCTATACAGATATATAGGGGGTTGCCATGCCGTTAGGTTGCCTTGCCCAATGATGAATATTTTGAATGGGGGAGCCCATGCCGATAATTCGTTGGATTTTCAAGAATTCATGATCCGTCCTAAAAAAGCACCGACTTTCAAAGAAGCGATCCGATGGGGCGCGGAAATTTTTCATGCACTAAAAGCCCTTTTAAGAGCGCAAGGAGCCACAACAGCTGTTGGAGATGAGGGAGGCTTTGCGCCAAATTTGAGTTCTAATGAAGAAGCAATAGAATTAATCCTAAAAGCCATTGAAGAGGTAGGGTTAAAACCTGGTGCAGAAGTGTCTTTAGCTCTTGATTGTGCGGCAACAGAATTTTACGACAAGCTTTCTGGTAAATACATAGAAAAGAAAAGAAAGCAGCGAAAAGATGCTTACAAGGAGCGCAGTTCTGAAGAACAGGTTTCTTATCTAATCGAATTGTGCAACCAATATCCGATCGATTCGATTGAAGATGGACTAGCGGAAACCGACTGGGAGGGATGGTCCCTTCTTAACAAAGAGATAGGAGGCCGCGTTCAAGTTGTTGGAGATGACATATTTGTGACGAATCCTCGATTCCTTCTTCAAGGGATTGAGAAGCAAGCCGCCAATGCAATCTTGATAAAGCCCAATCAAATAGGGACTTTGACGGAGACATTGAACACCATTCAACTTGCCCAGAGTCATGGATACGCGACCATCATTTCGCATCGTTCTGGGGAAACAGAGGATGCGTTTATTGCGGATTTAGCCGTAGCTGTCAATGCAGGCCAAATCAAAACAGGTTCTCTATCCCGAAGCGATCGGATTGCCAAATACAATCGTCTTCTCAACATCGAAGAAGGGTTGGGCACAACGGGGGTATTTAGCAGAACGTAGTCTTGTCTGAATCTTCGAGGTATCAGTTGTTTCTGGCAAACAAGGAAACAGCCTTGCGCTTTTTGAGTGAATCACAAGTTTTTCCCACTGTTTTTGTTTGCGTCAATTGTACCTTTGTTGACAACTTCTTCTGTTTTTTTATTTATTTTAAAGTCGCATTATGTTATAACTTTTTTTTACCATAAAGAGGGTTATGACAGCAGTTCGTTTTTTTGAACCTATTTCTTGGGAAACAAGAGCATCAAATCTTGAAAAAGCAGTGGCTGAAGATGGCTGGGAAAAAGTGGCTCGTTGGAGTGAGGGCTTTTGGGCACACCTTTCCTGCTGTACAGATGTCGTGTGTGTCATAGAGAAGTTACCAAAGAGAGAATTTTCTGTAGAGCGGGGTACAAGAAAATTGGAAAAAGCTCACTATGCATGGATGCTGCTTGAAATAGGTATTTGCTTGCTAGTGGTTCCATTACTTATCATGCTGGCTGCGAAATTGTGGGTGCGCAGTTATTACACATTTTCTCCCGTTGAAACAACTCCTTCTTTAAGAGCAGCTCCTGTTCCTACATCTGCTTCATCGCCCATGATCGATACGACACTAGTCTCCCCCGTTCAAGCGCCTTCTTCCCTTAAAGTCATCCCTCCATTATCTTCTGTAGAAGCAAGTTCTGCCTCTATATCTATTCCACCGCCCACGCTCGAACAACTATTTGAGATGATCCATAAACCGCAAGATCGAGCCTTGTTTTTTGTTAAAATGATTGAAGGGTTGCCAGAAGATTGCCTTCCTATCCTAAGAACAGTAAATGAGAAGGGCTTGACTTTACTTCATTATGCTTATCTCTATCATGATGAGGCTGCTCAGAAATGCTTAGAGGGGCGAGATAAAGAGCTTTCTACGATTTGCTCCACAAAAAAAGTTCATGCAAGACCGGTATATACGAGTGAAATAGGGAAAAGCCCAGCCGAACTGGGCAAATATTTTGATCAGTTAGCGGCCTCTTATGCCCTCCGTTTTTACATCCAGCGTCAAACAGGGCAGCCACCCGATTCCCCCTATTGGCCTTGGCAGGGGAGAATACCTTCGATTGAGGAAGCGCTTTCTTTTTTAGATTCTGAGTCTATAAACCGGAAATACGACGGAAAGACGTTGCTCCATTTGGCAAAATACTACCGCCATCTGGAAATAGAAACACAATTAATCGCCAAACACGCGGATCCAGCGATTAAATCTGATTATGAAATCGATGACCGCTCCCTCTTTCCTTGGTTAAACACGTTTTCTTCGGGTAGTATTTTTGTCGAAAGAGGATTAACAGCTGATGAAATGAGCAGAGAATTTTGGGATCAACTCTATTGGCATGTGGCCTTAACTCATATCGTAGGGGAGAAGATCACGGATTATCGGGGAAAAACGCGTATTCAATTTCCAGGCTGGGGGGATCAAGAGGGGCTCGATTTTCAAGAAGTGCTTTCCCATATTACATCTCTTAATCGAAGAGATAAAATTGGATTAACTTTAATGCATTATGCTGTACTTTTCGATCAACAAAAGATGGAAGAGCAGCTCCGGGCCATGGACGCTCGATTGGATGAAGCCACTCAGATTGATTGGATGAGAGGCAGACCGTGTTTAATAGACACCGTTGAAGGATCATTTACCCCGAGCGAATTGCTGGAGTATCTTGTCGATAACTTTATTGTAGATTCTATGGAGTATGGTACGGAGAAATCGTCAAAAGATAGGCTTATCTGTAGGCCGCCTGGGGTACATCGCTTATGTGATATGGAGAGGAGAACAGAGGAAGCAATCACACGCTGCGCCTATAAGCGCCTTTTGGATGCAGGTGCTTTTAAAGAGGATGGAGCCAAGTCCATGCAGGAGCTGTTCGAAGGATTAAAAATTAAAGATACACTACGTTATTTTTCTGAGAAAAGAGTGAAAGCGCAGAGTGTCTTGTTGCGAGGGGTATTTATGAACTCCTATAGCGGTCTTTACCAACGTGTAGAACCGTATACTCTCCCCAATCAACTCTTAGACATGGGCTTAGATCCCATCGAAAGAGACGGGTTATGGGATAAGAGATATTTTACAGGAAAGAAATATATTGAAGAAGACGGTGAGAAGTGGTATCTGCCTAAAAAGCTAGATCCAGAGGGTGAGTACAACATTAGATGGCCAATCGAAAATCTGTTTCAGAAGTCGTCTTTCAATGCTGCGGATGAAAACGAAAGACAACAATTAAAAAAACGAGTGCTTCAAGTGATCAGAGAGCCGATTACCAGTGCAGTGGTCGAGCTTCCTCCAGTCGTAGCAGGAATCGTTGCTGAGTATCTAAGCTGGGAACCGGTGACTAACTCACATATGAATCGAGACGTATCCAATGGCGCTTCAGCTGTCTAAGCCTATTACACAGGGATGATTAAGCAGCGCTGCCTTCAGTAATAGCAATTTGTTGTCAACGCTTTCACACTTTTGCAAGGGCCTATTTTTATCCTTTACCTCCTTTGAGAAAAATCGCTATAATCGGTCCAATTGTCCAACTTATTATTGTTCACCCCCCTTACACACTCTTACAACAGAGGAACAGCACCATGCGAGCCATCGCAATTAGCAGTTTCAAGGGCGGAACCGCCAAAACGTCATCTGCCCTCCATATTGGGGCTGCCTTGGCAAAGTTTCATCAGAAAAAGGTATTGTTGATCGATTTCGATGCGCAAGCAAATCTCACGACCGGTTTCGGACTCGATCCAGACACACATGAGAGCATGGCCCCTGTCTTGCAAGGAAGCAAGACAATGCAAGAGGTCATTCAACCCACGCATATCCCCTTTCTGGATCTCGTACCAGCGGATACTTGGCTGGAACGCGTTGAGGTGACTGGCGCTTTGGCAGCCGATCGTTATTCTCATGAAAGGCTAAGAGATATTTTAAAGCCTCTAGAATATGACGTGGTGATCATCGATACGCCTCCTTCTCTTTGTTGGCTGACGGAATCTGCCCTGATCGCTGCACAGCACGCATTAGTCTGTGCAACTCCTGAATTTTATAGCGTGAAGGGGTTAGAACGACTGGCTCAGTTTATGGAAGGCATTGGTCAAAGGCATCCTCTAAAGGTATTGGGGGTACTTCTCTCTTTTTGGAATGCACGCGGTAAAAATAACCAGGCTTTTCTGGAAGTGATCGAGAAAACATTTCCTGAGAAACTGCTTCAGGCGAAAATTCGAAGAGATATTAGCATCTCAGAGGCATCCATCTTTGGGCGGCCTGTGTTTGAAACAGATAAACAAAGTCGGGCCGGGCAGGATTACACGGCTGCAGCTCAAGAGATTCTCGCCAGATTATAGACTCACCTTAAGCACCGAGAGTGGCATCATGACGAAGATCAACGATTTATTGACAGAGCGTTTAAAGAAAAAAGATTCTTCCATGAAAATGGCAGCGATGGCTGAACAAACGGTCAATGGCACGCTTACCAGTTTTTCGGGGATTTTTGGAGGGGGTCAACTCAATTCAAATGAGAAGGCAGCTCTAGAGGCAATTTTATTTGAATATGCGACCGATGGAGGTGCCATCAACCGTGATTTGAATGATCTGATCTCGATCACGTCCGAAGTCAAAGCCATTAACCATCAAGCTGCGTTGCTGCATGGAGAGCGCATTAAAAAAGCGCAAGCGATCTTGAAGCGGTATCAAGATGGCGCATTTACTGCGTGGCTTATCGCAACCTATGGAAATCGGCAAACTCCTTATAATTTCCTTCAATACTATGAATTTTGTGAAATGCTTCCCAAAGCGCTTCGAGTGCGCGCCGAGGGACTTCCGAGACAAGTGATCTACTCTCTTGCTAGCCGAGAAGTTGCTTTTGAAAAAAAACTGCAGTTTTTAGAACACCATGCAGAAGGAACAAAATCTGAATTATTGCGTGTCATCCGGGAGTGGTTCCCGCTTACATCTCAAGATCGACGTAGGCAAAATATCGCGGAGACTGCCATCCAGTTATTGCAAAAGTTTCACGATCTTCTAGCCTCACATAAAGAGCCCTTTTCAGCCAGTCAACTCACAGAGTTGGAGGATTTGCTCAGGCAAGCCACCCAGCTTGTACGTCACAAAAAAGCAGTCGTTCAAAGATAAGAGCCTATCTTTACCACCTTGATCAGATGAAAATTTGATGCACACGGGGCGGAGTTGGGCTCTTTTGTAACTTAACTAAATTTTTGCGAACGGAGTAAATAGGCTTTCTTTATGGGGAATTTGAATTTTTCAGAAAGTTCATCGGCCCGAAGTTCTTTAAAGCTACCATTGGAGATGGTTTCTAGATTTTGTAAATAAGAGACAACTGGATCTTCTGCATTCAAAAGAACAATGCGAGAAAATTGTACAAGTTCAGCATCACTTAAAGATTCTTGAAGTTTTTTTGAAATATTTCTATATGATTCCATCTCAGTTGGATTTAGCCAAGAAGCAGATATGATGATGTCCCATTTTTCAAGATCATCTTCTCTTAAAAACAAAGCACAGATTAAAAGAGGGTTATGCGTGCTCTCCAAATCTTTAATAATATCTTTAATTTTTTCTGTTATTTCTTTCATAGTAACTTGCTCAGTCATCAACTTCACACCTTCAGGAGTTTGTGTCTCTGAAGAATAACGAATCTCAGAGTCCCACTTCATTACGACAGACCAGTCAGCAATAAAGGCATTTTTTTGTTTTTCTATACCTGAATAATGAAGTAAATCATCAAATTTATGAGTTTTAAAAGATTTATGCTTCTCACTTCCTTTTCCACCTACTGGATACTCATCCCAATCCAATATTTTGCATATTCTATATTTTAATCCTAACTCTATAGCATAGCCACAAACATAAAAAGCTCCTTCAAAGCGCTTGGCAGCAAAAAGTGCCTCGGCGTCAGTCAACCTTTCTCTACTAAGCTTTTCCAGTTGATTCGGTGTTAGATTTTCCACGGATGTCCGTAATTTTTAATGAAGTTGCTTTGAGGGTCCTGTTGTGCATGCCTAGTTCTAAAAGCATTGTCTGATTCTGTAGCAACATCGTACGGGAAATCTTAATTAATTTCCTTGGACAAGTTTAGAGACACTTTTCTGGTATTTCTCCAGAGCAATAGTGAAATTCTAGCGAAAAAGGATTCGCTAATATATTACTAAATCTTTTACGATTAGCATTAAAACATACAAACGAAGATGCGATGTGCTTTTCAGCGACGGCGAGCTTTTCAGGTGCTTTTTTGATAGGAAGTATCGGGGCATTTACGCTACGTTATTTTTCTGATAGGCGGCAAATTTTTCTAGCCATGATCCCTTTTCTATTCGCCTTCCAACAACTGATGGAAGGGATTTTATGGATGAGATACCCTTCTATTCTCGCTGAAGATTCGCTCTCTTATTGGGCCTCTAGGCTATTTTTACTCGTTGCCATGCTATGGCCAATTTGGATACCTCTCTCTTTATGGGTTTTAGAAAAAATCCCCTGGAGAAGGAACGCATTACTGCTTTGTATGGGGTGTGGAGTCTTATATGGATTATTTTTTCTTCTGGAAATGAATTTGAACCCTTCTAAACACATGATGCTTACATTTGAAAAGCATCGAATTGTTTATTTGTTTAATCTTTATTTCCCGACTACGTTACAGGTCCTTTATGGGCTAGCAGCGTTGCCTCCAGCCTTTCTATCTAGCCTTAAGTACATGTGGGTATTTGGAGTCCTTTGTCTTTTAGGGGCAATGCTTGCCTATGCATTTTATGAGGTTGCATTTGTCTCTGTTTGGTGTTTTTTCTCTGCTTGGGTGAGCATTCTCATTCTATTCCTTCTTAGATCCAATTTCTCTTCCGGGAGCAAACATGCTTAAGAATTGTATCAAAAAACGAATCACTAACCAATTTTTGCGTGCTGGAATTCAAGTCAACGGACCCAACCCTTGGGATCCTCAGATCAAAGAGGAGGAGTTTTTTCCTCGAGTTCTTTTTGAGGGCTCTCTTGGTTTAGGAGAGTCTTATATGGATGAGTGGTTTGATGTGGAACAACTCGATGAGTTCATTTACCGAATTCTGGCTGCCGGTTTGAGCCGAGATTCTTTTTTACACAGTCTGGTGACGTGGATGGCTACCGTCATTTATAACCCGCAGTCGAAAAAGCGTTCTTTAGTTGTGGGCAAGCAGCACTACGACCTCTGTCCTCATCTGTTCCAAGATATGTTGGATAAACGCATGACCTATTCCTGTGCCTATTGGAGGAATGCAAAAAATCTCGATGAGGCGCAAGAGGCCAAATTGGACCTGATTTGCAGAAAGCTTTATCTGCGCCCAGGAATGAAGGTTTTGGATGTAGGCTGCGGCTGGGGGAGTTTTTCAAAGTTTGCAGCAGAGAAATATGGAGTCCAAGTTGTGGGGATTACAATCTCTCAGCAACAGCTTGCCCATGGAAGGGAGCTTTGCCAAGGTCTTCCTGTGGAATTGCGTTTTCAGGACTATCGGGATGTGAATGAGCAGTTTGACCGCATTGTTTCTGTAGGGCAAATGGAGCATGTGGGCTATAAGAATTATGCAGAGTATATGAAAATCATGAACCGCTGTCTGACCAAAGAGGGGCTTTTTCTTTTGCACACAATAGGCAGTAATTACTCTGTCTATGCAACGGATCCGTGGATTGACAAATACATTTTTCCAAATGGAATGCTCCCTTCGATTGCGCAATTAGCCAGTAGCAGCGAACATCTATTTATCGTGGAAGATCTTCATAACTTTGGTCCCGACTATGACAAAACTTTGATGGCCTGGTTTGAAAATTTTAAGGACCACTGGGACGAGATAAAAAAATTTTACGACAATCGTTTCTTTCGGATGTGGAAGTATTATTTGCTGAGCTGTGCAGGAGGTTTTCGGGCTCGAGAATTGGAGTTGTGGCAATTTGTTTTTTCTAAAGGTGGATTTCCTGAAGAATATGAGAGTGTGCGATGAAGGGGCTGGACCAACAGCAGGCCCAACTTGCCGAAGAACTGCTATTTGCAGAGAAGAAAAAATCCAGCTTTGTAAAGCGGCTTTACTTTGGGCAATGGGATGCGGAACAAATCCTTCCTTATCCTAACTTAGAGGGAGAAGAGAAGACGGTTGTTGAGGATTTTGTAGGAAAAGTCAGAGCGCTTGCGAAAGAGTTGGTGGATCCAGTCTGGATTGATCGGCACGCCTCTATTCCTGAGAACGTGATTCGAGCACTCTCTCATTTAGGGGTGATGGGCATGACAGTCCCTAAGGAATATGGGGGATTGGGAATGTCTTATCGCGCCTATTGCCGGGTCACGGAAGAATTGGCTGGCCGCTGTTGCTCCACCGCCTTGTTTGTCAATGTGCATCAAAGTATAGGAATGAAGGCGATTTTACTTTTTGGTACGCCGGAACAGCGCAGCCGTTGGCTGCCTCCTTTGGCAAAGGGGAAGGAAATCGCCGCTTTCTCTCTGACGGAACCCAATGCAGGTTCTGATGCAAGTGGAATCGAAACGCGGGCTCAATTTGATCCAGAAAAAAACGTTTACCGGATTGATGGCGTCAAACAATGGACAACGCACGGAAGCATTGCCAAAGTTTTGACGGTGATGGCAAAAACCGAAGTGGAGACAGCAAAGGGAAAAGAGGAGAAGGTGACGGCATTTTTGGTCACGCCGGAGATGGCTGGTTTTACAGTCCTTGCGTCTTCCCTTGAAAAGGTGGGGATGAGGGGCACACAAACGGCAAATCTAGCCTTTCGTGGGATGCAGGTGCCGGCGGCAAATGTGCTGGGTCCTGTAGGCGGAGGATTAAAAGTGTGTTTGACCGTCTTAGATTACGGCAGGGTTACCTTTGGAGCCTCTTGCACAGGCGTTGCCAAGATATTGTTGGCGGCAGCAACAGAGCATGCGCGCACTCGGGTCCAGTTTAAACGACCATTAGCTGCCTTTGAGCTAGTCAAAGACAAAATTGCAAACATGGCGGCGCTCACGTATGCGATGGAAGCAACCACCTACTTGACAGCGGGGCTCATTGATGCAGGGGTTGAGGATTTTATGTTGGAAGCTGCCGTTCTGAAGGTGTTTGCAAGCGATGCCTTATGGACCATGATTTATGAGACGATGCAGATTTTTGGGGGCCGTTCTTTTTTTACAGATCAACCTTTTGAACGGTGGATGCGTGATGCTCGTTTAAACATGATTGGCGAGGGTTCTAATGAGGTATTGCGAGTATTTATTGCAGCGATCGGCATGCGCGATGTGGGAGTAGACCTCAAAGTATGGATGGGGGCAGTACATCATCCCTTTTCACAGTGTTCCACGTTACAGGAAGGAACAAAACGGTTGTTAGGACGCTTATTTCGTCCCGAAGTACCCATTCAATCCCCATTGCTTCAAAAGGAAGCGAAGGCGCTTAGCCGAGCCATTCGGCAATTGGGAATTGCCGTTGTGCGTGTATTAGGACGGTATCGCGAAGAAGTAGTTGAGCATCAGATCGATTTGGACCGTGTGACGACAAGCGTGATGGCGATCTATACGACAACAGCAGTTCTCAGTAAGCTCGACTCGGAACTGAAGGAAGGAAAGGCTTCTTCTCAGAACATTGCAGCGGCAAAGCTTTTTTGTCGGCAGTCAATGTGTCGCGTGCGCCGTTCTCTGGACATGCTATTTGCTCCGATAGATAAGCAGATAGTTCAAACAGCTGATCTCTTTACCTCACAGAACTAGAAAAACTTCTTAAGTAGTCTCATGTGAGAGCCAAAAGAAGCCCTCCACCTCCGGCTGCGCCTGTGAGAGCGCCAGCTAGAGACAAAATGACTAAAGCCACGATGGGAGCAGCAGCTCCTGCTGAGGCAGCGAAAAGAAAAGCACCTAATCCCGCACAAGCGATGACAAATAGAACCGCGAGCACCGTTTTTCCCAGAGACTTTAGCGAGTGCTTTGCAGTTTCTTCAATTGTTTTGAGAAAAAGAGTTCTTGCATCTCTGACGATAATTTGTTTTTCAGAATTTAAGCGAAGCTTTCCAATGTTCCATTTAGCAACAGAAGTTTTTGGAGTCCATGCTGATTTGGAACGATCAAAATGAATGTCGCAGTCATGATCACACGGGTTTAAAA